>Ga0209542_10003392_pt1 | contig 34106 bp, 34 predicted proteins | sample RifCSPhighO2_01_FD_184028 | JGI IMG/M metagenome (GOLD analysis project Ga0209542, IMG submission 184028) | Soil microbial communities from Rifle, Colorado - Rifle CSP2_plank highO2_0.1 (SPAdes) (version 2) | ecosystem: Environmental > Terrestrial > Deep subsurface > Rock core/Sediment ...
AATTTTATAATTTTTCAATTCACAGTGATCTTAATCTTATAATTTTTCAATTCACAGTGATCTTAATTTTATAATTTTTCAATTCACAGTGATCTTAATTTTATAATTTTTCAATTCACAGTAACCTTAATCTTATATTTTTTCCAGTGATCTTAATCTTATAATTTTTCAATTCACAGTAACCTTAATCTTACATTTTTCCAGTGATCTTAATTTTATAATTTTTCATTAGTTCTCTTGCCTGGCGTTCATTCAGCAAAATATTCTTGGTGCCAATATGCTGAATTACCGACAAAGCATTTACCTGCCCTAATCTAAGAGCATCAGCAAAAGTATAATTTTTAATCAAGCCAGCCAGAAATCCGGAAGTGAAGGCATCTCCAGCCCCGGCGGTTTCCACTACTTTTACCTGCGGCGGAGAAAAAGAATACCTTGTCTGATCGTCAATAGCATACAACTTCTTAGAGCCGTCGGTGATTACTACGATTTTTGGCCCCATTCTCTGCAATTTAACCAGAAGTTCTGCTCCGGAGCTTTTAGAGCGAGCCAAAGTCTGGGCTTCTTTCTTATTAAGAACTAAAATAGCCGCGGCCGTTAAATAAGATTTTAATTTCTTATAACCCAGAGAAGCCAGATATAATGATGGGTTAAACAATAATTTAATTTCTTTAGCTTTAGCGTAGGCAGCGATTTCCTGGCCGGTTTTAAACGATTTTCCGGTAAGGCTGGCTAAATAAATCCAGGACACCTTAAAGTCAGAAGCTTTTAAGTCGGCTGAAGCCAAATCTCCCGAAGCTCCTTTGTGGACAAAAATAATCCGATCTTTGCTCTGAGGCGAGGAAATAATCGTTGAAGAGTCGGTAGCTTTCCGGCTTCTGGAAGTGTTAATTATTTTTACCTTAAATTGCCTTAATTCTTTCAACACCAGACTGCTATTCAAATCCTTTCCTAATTTGGTCAGCAGCTTAACTTTTAATCCTAATTTAGACAAGGCAGCCGCAGCGTTTGTTCCGCCGCCGCCGGAATGAGTTTCCTGATGCACTACCAGCACTTTATCCCCTAATTTAAGCCTAGAAAGGTCTTGATTAGCAATTAGAAAATTATCTATAGCAGCAGATCCAATGCATAGCACATCGTAATTAAACATGAAAGACCTCTTTTTATTAAATAAAAATACAAATTACTACTTAAATTTGTTTATTTCCATCAGGCCGCAGAAAATTAGATTTACTAACCTTAAGATCATAAAACTCATGCCGGACATTAATTTTAATTCTGGCATTAGCTTTTAATTTTTCATAGCAGACATAAGTCAAAGGCAAAAATACCGAAACAAACTGCCTGATTTGTTCTAGGGACATTCCCTGCTCTCTCTTCTGGATTAACTCCTGTTCCTGCTGCAGGCGCCATCTCAAATGCAAATCGCTGAAATCTGGAATTAATTGAATCCAATAATCAACTAATTTCCAGCAGCTTTGGTATCTTTCAGTAAAATCCAATAAAATTTTGGTTGACCTGCCGCAGGGATCTAATTTTTGCAGATTAACATTATGCTTCCGGCAAATTCTTTTCAGCTCGGTTAATGTAAACAGGGGCAGGCCTAAACACCATCCTTCAAAGAGGATAAAATCAGGCTGCTCGACGATTTCCCGGGAATCGGGAGAAATATCCCCGTCGCCGTTATAGAGAGACTTGTCAAAAAAGGGAATTTTAAAGTTCTGTCCGGCTTTAATGTCCTGAAGCGTTTTCTTTAACAGCCCAATGCGATGGGTTCCCGGCATGCCTCGGGGGATTTGATAAAAGGCATTATCTGAGTATCTTCGGGCTAATTGCTTCCGTTCCCGATTAGAACTGTAGAAGTCATCTAAGGAAAAAGATTGAACCTTAAACCCTTTAGATTTCAACAATTCTGCCAATTGTTTAACTAAAGTCGTCTTTCCGGTTCCCGGCCCTCCCTGGATGCCAATAATTATGGCCTTCTGTTTTTGATATTGTTTAGTAATCTTATCTAGCAAAGGATAGATCACTAAATCCAGCTCTCTGGCAGAAAATAGGCTCATGGATAAAGAAAGCGTCATTTGATTAAAAAGATTATGCTCTCTACGAAGGGGTAATCGGTTTTTAGGATTTAGGTGTTTATTCCCGGGGGGGGGGTAACGCATCTTTTTAAAGTATCAAATTATTCTTTAAATAAATAAAAATTTAAGAGGTGTTTAAATGAAAAAAATAATGATTTTGAGTTTATTAGCAGTAATGTCCTTAGTTCTGGCTGGTTGCGCAGTTCAGCAGCCGGAAGGTCTGCCGCCGCCAGCAGATTCAGATGCGGCTTTGGTCGGGCAGGGATTTGCTACGGGAAGTTATAGTCGAAGTTACCAGTTTTATAACCAGTTTTATGATTTACCAAATTATGATGATACAGCAATAAATACTTATGTAGTTCAAAATGGAAATTGGTTCTCAACAAACAGTCTGCGAGCAGGAGGATCTGCTATTATTGGTGAAGTAACTGTTACTGCCCTTCCAAAAAGAGGCGGAGCCGGTTCGGCTGCAAACATAAAACTGGAAACAGCTTGTCCAACTGTTTATGAAATTGAATTTGATGATAGTGGCAATTACGTGATTTATAATTCTGCTAATCGAGTTGCTCCATTAGATTATTTTAGAGTTCTACGGGGACGTAGACCGCCACTACGTCAAATTCCTGGAACTGATGACGCTATACAAATCCATTCCCACCATTATACTAGAGTTTATGAGAGTGGAGTGAGTTGGTTTACCTTATTTTGTGATGCCGGACCTCGTGTGCCGGAGGCACCTTCCGGTCTTCGTACTACAGTTTGTGGTAATAGTCAAACAGAAGGTAATGAAGTTTGCGATGATGGCAATACCATAACAGAGGATTCATGTCCCTACGGGCAAAGAACATCTTGCACTGCTTGCAATGCTGATTGCACACAATCTTTAACTAACTTACCACTAACTTATTGCGGCGACAGAATCTCTGATCAATTACATGGTCTTGCCCAAGGTAAAGAAGCTTGTGATGATGGCAATACGGTTACAGAACAAATCTGTCCATATGGACAAAGGTCTTGCACCGCTTGTAATGCTGATTGCACACAATCTTTAACTAACTTGCTTGTAAGTTATTGTGGCGATGGCGCTCTATCACCTACTCTTGAAGAAGCCTGTGATGACGGCAATACTATAAATGGCGATGGATGCAATAGCCAATGCCAAAGGGAAACCAGCGTTTGTGGCAATGGGGTTAGAGAAGAATCGGAAGCCTGTGATGACGGAAGCAGTAACGGCAATACTGCTTGCATGTATGGAGAACAAACTTGCTCAGTATGTGGTGCTAATTGTCAAGCGCAACGACAATTAACTGGTCCATATTGCGGAGATGGCGTCCTTCAGTCTAGAGAAATCTGCGATGGCAGCGTCTTCCGCGGCAACTTGAATAGTTGTTCATCAGCTCTCGGAGTTAACGCTGTTGGATCGGTAAAATGCATTGATTGTAAAACTATTGACGCCAGCCAATGTCAATTTACGGTTTTAAAATCCTAAATCTTTTTCTTTTTTTAATTATTATTTTCTCTAAATTTCAGGCAAATAACTTCAACTCCATTAAAACCCATCAAAATTCTTTTAAATAGAAGAATCATCTTTCAGCAAATGCCTAAATCCAATTTCCTGCTGGTAGACTTAAATGAAGCTAAAACCAAAAAACTGGCGGAAACGATTACTTCCGACACTTCCAGAAAAATTCTTAATTATTTAGCTGATAAAGAGCACGATACAGAGCAAAATGTTTCTAATTTTCTAAAATTGCCTATATCTACAGTCCATTACCATTTGCAGAAATTAACGGAAGCTAAACTAGTGGAAATTCAGGAATTTCATTACAGCGTCAAAGGCCGGGAAGTAAACCACTATCAATTAGCCAACAAATACATCATCATTGCCCCCGGGAAAGTTTCCGGGTTAAAACAAAAACTGAAAGGCCTGTTGCCGGCAGCTTTAGCCGCAGCAGGAATTAGCGCCGTTATTAAGGTAATTCAATCAAATAACCTGTCTTCAACAGCAAAAATAGCCGCCGAAGCTGGCCCAGAAATAGCCCGCGCTTTAGATTCCACCGTTCAGCCGGCGCAGTCGACTCTGGAAGCTTCTCTCCCAACAATCGCCCTAGCTCCAGATTTAGCCTTATGGTTCTTAATTGGCAGTATAGCTGCTTTGGCCCTTTATCTGTTAATAGAAATAATTAGGGAAAAGTTTAAATAATACATGTTTTACATGTTTAACGTGGGAACGCAAATTACTGTCAGAGATGTAGATTCAGATGCTTTTAAGGAATTTAAAGCTGAAGCTATAAAACGCGGACTAACCTTAGGAGCGGCATTAACCATAGCTATAGAAAAATTTAATTCCGAAAAAAAACCTAAACTAAAGTTTTCTGATTGGAAAGCTACTAGCTGGGGTAAAGGAACTGAACATCTTAGCGAAGAAGTCGACGAGATTCTTTATGGTGGAAAGTAATGATTTTTATTGATGCCAGTGTTTTTTTAGCTAAAGATAACCTTAGTGATGTGCATCATCAAAAAGCCTTGGCTATTTTGGAAGACGTTGAAAAAGATAAATATGGGTCAGCGCTAACCTCCGATTATATTTTTAATGAAGTTGTCGGTGTAACTTGCAGGAAGAAAAGTAAGGAAAAAGCCATTGAATTAGGACGGAAGATTCTCCATTCAACATCTTTACTAAATATTAATGATCATCTTCTCGAAAAATCTTGGAATTTGTTCATTGAAAGTGGGTTTAATTTTAGTTTGGTTGATTGCACAATTATAATTGTTAACGAAATACTGAAAATTGAATTTCTAGCCACTTTTGATAAAGAATTTAAAAAAATTAAAGAAATTCAAGTGGTTGATTAAGCTCTTCTCTTCACTGCCCGAACAATTAACCATACGATGAGAGCCAATACTGCCCAAGGCAATACGCCAAACAGCCATCGCAGCAGGGCATTGAAACTAATCACCAATTTCCTGATTAGCTCGGAAAAATTAATGAATTCTACACCCTGATAGCTCGAGTGAGCTTCCTGCAAATTAACGCCAACGGTAAAATATTCAATCCGATCGCCTTGGTTTTCCAGCTGTTTTTGCAAATCGTTTAAATACTGCTCCTGCTGGCTGAGTTGCTGCTGCAATTCCACTCTGGTTTTCTCTTCTTTAGTTTCTTTCAGCAGGCTCTTTAACCGGGCTAATTCCTGCTTCGCCTGATCAATCTGCTCTTGCAGATTTACCATCTGGCCGGTAACATCCCGTCCGTTATCAGTTAAAGATAACACTTTGCCAATCTCCCGGATTTGCGTTAGAAAGAAACTGTAGCGTTCAGCTTTAACTTTAACATTATAGGATCCGTAAGAAGTATCAGCGTAAGCATTGACATTCTCATACAAAAGCAAAGAATCTGTAGCTTGGATCAGCTCTTTTAGCTGCTGCTGGGCGTTATCAAACCGGCCGCGCTTTATCTCCAAGGAGACGTAAGCGTCGCGCTCAATCTGCCTTTCCTGGACCTCTGGCGCAAAATCATCATAATAAACTGGCGGCGAAACCATTCCCAGCCGAGCGCTGGCTGCGTCGCTCTTGCCTGCGGATAATTCTGCGTAAGGCATCGGCCCGCCATAACCGCTATCATTAACTACGGCGGATAAGATTAACACTGCAGCTGCTAAAACCAGTAAAAACCAATGCTTCTTCATCATGCTTCCAATTTTATCGAACATAATCATCGCCTCCGATAATTTAGTAATTGGAGTAGGCAGCCGGAGATATATAAACTAACCTAAGACTTCCATCGCCATTAAAGTCATAAATAGGCTAGAAAGCCATTCGCGCGAAAAAGGCAACGAAACTTCCCATTTAATGTTATAAATTTAATGCTATAAGAATTTTTTCAATAAAAAAAATAAAAATAAGTTAAGACTGAGATTAAAAAAAATTTATCTCTTTTTCTTTTTCTTTGCTGCCATGATCATACACCTCTTTATTTAATATTTGTAAGAAAGATGTTTTCATATATTAACTTTTTCTTTAGAGAACTTTGAAAAATAGAGATTTTGTTGATTTTTGGATCTGTTACTGACAAAATCTCGACGATTTCACAGTCTCTTAGAGAATTTTGTCAATAAGAAATGAATTATTCAAAATTCTCTTTATGCTATTTTTTTCCAAAAATTTCAGAAAAAGAAATTAAGGCTTGAAACCGCGTTGGCGCTCCGCAGCCAGTATTTTATTGATGGCATAAAGATAAGCCGCGGTTCGGAAATCATATTTTGCGGCAGAATATTTTTTCCACAACTGCAAAAAAGCTCCCACTAGCTTCTCTTTAAGCCGGTTCTTAATTTCTACCTCGGTCCAAGATTCCTGCGCTAAATTTTGCTGCCATTCAAAGCAGCTTACCGTTACTCCGCCGGAATTGGCTAAAATGTCCGGAATAACCAGAATTTTTTTAGTCTGCAGGATTTCATCAGCTTCCTGAGTGGTCGGCCCGTTAGCTAGCTCTAAAATAATTTTGGCTTTCACTTGAGAAGCATTCTTTTTTGTGATCACCCCAGACAACGCTGAAGGAATCAGGATATCTACAGCCAATTCCAAGAGCTGATCATTGGTGATAGCCGTAACTCCCGGAACTAAGCTGACTTGCCCGGTTTTTTCTTTTACAGAAAGAACCCTATCTATCGAAAGCCCGGAAGCAGAATAAATCGCGCCTTGGGAATCGGAAACGGCGGCAATGGTATATCCAGCTTTCCATAACAAATTAGCCATGTTGCTTCCAGCATTGCCAAATCCCTGTATAGCCACCTTCTTGCTCGATAAACCGATTTTCTTAACCGCTTCTTCCAGAACATATACGCCGCCTAAAGCGGTAGCTATATCCCTTACTTTTGAACCCCCAGCTTCCAGCGGCTTGCCGGTAATCATCCCCGGATCTTTTTTTCCAGTTAATGTTTCATATTCATCCAGCATCCAGGCCATGATTTGCGGCGTGGTATACACATCCGGAGCTGGAACGTCCTGCTGCGAACCAAGATGCTGGTAAAAAGCTCTAATGTAAGCCCGGCTTAATTTTTCAATTTCTTTAGGCGTCAAATCTTTGGGATTAATCCTTACTCCGCCTTTAGCGCCGCCCAGTGGCAGGTCAGCAACTGCGGTTTTGAGGCTCATCCAGAATGCTAGATTGGTTACTTCTTCTTCATTAACTTCCGGATGGAAACGAATTCCGCCTTTGTATGGCCCTCTGGCGCTGTTAAATTGCACCCGGTAAGCCGGATACTTTTTTCCGGAAACAGATAATTCCGCCTTCCAAACGTGTTCGGGGGCTGATAACAACTGCAATTCTGTTTTGGTTAACTTAGCCAGCGGAGCAATTTTGTTAAGAAATTGTTGAAAGGCCATTATTAAAAAAAAGTAAATTGCTGATATAAATATTATGAATTTAATAGCAAATCTCGTTAATAATAGAACTTCCCGAGTATTTGCTGGAATAGAGAATTTTAAAGAATTCATTTTTCACAAATATAATTCTCTACAGAAAATTAGTTAAGATCTTTTCTCTTTAAACTTTTTTCCAATATTCTCTTGGAACAGAATATTCTACGTTTCCAATTTTAATGAATACCCGATAGCTAGCTTGAATATCATTTCGGTGATTGATAACCCTAAATTCCTGTTCGGCTCTTTAGATGGCTTCACCAATAGATCCTACATGCTCGGCAGTTATTGATTTTTCATTATAAGATTCCCAATCAGAGTGTAAAGAAACAATATAATGGGCTTTTCGAAGATTTAGGTCGCCAATTAATTGCGGGGCTTCTTCATGTTTAGCTGTTTGCTCTCGCAGCATAGATAAAGAACTGTCAATTTCTCTTTGAAGGTGCTTTTTTAGATTGGAACCAGCACAATTTGTTCCAATCCAAAATAGCTCCGAACATCGTTCCTGTTTACAAATTGGATTGATCCCGACTAATCTAGAACTGACTCTATTAATTAAAGATGAAAATATTGGTTAAACCAGCTATTTTTCAGAATGGAGCCATTTTCTTCATAACTTTTTTAAATATGCCCCAAAATATACCAAAAGACTCAAAATTCAGTATAGAATTTTGTGCCTTTTGTATATACAAAGGGCTTAAATTTTTACGAAAATTTATGTCCTTTAGTATAAAAGATTAAGTTCTAAGATCATGAAATCAACTAAAAATATTAAAATCTCTGACAAACTAATAGATCAAGTTGTCGGGCAGGATGAAGCGGTCAGAATCATTAAAAAAGCCGCTTTGCAGCGGAGGCATGTTTTGCTCATTGGCGAGCCCGGAACTGGAAAAAGCATGCTGGGGCTGGCGTTGGCGGAATTGCTTCCTAATTCTCATCTTAAAGATATTATTTCTCTCCATAACCCTAACGATGAAAATAATCCTTTAATTCAGGAAGTGCCGGCAGGCACTGGCAGGGAAGAAGTTAAAAGAAGCCAGTTGGATGGACGGCAGATGTTGAAAAACAACAATTTCCTGTTATTTATTGTCGCTGTTTTAACCTTAGTAGCCCCCTGGTGGGTAAGACATTATTATAAATCGGACATTATGTTTGCGGCTTTCTTTCTGGGAGGCATGTTATTTCTAGCCGCTTTTGCGATTATGCTCAGCATGGGACAGAGAATGTTCAGGGGCAACCAGCAAATGATTTCGCCAGCTAAAGTGATTGTTGATAATTATGGAAAGAAGCAGGCGCCATTCTTTGATGCTACCGGAGCGCATGCAGGGGCGCTGCTTGGCGATGTGCTTCATGACCCCTTCCAGTCTGGAGGACTAGGAACGCCAGCCAATCAGCGCGTTGTAGCTGGGATGATTCACAAAGCGCATCTGGGCGTCCTGTTTGAAGATGAAATTGCTACTATGGAGCCAAGAACGCAGCAGGAATTATTGTCGGCGCTGCAAGAGAAAAAATTCCCCATCACTGGACAATCAGAACGATCAGCGGGAGCCATGGTTCGAACCGATGCCGTGCCCTGCGATTTTGTAATGGTGGCGGCTGGAAATCTGGAAACGATCAAAAACATGCATCCAGCTTTGCGGTCCAGAATCAGAGGCTATGGCTATGAAGTATACATGAACGAAACCATGCTCGACACTAAAGAAAACCGGTTCAAAATCGCTACCTTTATTGCCCAGGAAGTTAAAAGAGAAAAAGGCAAAATTCCGCACTTCTCGCTGGAAGGAATTAACGAAATTATCCGGGAAGCCAGGAGAAGAGCTAACCACAAAGGCCATTTAACCCTGTATTTGCGCGGCTTGGGCGGGTTAGTCCGGGCCGCTGGAGATTTAGCCAAAGAAGAAAAATCAGAGTATGTTACCGCTGAACAGGTCAGAGCGGCTAAATATTTAGCCCGGCCTTTAGAGCAGCAAATAGCTGACAAATATATTGAGCGTAAAAAAGAATATGAAGTGATTATTACTACCGGCAAACAAGTAGGTAGAGTTAACGGATTAGCGGTTATTGGCGGAGGAGCGGCGTATTCAGGAATATTATTGCCTATCGAATCGGAGGTTACTCCGGGAGGCAAGAAAAGCGAAATTATCGCTACCGGGAAATTAGGGGAAATCGCTAAAGAGGCCATCAAAAACGTTTCCGCGATTATCATGAAATATTTTGGCGAAGATATCAAAGAAACCAGGGATATTTTTGTGCAGTTTTTGCAAACTCATGAAGGGGTAGAGGGCGATTCAGCTTCCATTGCCGTGGCTACTTCAATCATTTCAGCGTTAAAAGAAATACCCATCAAACAACATGTGGCTATGACCGGCTCTTTATCAGTTAGAGGCGAAGTATTGCCAGTAGGCGGAGTTAGTTCCAAGGTGGAAGCAGCTATTGATGCGGGCATTACTACTGTAATTGTTCCCTATTCCAATCTTCAGGACATTGTCCTAGAGAAAGCTAAGCTGGATAAAGTTAAAATTATTCCCGTGCATACTTTGCCGGAAGTATTAGCTCACGCTTTGGATTGGACGGGCAAGAAAGAGTTGAAGGATAAGATTTTGAATGGGAAGAAGTAAAAACCCCTACAGCAAACTGCAGTGGTTTAAACCAATTTTCATTGAATAAATTAAATATAGATAATTCTCTTGATTTGGATACATTATTTTAATTATCTATCGTCAGATAACTCCTACTAAAATATACTCTAATTATCAGAATTATCTATATAAACACCATAATTATTTAACCTGTTAACCAGATCTTTCATCAAATCCTCTCTGGGCTTTTCTTTTGCATTAAAAAAAAATGCTTCCATGCCTAAAGCCAAAGCTGAAGTGATATTGTGCTTTTGATCATCAATCATCAGTACTTCGCCAGGAATAGCTTGAATTCTTTCGAGCAGGATTTCATACGCCCGCGGATCGGGTTTAGATACGCCGATCTCATGCGAGGATAAGGCTACATCAACAATGCCTTTAATCGCCGCTGAAGAATGGCAGTACATGATTTCATTATTGTTGCTTAACACACTCGTTTTAAAACTCCGCTGTTTCAGTCTAGAGGCTAATTGCAGTATCGGAGCATATGCTGTGCCGCACCAAATAAGAAAACCTTGCCGCAAATAATCTTTATTTTCTTGACTCTCAGTTAAGCCAAAATTGTTCAGGCAGCTGGCGAGAAACTGGTCGGAATTAATCTGGCCATTTTGAAACTGGCGCCAAACCCCGCCACCGGACTTTATATTCAGCAATTGTTCAAGGCTGAGATTAGGCCATTTTGCGCTTAAGTGGCCCAAAAAACTTACTGTATCTGGAATATTGGCGACATTGCCGATATCGAAACAGATGTGCTTTACCATGAACTATCTAAGTATCCTTTATTTATAAAAAATGCTCTAAACCACACCATAACATTTAAAAACAACCTCCTAAATTAGGCTTACAACATGGCACGATCCCAAGAACGGTCGCAACGGAAGGTTTCTGGTGGAAGATACCACCATATTAGGACTAAGAAAAAGTATGAATTAGCCCGGTTTCCCGCCAATACTAAAATCGACGATAAGCAGAGGGTTAAAACGATTCGAATGTTAGGCGGCAGCATCAAACAATCCTTATTAACCGCCAAAGAAATTAATGTTGCCGATAAGCAAGGCAAATCGCAGAAGACAGAGTTGATTACTGTAGTAGAAAATCCAGCTAACCCCAACTTAGTGCGGCGTAATATCCTTACCAAAGGAGCAGTTGTAGAAACCAAGTTGGGAAAAGTTAAAGTAACCAGCCGGCCTGGGCAGGGTGCTTCACTAAGCGGGGTGTTGGTTTAAAATGGAATATCAAGCTAAATTTGACATTGATTGTGGGGTTTCCTCAGGTTTTGGGCTTAAAGATCAAGATAATATAGAAAGAACTGAAAAATTGATTGCAGATAGTTCTCAGGTTGCTTATCAGAAAGCCATGCATTTGGCGAGAACATTTGCTGACGACTATTTGAGCAATCCTGATACTGGCTTGACAACAGTTCGATTATTGTCTTTAAGTGGCGCTGAAGGAAAAATTTCTTTTGATGAATCAAAAGCAGTTGTCAAGCGAAGCATGTTGGAACATCTATTATGGTTTGCTTCTGAAAGGATTTCTGAGGAATAAAATATTCTTAATGAAACTTTCCCTCGCAGCAGAATTCTGGGTATTAAATTAAAACCTCTGATATCTTTTGCCGTTAATTATTTTTACTGGCCGTTTAAATCCAATAGGATTATTAGAATAGATTTGCTTGGGCTTGCCGTCCAGTTTTATTTTTCTTCCTGACAGGTAATCTATCGTTATAACTTCAATTACTTCTCCATCAATTCCAGGGCTGTGAATCATCTGATTTGAGCCGACATAAATTCCCACGTGAGTCGGTTTGATAAAGTCCTTGGAAAAGAATACTAGGTCCCCAGGTTTTTTAAACTCATCATGAATCAAAATTCCATAAAAGTCAAACAATTCTTCAGTATGCCTTATCAATTTACCAGTGGTTGGGCTAAGGGGTAAAAAATAAGCCGCTTGTTGCAGACAGTATTTAACAAATCCTGAACAATCAAAACCAGTTGGCGAGTCTCCTGCATCTGGTCCGTTATAGCTAACTGCGGGAAATCCTAGCCAGCCAGAAGCAATTTCTACTAAAGAATCCATCTTTCATTAAACCGTATTTTAACTTAAATTTTCTATGCATCTGGAATCTAAAATATTGTTGAACAACCATCATTAAAAAAAACCACAATTCTTAAAAATAAAACTAAAGCTTAAATTAACAGGTGTGGAGTAATGGTGGTTTAAATTAACATGTGTGGAGTAGTGGGGGTTTAAATTAACATGTGTGGAGTAGTGGGAGTTTATGGACCAAGCAAAGCCGCCCAGCTGGCCTTTGACATGATGCAAGCTTTGCAGCATCGCGGGCAGGAATCCTATGGCCTTAAAGTCAGTCATCGCGGCAAAATCAGAGGCCCGAATCCGCAGCCAGGATTATTAAGCCCAGAATTCTTTAATCGTATTTCCGGACTGGAGGGCCGGCTGGCTATCGCGCACTTAAGGTATTCAACAGCCGGAGGCCACAATCCTGAAGATGATCAGCCGATTGCTTACGATGACCTGGCGATAGCCCACAACGGCAACATAACCAATGCTGCGGAGTTAAGAGCTGGATTAAAAGCTGTCGGCAGGACTTTTGTAACGCCTGGAAGCGATACTGAACCTATTTTACAACTGGCCGCAACTTCACAGCAGAAGGCTATTGAAGACAAATTCATTGAAGCTTTGGGGTATGTTCAGGGAGCCTACTCCATTACGGCTATCTGGAAAGATACTTTGATTATTGCCAGAGACCCGCATGGCTACCGGCCTTTGGCCATCGGACAATTAGGGAATGAGTTTTATGCAGCAGCTTCCGAGACCCAAGCTTTAGAGCGAATTAGAGCAACAAAAATTAGGGAAGTAGAGCGCGGGGAATTGATTACTATTAATGCTAGAGGATACAGAAGCAGAAAATTTAGTTCGATCGTTCCAGATCAAAAATGCCTGATGGAATTAATTTATTTTGCCAAACCTTCCGGCCCCATTTTTGGTTTGAAGAAAGGGATAACCTGGATCAGAGAAGAGCATGGCCGGCTGCTGGCTTCTTCAGAAAAAGATTTTAATGCCGAGGTGGTTGTGCCAGTGCCGGATTCAGGAGTGCAGGCAGCCATCGGCTATGCTGCGCAGAGTGGAATTCCTTACCGCATGGGATTAATCAGAAGCCATTCAGCCGGCAGAACCTTTATTCTTCCTCACCCAGAATTACGAACTCGGGCAGTTTCGCAAAAGTTGGCGCCGGTAAAAGACGTTTTGGAAGAAAAAATAGTCGTGTTAATAGATGACAGCATCGTTCGGGGAACTACTGCCCAACAGATTGTTGCCATGGTCCGGCGAGCCGGGGCTAAAGAAGTGCACTTAAGAATTGCGTCTCCGCCCATAACCAATCCTTGTTATTATGGCATAGATACGCCAACTAAAGAAGAACTGATTGCTTCCAATAAAACTGTTGACGAAGTTAGAGCATTCCTCAAAGCCGATTCATTAAGATATTTATCCTTGGAAGATTTGCATAAGCCAATCAATGATTTAGAGCAGTTAGCCGGAAGAAATTCCTGCGATGCCTGCTTTACCGGAGAATATGCTAATAATATACCTGTTGGCCGGCTGCCAATAATCAGAGTTTAACTCCATTTTGTTAAGTAAAGTTTCCAGCTACCCGGCCGGTCGGGTGGATACTTTAGAACTGTACTTAACTCCTTTAAAGTTTAATTAATTGCGCCGATTCTCCGCAATAAAAATAGGCATCTCTTACCGGTGATTGCCAGGAAAGGTGTTTTCTGATTTTTCTTAATTGTTTTCTGGCCTTAACAATTCTCGGACTGCATTTAACCTCATAGATATCACAGTAGTTTTTATTAACAGCTAAAACGTCGATTTCAGCAACTTTGCGATTCCGCTTGGAAAAAAGGGGCACTCCTTGTAATAGAACTTCATAGCGCGGCTGTAGTTGTTCACAAAGAACATCTACGAATTGGTCATGCTTATTTTTCCGTTCGATGTTGATTAAAAGATATTTTTCTCATATAAAAAGATTAGGTGTAATTGGCCAGTAGAAAGCATATAAAGTATAAATTGATCAATTGTATACTAATTTTTAGTTTTGGTTATCATAAGTCAAAACGAATCAGTATACATTTTTATGACTTTCTAAACAGCACCAGCAAACCAAAAACTTTATTAATAATAATCCCCCCCCAACCGTATAGAGAATTTTGAATAATTCATTTTTTATTGACAAAATTCTCTAAGAGACTGTGAAATCGTCGAGATTTTGTCAGTAACAGATCCAAAAATCAACAAAATCTCTATTTTTCAAAGTTCTCTATAAAGAGGCACGTATGGGAGCTCCACCACCAACTCAAAGTCCGCACAATCGTTTAAGGCATTATATTATCATGACTACTGTAGTCTTAGCTGGTTTGTTCGTGATCTTACTGTTCAATAACCAATCCGGCGGTGTAGGTATTACCAGCGCTGTGGTAGAAAATGTCAGAAATAGTTCTATTATCCAAGGCATTAGTAATGCCCGAGGACCTACTGAAGCTAATTTAGAACTAGAGAGAATTATTCCCAGCGCTAACGATATTGAATTCTTATTATTATCGTCAGCCATTCCTCAATTGGCTAAGGAAACTAGAATTGAAACGCTGACCATCATTTTTAACGATTTAGCTACGCCCATTACTGTTAATGAAGACAAACTGGAATTAAATGGCCTTTCCGAAGTAACTTTAGAATTAGCTGGATTCTATGGCAACCTGGCCATTGATGAGCGGCAATTTTCCTTGGATGGAATTGCCAAAAAATTTGAGGTTAATGGCATCTCATTATCATCAACTAATGAAATTAAAATTTCCTTTACTAGATTAAATTATCAAAAAACGATTATCAATGGTGCGGAGTTTAAAGATTTAGAATTTGTCAGCGGCGAAGGATCGATTCAAGTTGGAAACAGATTAAAGTACGGGTTTGAATCCGGCCAAATTATCACGATTTATAATTATGTTGGTGACCTAAGCATTAACAAAGCTTTACCAGCCGTGGACTTGAATTCAACCATCGAAGAGTCCGGCGCCCAATTACAGGGTTTTGCCAAAGGACTGGATGTAGCTAATGGCGCTCTGAATTTAAATTTAAGATAAAAAGATTAATACCTAATTGCTAAAATAATTGTTAAAAATATATCCTTGCCTCTCATATTCTTTTTTGACATTCATTAATTCATCCGAGTTAGGAATAGGAGCTGCTGCTGCTGCATGATATTCGGCAGGATGATAGTCTAAAATTTCTTCGAACAAATTATCTGTAGTTACTTTATCATCAATGAACATTTCTAAAACCTCTTTTTTTAATGCAAAGAAAGGATTCTCCTTTTTATTTATTGTTATGCTCTATCTAATATAATCCAGACTGTTTAAGTTCTGCTCTTCTAAAAATTCGCCGGTAATCGCCATATTTATCTTCTACAGAGAATTTAGGGGGTCTGGGCAGAAAACATTCCCTGCCACAATTGCAGTTCATGTTCATAGTGTAATTGCCGCAGCCAGAACATTTCATAATATGCTTACTCATGCTTATCCCGTTCAACAGCGGCTTCAGAAATTTTATCAGAAAACGGTTCTACAGTTTCCTGAATTCTTCTGAAGGTTTGTTCTGCCGGCTTATAGTCATAATCCTCAATTATCAGCTTATATCGGCCTGCGCCTAAATAAGACAAAGCAATCGTTTCAGAGATGTTTTTTACTGAAGCTAAAACTTCTTTAACTTTTTGAAGGCCATTGGAATGATAGGTTTTAAGCCTGATCTCCCCTTTGATGGTTATTTTTTTCGGCCGGAATTTTTCAATAACCGCTTCTTCAATTTCCTGAGCTGACTCTTTTTTTACCCCTAACTCTTTTAAGGTAATTTTGCCAGCGGCAATATCCCTAAAACACAAATAAAGATGAGAATATTCCTTAAAGACGGAAGCGGTTATTTCCTTATACAAACCATCTACCGGCCGCTTCAACTTTCGGGCAATATTAGTAATTAAATTCTCAGCTTTTAATTCAGACTTAATTTCATCAAGCTTTTCCTTCCGCTGGTTAGAATTAACTCTTCTTAAAGATAAATCAATATAGCCTTTTTCTTTATTGACAGAAAGAATTTTGCAAATAATCTGCCGATCCACGCTGACAAAATCACGCAAATTCCTAATTCTGCCGGGGGAGACTTCAGAAATATGCACCATCCCCGGCTTATGGTACTCCAGCAATTCCACAAAGACAGAATTAGGAAAAATTTTAGTTACTTTACAAAGGACTATCTCATCTTCTTCCGGGTATCCTTCTATTGCGTATAACATAACCAATTAAGTTAAGAAGTACTTTATAAATTTACTCTCCTAAAGGCGCAATTCACCTTTTAAGCGATGAAAGAAATTCCTATGAACAAAACGTAAAAATAGCTTAAATCATCACTTTTTGGATAGTACCCTTCTAAATGGCTTAGCCAAATTGCCTGTACTATCACGTTTTAACTACACAGTACATGAACCACAAGGGTGGTTCACATGTACAAGTTAAATTTTAAGAAGCGTGGCGGTTTTTTCGAACCTATAAAGAAGAATATGCCCTCGGTACATTCTCTTCTTTAAGAGATTATAGAGAAATGCGTTAATAAGGTGACAACAATAACGCATTTCTAATATAGATAATTGCCAAGCGATATAACGTAATCAACGTAATTATCTATACATTAAACATTATAATGAAGTGAGGCTCCACATGAGCCTCCATTATAAAACACTTAAGGTAGTATGGGATGAATTAACAAATGTGTAGCAGTTTCGAGTTGTGTAGCAGTTTCGAGATGTGTAGTAGTTTCGGGACAATAGACACAGAAAAATTGCCCACAACATTTATAAATTATTACTGTTTAATAGCTACATTTTGATATTCAGTATACGCGATTGACGCTATGAACGGGAAATGGTTTGAGATTATAGACGAAACTAAGGAAGAAATAGATGCCACTGGATTCCGGCAGAAATGGGTTCTTGACCCTAAAGGTTATTTCTTAATTAGAGTTAATCTTAAAATGAAATCTATTGAAGTTGGTCATTGCACGATCAATCATTGCTTGATCAGAGTTATTAAAGGTAAAACACCCGAAGAGATAATGTATAAAATAATTGATTTGGGATATGTTTCTTTAACTGATCATGCAGCTTATCTAGGCAAGGAATTGGAAAAGGCCTTCTTATCTTTAAAACTGGGGTTTGAATATGTGCAAGATCCAGAGTTCTGTCCACTAACCAATTTTTGAAGATGCATTGAGTTAAGAAAAAGACAACAAGCGCGATAGAGCCATTTTTTTCACAATTTATATAAAGCTACTTCTTTCATAAATTATAACTGAGGATAAAATTAGTCAATAATATTATTTTTATCTTCTGAAATCTTTCAAAAGGCCTAATAATAATCATTAAAAACTTAGGTTTTTTGTTATAATTATAACATGAGGGATTTTGCAGTTATTCCAGCTCACAATGAAAGCAGTAAAATTGCTTTAGTGCTACAGCAGGTGAAAGAATACGTCTCCAATATAATTGTCGTTGATGATGGCTCATTAGACAATACCTTCGAAGTTGCTAAACAACAGGAAGTTACAATAATCAGACATTTTGTAAACTTGGGTAAAGGAGCTGCTTTAAAAACTGGCTGTGATTACGCTTTAGAACTGGGAGCTGAGAGAATAGTAGTCCTAGATGCTGATGGCCAACATGAACCAATAGAAATTCCACGATTTTTGAACGCTCTTGAAACAGTAGATATAGTTTTCAGTTTCAGACGGGATTCTTTAAGAATGCCTTTAGTGCTGAGGTTCGGAAACAAATTTATTAACAGTGTCCTGCGTTCATCATTTAATATAACTGTTAATGATAGTCAGTGCGGCTACCGCGCGTTTACTGCTGCGGCATACAACAAAATAAGATGGACAGCCACAGACTATTTTATGGAAACTGAGATGATTATTAGAGCCAGCAAAAACAAATTAAAATATACGCAGATCCCAATTGAAACGATTTACTCTGATAATTATAAGGGAACAACGGTCTTTGATGGGATAAAAATATTCTGTAAATTGATCGGGGGAAGATTATTATGACCAGTACTACCTTTTGGATTCAATTCTTAGGTGTAATTTTCGGCGCGTTAATGCTTTATTTTTCATTTGTAAAGTATAAACGAAAGGAACTAAGGTACCTTGAGTTGATTTTATGGAGTATTAGCTGGTCTATATTAATATTTATTGCAATTGTGCCATCTCTTATCGATTTTATAATCGAACCTCTTAATTTCTATCGTCGATTAGACTTTTTTGTAGTCTTTGGATTTTTTGTATTATTAGGACTTAGTTTTTATAATTATAGCGCAGCAAAGAAAATCGAGCGCAAACTAGAAAAATTTGTCCGAGCAGAAGCGCTAGAAATTTGTCGTGAGAATAAGCGGTACTGACCAAATCATGAAAGTCTTATTTATTTGTGAAAATTATTTCCCCCACATAGGAGGAGCAGAAGTTGTTTTTAAAAATTTAGCTGAAAGGTACGTACAACGAGGACACCAAGTGACGGTTCTTACAAGCTTATTAAGAAATACGCTGAAGCAAGAAATCGTCAATGGCGTTAAAATTATTCGGGTAAGATCATTCTATTCTCGATATGTATTTACCTTTACTTCAATCTTAAAAGCAATAAAATTAGCGAGGAAAAATGATTTAATTCAAACTACTTCTTTTAATGGCGCCCCTCCTGCCTGGCTGGCCGGCAAATTCACTACCAGACCAGTAGTAATTACTGTCCATGAAGTTTGGGTTGGAAAATGGAAGGAAGTTACTGGTTTTTCTTGGTTAAAAAGCATGTTGCATGAATTATTAGAAAGAGCTATTTATTTACTGCCATACGATAAATATGTTTGCGTTTCTAATGCCACCATGAAAGATCTTAAGAAATTAAAAATAAATGAACAAAAGTTTGCTACTATCTATAATGGCTTAGATTATGATTTTTGGGATAAGACCAAAGCTAAAGCCAGTCCGAGCAGATTAAAATTACCTAATAAGTACTTATACCTTTCCTGGGGAAGACCTGGGCCGACCAAAGGATTCGAATATTTAATTAAAGCTTTCCCAATAATTAAGTCAGCAGTAGCTAATGCTCATCTTCTTCTAATGCTGGGGCAGGCCCAGAATTATGAAAAAAAAATAAAAGACTTGTTTCGCTTAATTAAGGAACTTCAACTTGAAGACAACATTACCATTTTAATATCCTTAACTAATGAAGAAAAGCGCGATTTGATAGCTTGTTGTGATTGTGTGATTATACCATCAACCTCCGAGGGTTTTGGTTACACTACAGTAGAAGCCAATGCTCTAAATATTCCAGTAGTAGCAAGTGATGCTGGATCCATTCCGGAGATTATTTCTGGCAGTCATCTTATATTTAAAAATAAAGATATTATTGATCTAGCCGAAAAGGCTATTTTAGCATCTAATGAACAATTTGCTGTTGCTAAAAAAAAAGTTTTTGATTGGAACACTAGTGTTGTTGCATATCTGAAAATTTATGAAAATATGATGAATTCTAAAAGCTAATCTTTTCTTATTAGTAGATGATAATATTTTTTAATTTCAGAGATATCAATAATCTGGTAGGCATAAGCAATCAGGCCATACACCAGCAAACCAATGGAAATAGAGACAATTAATTTTAATGAGGGGTTTAACTGCAGATTAATTTGCAAATATTTAACAATACTATAAAACACAAATCCAGCAAAAATTAATTTTAACCAAATGTTTATAGGCAATTTTATGGGGATATATCTTAACAAAATTATCGTTGACCAAATAAAACTAACAGCGTAGCTAAAGGCTGTAGTTAGGGCTGCCCCTTCTATGCCAAGAATGGGGATTAATAGCAAATTGAGCGCAATATTAAAGACAGCTGAAACAACAGTGATTTTTGCGGTAATGCCGGCTTTTCCTATGGCTGAAAGAATGCTAATATTTACCGTAGCAACGACGTAGATAAGCATGCCTATAACTAATATCTGCAATGCTAATGCTCCCTCAGCGTACACTACGCCAAAGAAAGTTAACAATAAGAATTTTGAAAAAGCGATAATTCCTAAAGCCGGAGGGATGACAATAAAAAACAGGTATTTATGCAACAGTTTTAATCCTTCTGACATTCTATGAACATCACTTCTAGCCCACAATTCAGAAACCATCGGAAATAGGACTGCTGATACAGATGATCCAAAATCAAGAAAGATCATTGCTGAGGGTAGGACTACATTATAAATTCCCACCGCCGTTAAAGGCATATAATAAGTAAGCATAAGAGTGTCTATGGAACTGATTATTTTACCAGCAATTCCCATAGTTATTAGGGGGATACTATAACTCATAATTCTTTTTGCCGTTGGCCAAAAATTGTTTATTTTAACAGTCAAGATTGGAGCTATTCTCAATACAACAGGAGTAGTTAAAATGATGATTAAATAACACCCAACAGTCCAAGCCAAGGCCGCAGCATTGAGACCGAATCCAAGATTAAAGAACAGGATAAATAATAGCAGTACCGCAATATTTTTAAGAAGCTCAAATATCGAATACAACTTCATTTCTTGATAGCCGCTGGCAATCGCTTTATACATCCTAAATAAAACACTGCCGACAATATAAAAAATGATTATTGTTAAAAGAGATTTGGAGTTGGGATTTTTAAAATAATTTGCAGATAGAAAATTGTTCAATAAAAAAAAAATGAATCCAAGTATTAAAGATGTTAACAATTGAAAACCAGTTACAAAAAAAATCCCGGATTTTATTTTTCCTGGTTCTTGATTGACAATAAATTCAGGAATATGCTTTGATAAGGCTTGACCCATCCCCAAATCCCTGAAGAATAAAAAAAACATAACAAAGGTAAAAACCGCTGTAAACAGTCCATATTCTTCTGGCGATAAAGCTCTTACCATAACTATTCTAAGAAAATAAGCAATAACCGAGGCTAGGATTCCCATTGAAAAAACCATACTTACCCCCGAGACAGCTTTTTTAGTATAATTCTTCATTGGTTTTCACGAGTTTGTTACTAATACAGATTTATTGTGCCTTCGCCAGTAGTTCAGACATAAGGTCGAGGCTATTTAGGGGCACTGTCTGCCTTGTGAGCGATGAACGAGCATCTCACGAAAAAACTGTGTCAAAGAAATCCGACACCGCCGGCCACATTTCTGATTGCGCTAATTTGGAGTAAATCTTTTTAAAGGTAGTGAATTAAGGTTGCACCTTAAAAATTGCGTCAAGCTATTAATAAATTACTGTCAAAAAAAGTAAAGAGCCAAAATTGATGAACTCAAAAGAACTAACAGCTCATCTGAGCCAGTATTCAGAATCAACCGCAATTAAAACTTTAATTAATTATTATAAATAATTCTCTTGATTTGGATACATTATTTTAATTATCTATCGTCAGATAACTCCTACTAAAATATACTCTAATCATCAGAATTATCTATATAATCCTATTTGCAATAGTTCAAACCATTGAAAACATTATTCAATGTATTTAGTTTCCCATTGATATAAATCAGATCGCCAGTGCTTAATTCTTCTTTATAGCCATCGACTTTTCCTTTTCTCATCTTAAAGCTATCCGAATCATTGATATTAATGGCTTGCAGCCGGTGATCGCCGGCAAAAATATTGTTTTTTTCCATTTTCTGCATATTCTCAAATGAACAAAGAGCTATTGCTTTTCGTAAATTATCATCTGAAATGCTAATAACTAAATGCTTCAAGGTCTTTTGCAATTCTTTTAAGGGATCATTATGAAGATTTTCATAAGTAATCAGCAGGACATCCTGCGGTCGCTTTTCTAGTTCTTTAGCCCAAGAATTCATAAAATTGATAATTGTCGGCAAAGTAAAATCTTCTCTAATAAATGCTGAAAGAGTTCCGCGATATTGTAAATCTCTTCTTTTAGTCCATTCGTAGTAATATGAAACCAGCACATCTTTTGGATTTCTCACTAGAAAAATTATTTTCTTATGTTTAAACATCTTTTTAACTCCTAAAAAATTAATTCCTCTAAATTGAGCATAATTGCCAGTTCTGGGGTCCGTTTTAATGTTGGGAATATCGCTTTCCCAAGTCATTTTATACAAATCTAGGTTAAGTTTTTTACCGTATTCCTGCGAGATAGCCTGAGCCAGCAACATTCGTATCCAAGTCCGGCCGCTCTTAGGAAAAGAAATAATATACGCATCAATAAATGGATTAATTAACCTATGGTAAACGCGTTCAACCATCGGAGTAGTTAATACTATTTTTCGAATGTTCTTAAAATTCATATAACAACCTTAAATCAGGTTAATTTTATAAAAATTCTGGTTGAAAGATAGCTATAACGAAAAACTCACTAAACACGGCGTTATTGAAAAGTTCCTCGCTCTAGGCTCGATAGCCATCTGCTTGGCTGCGTTAAATTATGATAAAGGCAAAAATCCCCCCCCTGGAACATGAAAATAAACGGAGATTTAAACGGAAGAGCCTCGCATACTAGTAGCTATTTCGAACTTTTCACTCCACCCTAAACACATAACTTTTTTAATGAGTAAGGAAGGAATAAAACTAATGAAGCCTTAATCTACTAATGAAGTCTTAATCCACTAATCTTTTAAATGGGCTACTAATTAAATGCGTTATGCTATTATCTACAGAATTTAATACCTTAAAATATCAAAAGAATGGCTGTATTGGTGTTTTCACCAGAAAGTTCATCTCGGCAAAAATAAGCTTATTTTTAGCTAGAAGCGATCTAACTCCAACTCAAATAACCTTTTTTTCTTTAATTTTAGCTCTGGTAGGAATTTACTTTTTATCAACCGGCGATCGAATTAATTTAATAATAGCTGGAATATTTATTTTTTGGTCAAAAATCTTTGATGCCGTAGATGGCGAATTAGCCCGCCTGAAAAATAAAGTAACTGAACTGGGGGGGTGGATTGACGGTATTTCAGATCGTTTTAAAGAAAACCTCCTCATTTTAGGGATTACTTTAGGGCTTTATAACCAAACTGGGAACGTGATGGTTTGGACCTATGGATTTATCGCAGTCATTTCGATTCACATGTTATCGATAGTTTTAGAACATACTGGAAAAATGGATAAAAACATTTTACAAAGAACTCATGAAGAAACTTTTTTTGTCAAAATAGCTAGGTCGCTTAACATTAAACCACAATATCTAGCCTTGCAAGCAGACGTCTACCTGTTTATAACTTATACCTTGATCATTCTAAATCAATTAGAATTAATTTTATGGTTTTATATAATTATTATGAATTTATATTGGCTAATTATTGTAATACTAGTCTTTCATAAAAAAGGCAAAGAAGAACTTGTGCTAAGATTATCATGAACATTTATTATTATCAGGAACATTTATTATTATCATGAACATTTATTATGATGCGGATATTGAACCTAGAGTTTATGAAGGACGCTCCCAAACTGCCATTCTCCTAAAAACATTTCTTCAGAAACAAGGATTTAATTTTGTCGATCAACCTGGGAAAGCTGATTTAATTCATGTTCACAGCAGCGGCATTTTTGCTTCTTTTCGAGCCGCTAGACTAAAACAAAAATATAATGTTCCGGTAATTTATAGCTTGTACTCTATTTCTAAAACTGAACCAATTAATCACATCAGAAATCATCTTGCCCAGCAGTACTATCTTCGGCCGCGCCAAACCAGCTTTTTATTAAGTTATTCTGCGATTTTGCCTTTAAAGCTACGCGGTTTTAAATTAAAGCAGCTTGACAAGGTAATAACTCCTTCTTTTTTCGTTAAAAAAAGATTATTCAGTAATACTGAAGTAATCCGCTTAGGGATAGATGTCAACACATTTAAACCGGCTTTCAGTCAGAATAGTCTTCCAGATAATTATAAAAATACTTGCCTTTTGGAAAAATCATTAAAAATAGGTTATATCGGCCATCCCAGCGCCTATAAAGGCCTTCTAGATTTCGTTCGCGCTTCTAAATTATTTTCCACTCACCATCAAAATTCGGTTTATCTCTCAGATATTTCTCCTAAGATGCAAGCTAAACTATCTAAAATTAATCCGCGCCTTCAAATTTTTGGTTATACTGAAAATATAGCTGAGATTTATAATTCATTGGATATCATCATTCTTCCCTATAGAAGCCATTTAGCTGGTGTAGCTAATCCACTGGTTCTTTTAGAAGCTATGGCTTGCGGCAAAGCTATTATTACTACAAATTTTCCGTATCTGCGGGAAATCATCAAGGATAGCGCCATTCAAGTAAAGCCCTATTCTCCTAAGGCAATACGAGATGCGGTTAAAAAACTGGAAGACAAGCAGCTGCGGCAGCAACTGGGCTGCAAAGCTCGCCTTATTATCGAACAAGAATTTTCTCAAGAGGCTATGCTGCAAAAGTATTCTCAATTGTACTATGAATTTACAGCGAAAAGAAACTGATCTTAATGCTATTCCGGAAGGAATTGCTTCGGCTATAGCTCTCTTTAATCATGAATTACTAATTTATAATTTGTTCAAATGCGAACATGTTTTAAACGGCCAAAATAAAAATTTGGATATTCTTTTCCTGACAACAGCTGATTATATACGAGCTGCGCGGCTGTTAGAACTAGAAGGTTTTGTGGAATATTTGCCTGAATGTATAGAAAAGTATAAACGCATGTATATCAAACTGTCGGCAAATATTCAGCAAAATAATAGCATAATAACAGCAATTCATCTTCATCGGGAAATAGCCTGGCATGGCCTGCGTGTTTTAACTAAACAGCCATTGTTTTTAACTGCGCAAAAAGTTGCTAAGGGAATATATATCCCCTCTCCTGAAAACTCATTGCTGATTCATACTGCCCATGTTCTTTTCGAAAATTTTAAATTTGGAGCTCGCGAGAGGGAATATCTCCCCTATTACTTGCAGCAGTCAAAAAATTGGAATTACATTAATCAACAGCTCACGCAAAATCAGTGGAAACAACAGTTTTATCAAACCCTGCGTTCTTTCAAGAAAAGAAAACAAATCTCTTATATGGCTATCGGTTCTGCTTATTTTAATGTAATGACTGTCCAGAAATTAGGGTATATTATTAAAAAACTGATTCGATTTCTTTCAAATAAAATATCCCTTCGAAGAAAAGGCGTTCTCATCGCGTTTATCGGCGCAAATGGTTCTGGAAAGACAACTGCGGCTAAAAGAGTGCAGGATCGCCTGTTGCCTCTAGGCATGCTTCTTCATTGCAAGATTCATTATTACTACTTTGGATGGAAACCATTTACCCCAGTGGTTAAAATTCTTAGCAAAATACTGCGCCATAAGAAATTATTTAAAACATTAACTAAATCTTCTTATTCTGATAAACTGCCGCACTTTAAAACATCCCCTCCCTGCAAGTTATTCCTTCTTTTGTTTTATTTACTAAATTATATTGAATATCTCGGCAGGTATCTTTTTTACCTTTATCCAGCCTTAAGTAAAGGCGATATTATTCTTGCAGACCGATATTTTTATGATGTTTATGGGCAATATCCATTTTCTAATAAATGTTATAAAAAAAGCGCTCTTCTTGCATTGCTGTTTAAACTTTTTCCCAAACCAGATTGCATCTTTATTTTAGATGCCAGCTTGCCTTCTCTATTGAGCAGAGGAAAGGAATCTTCTAAGCAGGCCGTTGGCAGCGAATCAAGAACAGCAAAATCCTTGTTGTATTTAGAAAAACAACGTCAGCTCTATAAAGACTTAACTGCGCTGCCTAAAACCATTTTTGTGACTATGGAAACAAATTATGAAGAAATAATCTCAATGATCACAAATTATTCATGGAAGAAGGCAATATTCAAGCGCTCGCAATATTGAGTTATCCTTTGGAAGCTCTTTTTCAGTATTTCCGCAACTAGGGCATAAATTGGCGCAAAATTCTTTTTCAAAGGAGTCCGCCCCTTCATTTTGCATCAACAAGCTTATTCCAAAGTACTGTTTTTAACAATTTATTTAAAACAAGCTTATTCCAAAGTACTATTTTTAACAATTTATTTAAAACAAGCTTATTCCAAAGTACTGTCTTTAACAATTTATGTAAAACAAGCTTATTCCAAAGTACTGTCTTTAACAATTTATTTAAATAAGCCTAATTATTATTTTTATCCTATGAATCCAGAACAATATTTATCTGCATGGTCAGTTAAAAAGATAACTAATAACTATAGTTTTGAAGAATTAATATCTCTAGATGGCGTCCCGGTATGGTGGTTTTATAATCGCCTTTTCCTGCGTCATGTTCTGCCAAATCCGATTAATACCTTCCAGGAAATGGTTGGTAAAAAGCGATTAAGCGGTTATAAGAGGGTAAAATTGGCAAGTAGCGCTCCATTTATTAAATATTTAATCTATTTTAATGAGCGCAATAAACACAAATTTTTTTTAAAACACCGAGTCCAGAAACAAATTAATAGCCACTCTAGAAATCCTGATCCGGCCGAGATTGTTTCTCCAATTGGTAAAGTTTTATTTCTAACCTATACTAATCATCTTAATTCAGAGGGGACAATCTTCCGTCTTCAGGAGATAATTAATAAAATTACGGATCATAAAAAATTAGTTCCATTTCTATTATTCGTTGATCCATTATCGAGCAAAAACTATAAAAGATTAAAAAATCTGATTTCTTTTTATCATTTCATTGATCATTCAACCTTAAAAGATATCAGGAATGAGGCGCAGAAGCTGCATGAACAATGGAGAAAAATAGATTCACCGACGAAGGCAAAGATGCTGGCCATAGATGGCTCATTTTCTCTTTGGACTTATTTAAAATATGCTTTTGAAGTCTTTTTTTCGCCGGAATTGCTTTATTTGCTGGTTCTTTATTATAGGACAGCTCTCAGAGTGATCGAATTAGAAAACATTAAAGCCATTGTTCTTTCATCGCAAAACGGTCTTTTTGAGAAATGTTTTGTTGCAGCTGCGCATAAACGAAATATCCCGGTATTGCGGATCCAGCACGGTATTGGCGAGGATTTAGTTCCGCCGACCCCCTACGATCATTTTTATAAGCTGGTTTTTAGCGATTATGTAAAACGAGACTTAATTTCCAAGGGGTGGGATGCTGAAAAAATAAAAGTTGTCGGGCCAGTAATCTTTGATGAAATTAAAGACTATGTAACCCAAAAAAAAACTTCGGGGCGTTGTATACTCCTAGCCACTACCGCATCAGTCCAAAGCAGCGTAATTAGCAGCGCTAATTACCACCGGCGCATTCAAAAAATTATTGCAGCTATTTCATCTATTCCGGACCTAAACTTAAATATTAAACTGCATCCTAGAGAACTGCCTTTTGAACAATGCTTAAGCCTTTACCAACAGGATTTAATCTCAACCGGAGCTGTAAAGACTAGGATTTACCCAGGAAATATTTCTCGCAGAGAATTTTACCAGCTTATTGCCGACTGCGATCTATTTGTTAATTTCGGCTCAACCAGTTCAATTGAGGCTTTGATCCTTGATAAAACAGTTTTAACTATAAATATTTTTGATGATGATTATATTACCGGTTGGATAAAAGAAAAGAAGATTAGTTATACTGTTCATTATACAGAAAACATAAAAGAAGCTATAATGCAGGCGCTTCAAGACAACGATCAGCATCTTAAACTAAACCGCAGAGAATTTGTGATTAAGAAATGCGGCATAATTGATGGACTAGCTTCTGTTAGAATAGTTGAATTGATTCATAATTTAGCGGAGAAAAATCATTAACGCCCCTAATCATTATATTTTTCTAGTTTTGATTTAGTCAATGAAATCAGTTTTAAGGTTAGGCCTTATCGATTTTTTCGCATAATAGATTATAAGCAACTTTTAATTTTGGGATATATCCCGTTAGAAATTCATCAGCATTAAAGGCTTCTAGGGTCGTTTTGTCTTCATTAATGATCTGTAAATGAAATCCTACTTTCTCTAGCTCTGTAATAAAATTTTTAGGATTAATGCCTTGCTCCTTTAGAAAAGCCGGAGAAAATTCTGAAATCATCTTTAGTGGTTTGGTTTTTAAAATGAGGCTGCGCATACCTTCTAAAGCGCGGAATTCCTCCCCTTCAATATCCATTTTAATTAAATTAATTTTCTCTTTAAATGGATAATCATCTAATCTAAGGCCGTCTACTTCGATAGGGTTGCCACAGGCATATTCCCCTTTAATTAATGAGCCATGAGTTGATCGTTCCTTTCCCGGATAGAACAACATTTTTCCATTGCGATTAGATACAGCTTTTCGTTCTAGAACCACATTTTTGATCTGATTTACTTCAAGGTTTTTTTTCAGCAGGGTAAAATTATTCGGATCGGGTTCAAATGCATAAATTTTTCCTGCCGGGCCTACCAGTTTGGAAAGAATAAGAGTATAGTACCCCAAGTGAGCTCCTATCTCAACTAAAACGTCCCCTTCTTTTAGTTCTCTTTTAATTATTTCCAGCACAGCAGGCTCATAATATCCCCGCGTAGACAATCTCAGCGAATCTTGCTCATCGAGATAAAATTTTATTCCGCCAATAATTACGTAGTTAGTTTTTAACATCTTAATTAAAAAGCAATTTATTTTTTTAAGAAGGGGGCTCTTCCATTGTTTTTTCGTTGCAATTTGATGAATTTTTCGATAAACAATTTGGAAGAAGATTTTTAGATTTAATTTTTGCATTCTTGCCTCTTGTTCAATAGATTTTTGAACTTGCTGTGTTGCATAATTCAACTTTTAACAAGAAAAGTCGCCAACCTTATTAACATTTCGAGTATTCGCAGGCATTAAGTCTGCTTTCTTAAGAGCAGGGCCGCCGGCGTAGTATTCGTGTTTGTAAATTTGCCTGTGATTAAATCTGGCGCAACAATAGCCTGACAACATTGCTGCGAAGCGCCGCCCTGCTCTTAAGGCTATAACACTTAATATGTGCGAGTATTCCGATAGATTGGAGCCGGCACCAATTTGGTCTTTTATTCCTTGCTGGGCCTAATGCCCCGCTAGCTTGCTGCGGGGATAAGCGATTTCAGGATTTCTGTGTTTATTTAAGGAACAATTATTTTCCGATAGAATGAACGAGCAACGGTTATAATCCCCCTAGTTTTAATTATTTTTAACAACTTAGCTGGATTCTTGAACATATCAACCATCGTTTTCAGGTATAACTCTCTCCAGCCCTTCTTATAAAACCGTATCAAATCCCTAGTTGATAAAGTATAAGTGCGCATAATGTGGTCATCCATGTTCTCACTATTAACGTAGAAAGTCGACCAGTCTCGGTCTTCCTCTTCTATTATAATTCCCATTTCTTTGGCCATTTCCCACAATTTAGTTTCTGGAAACGGAGTAACTATCGAGAACAATGATAAATCAGAACCAACTTCCTTAGCAAACCTGATCGTGTTCATTACTGATTCCTTAGTATCCCAAGGGTGCCCTATCATAAAATAGCATTTCGTTTCGATGCCCGCATCCTTAGCTGCCTGCACTACGCGGCGCGCCTGTTCTTGAGTTATGCTTTTGATTTTTTTCATTAAGTCTGGATCGCCGGTTTCAATGCCAAATTGAATTTTAATACATCCAGCTTTTCTCATCATTTTCAGCCTTTCGAAGTTGCCGTCATCTAATGTATCTATTCTTGACAAACAGCGCCATTCAAATTTGTGGCCCCTCTCCAATAAGAGATTACAAAATTCTAGCACTCTATTCTTATTAAGGGTGAAGACATCATCATAAAAATAGAACTTGGTGTATCCATATTTTTTGTTTAAGTATTCCATTTCTTTTACTACCTGTTCAGCGCTTCTCCCCCTAAATTTCTTGCCAAATACTTTACCAAAACAATAGTAACAAGGAAAAGGACAGCCCCGTGATGACATTAACGAGATTTCTGGAAACCAAGCATATTGTTTTAAATCCAGAAGATGTCTTGCTGGAAGCGGCAATTCGTTTAGATTATCAATCAATGGCGGTAAAGGATTATGAATAATCTTACCATCTTTCTTGTAGGATAACCCTTTAATTGCAGTGATATCTTTCTTCAAGGCTAATTCTAGTAAAGGAATCTCTCCCTCTCCTCGGATAACATAATCTACAAAACTCTTTTTAAGAGCCTCATTTGGCCTCGCAGTGGGATGCGGTCCGCCTAAAAGGATTTTTATTTCAGGATGCGTTGTTTTGATAAACTCAGCTATTTTTAGACCCATCATAATCATTGAAGTTTGCGCAGAAATTCCTACTAAGGTAGGTTTGACTTCATTCATTTTTGGAATGAGGCGAGCTTTCCATTCTTCTTCCTTCCATAATCCTAAATCAAGAAGGCTAACCGGCAAACCTTCTTGTTCTAATACTGCCCCTAATTGGCAAATCCCTAATGGCGGGTATTCACTTAAATGATCCAGCCAGGGAGGAAAAATGAGTAATGTCGTTTCAGGCATTTCGGAAGAACTAAGATTGATTACTTCGATAGCATTAGCAGCTATATCTCCAGACATAGTTCCTTACCTCTTCAATTTACTTATTTTCATATTTTTTAACATGTATAATATTAACCGGACAAATTTCAGCTGCCTCTTCATTAGCTCTTATGGCTTCTTTAGTATCTACTTCCAACTCCCAGTGATCACCAATTTCTTTGGCTCCAATTAATGAAGAAAACCCCTCCCCATCACTATCCATTTTCCAAAAAACAGGCGATTGACCAAAACAAGCAGAGCAGCCCGTACACTTCTTTTTAAAGTGCAATACCTTTGCTTTCATCGTAATTAATAATTATTTTTAAATATATACTTATCCCTGGTCCCTTAGCTTCTTTGTAACCAATACTTTATATGATATTCTTTTCTTTTTCATTCAGTAAGTGGATAATTTACCATAAAACTATCAAATTTTAATTCCAATTCTTCCAGTGCGTTCAAGGACATTAAGTAATATTTGCGCGCCAGAAAAATATTCATCGACTGCTCTTTTTGACCCAGCCCAAGACCCATAATCATCTATTATTAAAACACCATTTTTCGATAATAAGGGGTATAAATGGATTAACTCGTGCTTTGTAGATTCATACCAATCCGTATCCAATCTCAATATACTTATCTTGGAGGGCATTGTTGCTGGAATAGTTTCCTCAACTTTTCCCTTAACAAAAATTAGGTTATTTTTAGGGTATTTTGTTAAAGCCAGATTATTTTTAACTTCAGATAGCGAAGCATAACACCAGTTGTTGTAATCTTTTTTTTGTTCTTTCTTCCAGTTATCTAAAGCGCGAATTTTTTCATCTGATAACCCGCAATCTAATTCTGTTGGCTTGGCCATTCCCTCAAACGTATCGTAAAGATATATCTTTCTATTTGAAATATTTAGTTCAAGAAGAGTATAAGCAATTAACATGGTGTTTCCACCTCTCCAAACGCCACATTCGACAAAATCACCAGGAATATCATTTTTGATTATATATTCTACTGATTTGTATAATGCATACATTCTCTGTTTAAAACCCATCGTGAATGTTCTCGATTGATCATAAATTCTTATAAATCTTTCATCTTTATCTATAACTAGATCAGAATCTTTTGCAATGGCATATCCAAATAAATTTACTGATTTCTGAATAAATTTCTTAGCAATATGTAACATTGATATTAAACTCCATCGCAAAATATTTAATTCCTTATATCTCTGCAAAGCCGGCCACTGATCCATGCATCCAAAATCAATTAATGATTAAAATTGAATCATTTATATAATTTTTGTATTTGTTTAGCTAATTTTTGACATTCTCAGCCAATCTATATTCTCCAGAAGCGAAAAGTATTTATTCTAGTTAGCTACTTTGTAGCTAATGAAAGAAACAAAAATTCAATTAACTGGTTTTGAAATGCTTGAAAAGCAAGTGAACCAAAGCGGGAACAGTGGTCGTGTTTATGTTCCCATCGAGTGGATTGGAAAGAAAGTAAAAATTATCCTAATTGAAAAATGAGCTTGATAGAAATTGCTGGATCATTGAAAGAGAAATCTAAAGAAAAGATAATAGAAGAGTTTCTTGAACTCTATAAAGAAAATGAGAAAATAAAGAAAGAAAAAGAAGCTCTTGAAAAAGAGCTTCGCAAATATAAAAATCCTAATACTCCCCCTTCTGCTAATCAGCATTTAAAGCCTGCTTTTTCAAAAGCAGTAGAAGTAAAGCCGCATCGCAGAGGTGCACCTGCAGGCCATGCAGGAACAAACAAGCCAAAGATAGAAACGTCTAATGAACGCCATATCTTTGGAAAAGAATGTCCTAACTGCCAGAGCAAAAGCCTTGAAGTGATTGGTCAAAAAGTTCAACAGCAGGAAGAAATACCTCCCGAAATACAACCAGAAGCAGTAAATATCACTCGTGACATTTGTCAATGCAATAAATGTAATCTTAAATTTTTAGCACGAGATAATCAAACTCCTCTATAGCCAGATATTATTCCACGCTTCTCTAAGTTTTTTATTTTTGCTGCTGCCGTTTTCGGCGTTATTTTTAATTGACTAGCAGGTTCAATAATAGACCTTCTTGCATTTTTAGAGATTAGATGTAACAGCTTTAACTCTATATATCAATTTTCCCTGGCGCATCTAATATTGACTTCAGAGTAGTAAAAGACAGAAAGATTTATAAATAATAGAGTTATTCTTTCCATTATGGAATTTGAAGAATATCATGGAATGTTTTGGCAGTCTAGAGAAAAAGATTTCAGAACTGAAGATGGAATTAACTTCTATAAATCTGTAACTAAACAATTATATGATAATATTGGTGGTTCAGAAGCTCCATTATCAACTTTAGAACGAGAGAGTACTATTGAAGCTCTTCTCGAAATTATTGGAAGTAATCCATTGGATCACACACTAACCAGTAATTTACAACAGTAAAAAAATAAATCTTTCAGTTTCTATCTTTTAAGTCCGAATTCTGAATTAAACATAACGTATGCGATTAAGCGATGTTTTTCGGACTATCTTAAAAATTATAAATTTCCGAGACCTCCCGAAAATCCTTGATTTTCGTTAGGAGCTGCATTAGTCCTAATTACGCGCAGAGCGAGTCTAACGCGGCTCTAAAAAAGAATATTAGAAAAACTGTATCTTGGTGGAACAATTTTATCTTCCTGCCACAATTTCAAAAATGTCCAGCTGTTTCAAGGGGTGATCTTTGCCTACTGCCCGTTTAGTTCTGACATCAATCGCGCGAATAAAATTCTGGCCTAAATCGGTATGAATTTTATACGCAAAATCCAGAGCTGTTGATTCCGGCGGCATTAAAAAACAGTCCGGTAAGGTATGGCCATCTTTATCTTCCAGCTTGTTGGCCCCGCCGGGAAAGACGGCCATATATCTAAGCAACTCGAAGACTGCCGCATTCAGGATCTGCTGCACTCCCGTTTGGCCAAATCGGCCTAAAATAGCGGTTTTAATAAAGGAAAGGGCCTGTTTTTGTTTTTCATTTAAATTAACTTCTTTTAAAATCGTAAAATTATTTTCTCCAGGAATATATTCAATTAAAGCGGCTTTACTGGCTTCTCTTAACGCCAATTCCCCTTCAGCAGAACAGCCGATAAAAACATAGTTGGGAAATTGTTGTTTTAATGATTGAAGTTTCTCCGAAGCTGGAGGCAGGTCCATTTTATTGCCGGCAATAATTATAGGTTTAGTCTTCTTTCTTAAGATCGCAGCTAGGCTCTTCAGGTTTTCTTCCTGCCAGTAATGCGGTTTCTCTTTATTCAACTGCAATTCCTCAATGGCTTCTATAACCATATTTTCAGTAACATGCAGCCCGGACAACTGCAAGGCTAAGGCGATACAGATGTCTTG
>Ga0209542_10003393_pt1 | contig 34103 bp, 25 predicted proteins | sample RifCSPhighO2_01_FD_184028 | JGI IMG/M metagenome (GOLD analysis project Ga0209542, IMG submission 184028) | Soil microbial communities from Rifle, Colorado - Rifle CSP2_plank highO2_0.1 (SPAdes) (version 2) | ecosystem: Environmental > Terrestrial > Deep subsurface > Rock core/Sediment ...
CGGCAAGGTCGTCGCTGCGCCGAGCACGTATTCCGTCTTCTTCTTTGTCTTCTCTACGAGCTTATGCTCATCATCCTGCGGTACGAGCACCGTATCAGGCGTATCCACGATGGCTACTTCTACGTTCGTACCGACAAACGGAGTAGGATCATTGGCGAGCACCGGATCGTTCGTTCCCGATGTTCCCCTGGCATAGGCGAGATCTTTGTAGTCGCCCGAATCCTGGGTGTCGGAAATTTTCGTGTCATAAGCGAGCTCGATCGACTGACCATCGGCCATATCGCCCAAGTCCCACACGCCTGGTGAGGCATATTCGTGGAAAAAAGGCGCTCCCGTACCGGAGCCAGGGACATAGATGAATCCGGCTGGCGGGAGGTCAGTGACGTGGACGCCGTGCACGCTGTTGTGATGCGCTGTCACTTTGATATGGTATCTGACCGTATTGCCAGGGTGTTCCGTCGCTCCGCTGTCATTCCACTTTTCGATACTTAGGGTCGGAGTGCGCATATTGCCGATCAGGCAGGTTTCATTGTCTCCAGATGTGATATCTACACCGCTCAAAACATGGTCGAGGCTCACAAAGGAGCGTCCATTGCCCTCAACTGCTGGGCCTTCGCAGCGATTCTCCCGTTGTACCCATCCTTCCTGATTCACTTCCTGGACACTGTAATTGTCAGAGAGCAGTCCGGTAAAGCTGTACGCGCCGTTCTCATCCGTTACGGTCTTCGGCTCATTGGCATCCCACGATCCGTTGTGGTTGAGGTCGAGATAGATGGTCCAGCCGGCAAGCCCGGTTTCCTGGCAGACTACCGGTCCGTCATTCTCAGCGACGGAACTGTCTACTTCACCATCCTGCTTGCCATTTCCATCGCAGTCATTGTACTTGATACCCGTGATCGTTCCCGGATGGAAGTTCGCGAAGTCATACTTCCCATCGAAACCGGAACCGACAGTGAACCAATGGCAGGCTGATGTAGGCGCCGTCTGCGTCCAATTTGATTGCTGGACTTCGCAGAGAGTGTAGTTGCCGGCCGTGAGGTTCGCAAAGTCGTACAACCCTCCATTGGAAGTGACATCAGTCACGACGTCGCTCAGTGCGTATACGTTCACCGTGAGGGATCCGCTATTATTCGGCTTGTAGATGTCGCTTATGAGAGCGCTGTGCGTGAGGTTATCACCGGTGAAGATCTTGCTGTAGATATGGCCTGTATTGCAGGCGCCCCAATCAGTCGCCGCTCCGTCAATCTGGAGATCAAGCAGCGTTTCGCCGTAGGATTCGTAATTGTTGACCAGCGTGTGCCATGGTGTCCCCAGTCTCGTCGAACACTCGGCATCCGCAGTGATCGAATCGCCCGCATCGAACGTTCCCTCTGCTGTGACAAGATAGGATTTCCCTGAAGCGAAGGTGCCGAGATTGACAGGCGTATCACTCGCTGAATTGACACTCTCGGTCTTGACGAGAGTAGATTTTCCGAGAACGATGGTCCAGTTATCGAGGCCAGAATCTTCCGCGGTATTCCCATCGCCGTTTGAGTCTTCGAACTTCTCGCCGGACACCTTGCCAAGCTGGAAGTTTCCGAAGTTATTGTCTCCGCTCGTCTGCCCAGGCGTCACAACGACATCGTGACAATTATGAATCTGGTTTTGCGGAAAGGTTTGTGTCCAACCGGTCTGCTGCGCTTCACAGACACGATAGGTGCCCGGAGCGAGGTTCGGGAAACTATAGCTTCCATCCCCTGTGGTTGTCGTCGATATCCCATCGTTGTTCACGCCGTCCTTATTGGTATCGATGAAGATTGTCCAGTCTGCAAGCTTGGGTTCTTCACCATTCTGACTACCATTGCCATTGAGATCGTTCCACTTGAAGCCCGTGATAGTCCCGGTCTTGAGCACATTCCACGCCACGCAATGATAGGTCTGGCCGTTCTGCGGAGTATTGAGCCACTCTTCGTTGTCATAATTCACGACATCATTGCTGCAATAGAGTTCGGCTGTCACATTGTCCACGTTCGTGTTTCCGTGTGTGGTGTACGTGAACGGCAGATAGCCGTCTTGCAGCACCTCACGGATCTTGAGCCGTCCGCCAGTCGGATTGGCGATTGATACAGACGCAGTTCCATCACTGACGGTCGGACCGAACGTAGTCCATCCGCTACCAGCTTCACCGACATACGCATCGCCGGGATTGGAAACCGCATCATATCCCCACTGGAACTTCCAGCCTGGCACCAGATGGCACGAGGGGTGCGTAGCGACATAATTCGCAGCGGTCGTCGCAGCGATATCGGCTCCGCCATTTCTATTGGGCAGATCGGATTCATTGTCGCAGACGATCTTGGAAGCGATTACCGTGACCGGAGGCTTGTCATTGTTCGTGATGGTACAGGTTGCGACGCCCCCTGCCGGCACCACGACTTGGGCGCAGCTATTCGACTGATTGTACTGGTATGTCGTGTCGTACCCGGCATCCGCTACTTCGGTGACGTTATACGTACCGGCCAATACCGGCATCTCATTCGTGCCATCAGCTTCGAACGGAGTCGCGGATCCGCCATCCACATGAAAAGAGAAGTCTTGATTGGTCTTGGTTCCTCCGTTGTCGTTGATGAGATTCTTCACCACTCTGAGCGTTCCCTTTTTCTTGGCATTGAAAGCGACGCAGTAATAAGTCGAACCGGCTTGGATATTCTGGATCCATTCCCAGTTGTCATAGTTCGCGACATCATCAGCACAATAGATTTCAGCGCTCACATCAGAACCGTTACTGAACGGTACATAGGTATCATCCGGGAAAACCTCGCGGACTTCCACTTTCTGCCCGAGAACGTTCGGCGGAAGCGTTACTTGACTCGAGAAAGTCTGCCATGGGGACCCGAGAGAAGAGGTATCAGTCTGAAATGACCCAAATGAGCCGCCGTTCACAGACCACTGGAAATTCCAGTTTTCTTGGATATGACAGTGTCCGTTGCTATTAGCAACGAAAGTGCTCGCAGTCGTCGCGGTGATATCTGCTCCTCCGTTCATATTCGGGAGGTACGATTCATCGTCACACATCACTTTTTGTGCCGAAACAATCGCCGGCTTGTACTGGTTCAAAACGACGAGCGTTCTGTTCGGTCGGCTGGAACTCAGCACCAGGTGTCCGTCAACATTCTGATTGCGCGACCCGTCATCGGCCTGGTTTCCATCAAACAGGTTTCCATCATACGGGAACAGGTCGTTTATCGTATTCACCTTGACCGTAAACTGATCGTTGTATTTCGGATTTTCCCAACCGGGCACGTTGATAGTCTCTTGTCCGTAGTAATACCCGCCTAATTTGAGATTGTCATACGTTACGCACTGGGCATCGTTGCGAGCGGCACCTTTCAGAATCTGCGTGTTCAGCGACAGCCCGGTAGTGAAAGTCGATGTCGGCAACACTCCTGCAGGAGCTCCTTGAGATGTCACGGGAGCAGGAGTGAATCCGGATATGGTGAATTGCGATCCCGGAAGCGCTGAACCGTCAACTACATTGCCTGATGGATCTACTATCAATTTGCAAACCGTCACGGAACCGACTTGATAATTTCCGAATCTGACCTGGATGTCTTGTCCCGCGGACACCACGGCATCCTGGCAATTTGTTCCGCCTGCCAGTGACGACTGCCATCCGGCTTTCGGCACTTCGCAGATCGAGTATGTCCCGGGAGTTATGCCGGCGAATGAATAGGCTCCTCCGGATACGGTCGTTGTCGATTGGTCGTTCCCGTCCTTTGTCTCGTTCCCATTTTCGTCGATAAAGATAGTCCAACCGGAAAGTCCGCCTTCGTCCGAATTTTTCACTCCGTTCCAGTTCTTATCTTCGAATTTGATTCCGGAAATCGAACCTTCTTGAACACACTCGTATGTTTTGAGCGTCAGCGAGCCGCTATTATCGTTCATTCCGGATTGATTCTGCCACGGCGTCACGAACCAGTTGCTATAGCGGTCGCCGATGACGAACTGCGCGTTATATGAGGTGCTCGGGGTGTAGGCTTCATTATAGATATGAGTATCGGTCTGAGTCCCCCAATCAATGACTCCTACACCGCTTCCTAGATCACCGAGGAGGGCGTGTGCGGCATAGTCGTTGCCCGTCCCATGAATGCCGTATTGGCTCGCTACTACGCCATTCACTTTGGTATATGCAGCATCAGACTCATAACCAGGAGCAGAAGTCGGAATGAACGTTCCGGAAGCTTCGAAGAGATAGGTTGTGCCGGACGTCACCGGGACAGTGATACCATTTGTATCTGTGGAACTGACAAAATCAGTACCGACGAGCCTCTTCACCGGCTTGTCGACCGGACAGCTATTCGGACCATCATAGATGGGGATAAGCTGGCAGGTCGCCGTGCAGAAATTCGATCCCGGAGTTACGCCCACCGCGCCATCGCACTGCTCGCTTGTCTGATTAACGATGCCATCGCCGCAGACCGGATTCTTGGTATTGGCATACGTACAGGTAATATTTTCACCGGGAGCGAGAGTAATGTCTATGGTCGCATCCGTAGTAGTCGCCAGTAACTGGAGATTGGAGGTACAGACAACATCCTTGAGTGCCCAGCCAGCTGTAGGATTCTCCGTGATGGAGTATGCCCCCGGCAAAAGCCCGCTCATAGTCTTCGAGTTGGAAAGCGTCACATCCGCATCATCATCGAGCGAGAAACTGTCGAATGGTGCCGTTCCCGTAAATGAGAAGTCTTGCACATCATCCGGTTGTGCGTCTTTTACGATAGTGATCGATCCTTTGTTCTGCGCATTGATGAACGTACAAGAGACGACGTCACCGCTGGCGATTTCTATTCCGAAGACGCGATTATTAACCAGATCCTGTGTTCCGTGATCAGCTGCTCCTGTACATACCGCGGACAGCAGACCATAACCGCCCTGCGCCGTTTCGGTGACGCTGTAATTCGAACCAGCTGCCAGCGTGACTGCCGGAGTCTTTCCGTCGGCATCCGTCACCTGGCCAGTCTGACCGCCAATATCAAATGTCCAGCCGGAAGCGGTCGTCTGATCGCCGGTCGTCTGCAAATCGCCATCCGCGTCTATTTTCTTGGTTACCGTCACTGTCCTTCCGCAGGTTTGCTCGGCGAATGTCGCTAGCTGTGCGGCCAGATTGTCGAAATTGGTGGTGATGACGTCAGAGGTAAGTACGTTGCCTGTGTTCGTGTTTGGTCCTGAGATGGCTTGCAGGCGGGAGAGTGACGGGGTACCGATGCCCAGTGCCAATATGCGTGTGCCGGCAGATTTGGCGTTGTTGGTCGCTACGACAGCCGGCGGCAGGTGAAAGGTATAACCGGCTTCACTAATCGGTCCGGAGGCACCGGCAGAGCTGGCGGTCGGGTCGCCATCGGTGGCGAGGATCATAAGGCCAGGAATGCCCGCGCGATTGGGGAAAGTGCCTGCGGCGGTATTCAAACCAGCTTCCCAGTTTGTGTACTCGCCGGTCGGGTTGGCTGGCAAGCTGTTAATGGCATTATTGACAAGCGTAGTGTTGGCTGTAAACGATTGTGCCACACTGGCGCTATTACCGAAAATGGTCACCGAGAACTGCGTGGGCGTACCAGCCAAAGCACCGGTAAAGGCCGTCAAAGCGTTCTTCATCTGCGTGCGCTGCGCGGTAGTCACGCTCTGCGAGTTGTCCATCACCAGCGCGATGTCGAGCCCGCAAGCCTGGGGGGGGAGAGACGGATTCGGAGTCACCTGATACGCAGCGACAGTCACGGTATTCGCCGCACAGCTATTGTTGTTATTATTGCTTTCGGCGATATTGTTGTTCGGATCGACGGAGCAAATGCCTTGGTTCCTCGGATTCACCAGGGATCCTGCGGCTGTCGGAGTGACCGGGATCGTCACGACGATAGTGCCACTCGCAGGAATATTCAGAGTGCCACTCGCAGTACAATTGAGATTGCTGTTCACTAAGGTGCATCCGAAATTATTTGTCGTTTCAACCGGACTTCCATAAGTAGCGCCGCTTGTCGGGAGCTGATCCGTAAGGACAGTACTTCCATTCCCAAATGTAGCCGTAGCCGTACCGCTGTTGGTAATAGTCAAAACCCAGTTGAACGGGGTGCCTACAACCGTATTCCCGCCAACGCTGTTCGTTTTGGTAACCGTCAGATCTTGCGGCGGCACCGTGTAATACACTTTCACTTGAACCTGATCCAGAGAAGCCGTGGTATTAGGATCGCTATTGGCATCAACTCTTACTTTAAAAGTGGCGTCTGCAAAATCTGCGGAAGTCCAAGTTTTCCCCCACTTGTCAGCAGCGCCGCCCAATGTTTGGGTAGTATCAGAGCCGGAAAGATTGGCTGTTTTTGGAGAAGTGTAGGTGTCAGGATTACTGTTTGATGTATTCCATAGTGAAACATCAAGATCCCTACCTGTCGTTTTTCCTTCAACTAATACTTCAATGCCGTCCACGGTCGCGCCGGCTGGGACAGTAATGTCTGGAAATCCATATTCCGCCCAATCATCCTGACCATTAAAAGTCGCGTAATTATTATCAGAAACCCAACCATTGTCAGGAGTGCCCACTCCACTTGCAGCAACAGAAATAGTTTGATTAGCTACGACAACGAAAATAGTGAAGTGATCCAGATCGCTCACAGTGACTGAATCGGTTTTCTCTTCCACTTTTTTCTCATCGACGGCTTTGAGCTCATCTTTGGTCACATCGCTTGCAACCACTTCATCGGCGCTCTGTTCGATATATTTCACTTCCGCTCCGGCCACATCCGACTTGGGGAGCGAGAGATCATATTTGAAATCCCCATTGTCCATCCCCTCGGTCTTGATGTCGTATGCATATTCAGTCGCTGCGACCACGCCGTCGGGAAGTGTAATATCAGATGCGTGAATCCGTTCTATAGTCAGCGGAGCGCGCTTGGATTCGTCTTTCGGGAGACACGTAAAAGTCACCTTGACGTCTTTGTCCAGGGGAAATGTGTAGGTGACTCCGAGAGCCACTTTGTCCTTTGTTTCAGCCTTATTTTTATCTTCGTTGACTGTCCAGTCATCGGCGGAACTATCCTTGATAGCATCGTCCTTGCCAAGGCATACTTGCCCGCTCAGATCGTCCGTTGGCGCGACAGTCGGTTCTGTAGTATCCGTAGTCGCAGGTACGGTCGCTTCTTCGGGGGTGGGAGTGGTTTCAGTTGCTGGCTCAGTTACTGTCGGTGCGATCTCTTCTGTCGCAGGAGCAACTTCAGGCACTACCGCTGGAGCCGGCTCCTCTTTCGCTACTTCTTCCTTGGGAGGCGTCACTTCTTCGGCGGGGGTTGTTTTGTCTTCTTCTTTTACAACAGGCGGATCAGCAGGGGCATCCGATGTCACCTGCGCATCAGGTGCGGTATCCGCCGCGGTAGCGATATTCCACACGCCAGCCGTCCCGACCGGCTGCATCACCATCGCGAAAATCACCAACGAATTGAACAGCTTCTGCAAAAACCTGTACACGTCCCGGCGCAACCCCTTGCGAAACACCCTCATATAAGTAGTGCTAAAGATAATAATCAAATAGATGTCTGATCCGAATGGTTCCTAAAAAGTCTCACCCCCGTACAGTCTTGATTTTTTCTTTGTTTAAGCCCTACGCGTAAAACCCGGGCATTTAACACTCTCTTCGCTTTCAGCCTATTCCTATGCCATTTTTATGTCAAGTGCGCAAGTGTATGAATGTTATTTTCTGACAATAAAATCGAAATGAACAAAAAGACAAGGTGTACGCCTTGTCTTCTCTATTGCTTCAAATTGAGCTTCTGTAGAGCTGTTATATCCTCATATGATGATGAGGCCGAGCCAAGATAGGCGGCTGGCTCTCCTGTAGAGCCGCAGCTATAGCGGTATGCTTGTCCCTGATCGCGATTGCCAGTGACTGGCCGGCTTTGAACAGCATAGCGGCCGATGGAGCGATCAGCGAGAACAGTATGAGCACCACGAAAACTGGGAAACTTTTCTCCAATCCGGCCATTCCCCCGCTCGGCACCGCTGCTACCGGAATATTTTTCTGTACTGTCGGTTCTGAGGCAGGCTGTGATTCGATAGGCAGCGCATTGGCGGTATCTGCGGGTACACTCGCAGGCAAGGCTTGCGTCTCGACTCCCTTGATGGCAGCCGGCGCTTTCTGTACCGCGGGCGGAACGGCTGCAGGATGATCGACTGCTCCATAGAGCGGCGTGCCGAACAATTCCACGGTGACTATGGATTCTTGTCCATCGATTTTTCCTTTCACGACGGCGACGCCGATTTCCTGGTAACGGCCGTTCAGAATATTGTCGCGGTGGCTGGAGCTATTCATCCAGGCGCTGTGCTGTTCCTTGGCGCTCGTGAAATTGATAGCCAGATTCTCACCGGCCGCCTTGTACTGATAGCCTTCTTTCTTGATCCAATACCACGGATCGACGCCTGTGGGCGAGGTATGGGCGAAATAGTCGTTTTTCAGCATATCGTTCGCCTTCGCCTGGGCCGCTTCGGTAAGCGCTCTATTGGCTGAAAGAGGCGTCAAGCCCGCCTTTTCCCGCGAAGTATTGGCAAGCGCGATGACATCGCCGGGACTGATGCCGCTCGCTACAGCCGTCAAAACGAAGAGAAAAGAAGACAAAAAGCCGATCACGAGGAGGTGCGTGGTCAGAGCAACACTATTTTGTATGATGTTTTTGTTCTTTTTCGGCATATCTAAAGCAAAATTTCGGACAAAAAAGAAAACGGGTTTACCCCGTTGTTTTCTCTTGAAACTACTGGGGCGACACCCGTTTCGCTTATCTTGGCTTTTTCAAGCCTCTTTAAATACATTATATCAGATTTTTCGGCTTTTGGCAAGCTCTAACGCCTCTGTCCCGGCAGACTCGCTACGAACGCGCGCACCCGGCGCTCCTGGAGCAGAGCATAGAGGAAATTCGCCGTGAAGAGCACGAGTACCGCAGACAGCAGGATGCGGAAGGTGAACAGGACCGAGCCGGGGATATATGACGCGATAGCGGCGAGGTACTTGCGCGGACCGACAAGCGGACCGCTGACGATTCCCGGCTCCTGCACTTCCACCTGGCTGGCGATGGAGAAATTGATTTCCGGAGAGTCGAAAGGCGAGATGCCCCAGATGTCGAGCAGGGCGCGGCGCGTCTCGCTCGACTGTGCGACTTGCGCGGAGAGGCCGATGTTGTAGATGCTCTCTGCCAGTTTCTCCGCGACGAAGCCGATCTGTCCGGGAGCGTTCTCCTGGAGCGTTTGACCGTCGACCGTCCATTCGCGTACCGCGACATTTTCGAGGAAACTCGGGATGAATGCGGCGCGGAAACCGAGCAAGCCGCCGGAATACGCCTGGAAGATGGAGGTGCTGTAATCGTTGCACAATCCGCCAGGACAAGCCGCAGTAGCCTGACCGGTGATGTCGCGATACTGTCCGAGGAATTTCGGCCACGCGGCATTCTTGTCGAGAGACGTGATGGACACTTCCGGCTGCACGATATGGAACGTGCGCACGAGCGTGATGATATTGCCCGTCGCGACATCGTTGCCCGTCACCGCTACCGTATAGGTATCACCGATATTGCCGGTCACCGGGAAGAAATTCACCTCATTCTGTTCGCCATCCGTGCAATCGGTCGACACTCCGGCATACGAACAGGTGAGCGGCGCGCCATTGATAGTCCAGTGAAAACTCGAGAGTCCTGCGGGATCGATCTTCAGCCCGATGATCTCGTTCTTGATGATCCGGCACGCCGCCCGATCCAGGGCATCGTTGTTGCAGATGAGAGGAGCTCCCGACAGGCTCGCCTTCATCGCCCCTCCGGCGAGCATCGGCCGCGCCTTGTAGGCGCTGATCTTTTTGCCGGTCGAGGTGAACTTCACGATGATATCGCTCCTGCCTTTGCGCGTGATACCGCTCGTGAAATTCTCTGACGCAGCGACCTTGAACCGCAGGTAGGCCGTGCCGTTTATGAGGTACCTGGCGATCAGGCTCCTCGGCATATCGAGCTTCACCTTGACCGTATCCAGCGCATTGCCCTTGGTATTGCCGAGGAGTCCGAGCGAGCGCAGCTCATCGGTGATATCGGTCGCGTTATCGAACTGGATGCTCGAACTTATTTCTACGTTCCAATCGAACAGCGTATCGGTCAAGCCGCGCGCGGCATTGCTCACGCTCGCCTGGGCGATGACCGTGTCGCCGCCATTGTCGGTCGTCTCATCGTTGATCGGGCTGTCCGGCGTCGCCGTGACGCTGACATCGAGGTTGGTCGACTGCCCGCCCTGCGCCGGGTCTACCAGATTCTCCCTGATGCACCTGTTGAGATCCATCTGGGCCGTCGGGATACTCACCAGATAGCCGCGGATGGACTTCGTGTACGACCCGGTATGAGCAGCCAGCGATATGGGGCAGGTGTTCTTCGGAAACGCCCACATAATCATATAGGAGGAGTCATCATACTTCGTCGGGATCATCGATGTCCCTTCGACCGCGACGCCAACTTGGTCGCCGGGAGCATAATTCCACGTGAAAGTGGAGCGTCCCAGACCGACGACATTCGCCTCGTCCTTGTTGCCGTTGTCTGCCGTATCAGGATCATTGGGATCGGTCCCCCAGAAAGTCTCTTCGGCGGCACCGAAAGCGCCATCCCCGCTCGTGCCGTTCGTCGCATTGGGAAAGAGATGGGTGCAGGTCAGGTTCGTCGTAGAAGATGTCTGCGTAGAGCAAGAGGTGAAAGCGGATCCGCAATCGGTACTGGTCAGATCCGAGACGCAGCGCGCCGTACCGACACCGCAGAGCGGCGCGCCCGCAGAACAGGCCGGGATGCCCGACACATAGCATGTACCGCTATCGGAAGTGGTGAAAAAGTCGGTGCCGGTATTATTGACTCCGCTGGTTATCTCTTCTTCTTCTTCCATACAGACCGCGGTCGTTCCGGCCGGGCATCCGAAAGACGAGGACGAGACCGATGATCCCCCCAACTCATAATTCTTGCCGGAAACATTGTCGTGGACATAGCAATGGTTCGGCACGTTGGTCTTGTTGTCGCCGCCGTACCTCGCGCGATAGCCGTCATCATCGGTCGGAGCATCGGACGCCGGGCCTTCATAGCCGTTCTGCGCCAGGATCCTCATCGCCTCGATCTTCCAGTCTTCGACCGTGATATTGGCATCGTTATTGCGGTCGCAGGCAGCGATTTCGGCTCGACTCGGCGAGTTGGTCAGATCGCAGTCATCCCGCTTGAGATACCAGGTATAGTAGAGCGCTTCCTCGGGATTGGAAAAATAAATGGGAAAAGCTTTGGCGGACAGTTTCGCTCCCGGTTTCGGGTCGCTCGGACTGAAAAAGAGCGAGACCTCCGGCGTCAATTTCTTGTCGTCGGAAACATTGAAAGACTCGCCCTGATTCTGTATGGAGCCGAGATTCAGATGATAACGCGCTTCCAGTTGGGCAGCGATACTCGACACTGACGGCTTTTTCGCGGCTGAGGCAGGCAAAACCGTGAGCGCGAAAAGCTCGAGGATGAGAAAAAATGCCAAGGCTGATTTTTGTTTTTTATGAAACAATCGCATAGTGTAATGGTGAAATCTTGCTGCGTAAGAGGATAAGCGCTAGCGGAACGCGAGCATAAGCACATCGGTGAGGAACAAGAAGGCGAAGCTTGCGGCGAAAGAATACCAGATCGACTGCGAACGATACGCGATGAAACCCGCAAACAGACAAAAAATGAGTGCCGGCGCCCTGGACCAGGAAATGTCGTCAGTCAGGTACAAGAATCCGGAGAACAGCGCTGCTTGGACGAACACCGCCCATATCCCGTACGCCCGCAGCCAGAGCAATTGCACCAAACCGCGAAAGAATACTTCATCCAGCAAGAGAACGAGCGGAACCAAGAGAAGCTCGTAGAGTATGAACCAGACAAAGCTCGTTTCTACCACGAAAGGGAACGCGTATCCGGCGCGAAAGTCCGGAAAATTGAGCATCAGCGTGATGACTATCGCGAGAGCGATGAGTACGCACACGATGCCCGTCAGGACGCCCGCGGACATATTGCCTCTCTGCAGACCGAGATTTTTCAAGGACTCTTCTAGCACTATTTTACTATACAAAAGCGGAATTACCAAGAAAAAAACGATGCTGATGATGACGCTCTGGAAGACCGGGCTAAGGGCATCGCTCTCATTGAATAATCCGAGAAAGCCGAGCGAAAACAAGACCAAGAGCCCCGTAATGATGAAGCGCCTATTGGCTGAGAGTGTTTCTAGCATACGAAAGGTGTAATGAAAAAAATATTATGCGTATACATACGGGCCAGCGACAGAGCTCTGCTTGCGATGCGCCTCTTCTGCTCTGCGATAGGCTCTGCGGGCCAACTGGTAGAGCACGATGACCATCGTCGTTTCGAGGGGCAGGAAGTTGAGCCCGAAACCGAGCGCCTCAATGATCCCGAAGCCTATCACGACCAGCCCGCGCGTCAGCTGCATATTCCCTCGCGTATTCTGAGAAGACCGATCGAAAACCGCTAGGAGAATCCAGATGAGGAACGTGAAGCAGATAGTCACGACCGTACCGATAGCTGGCAGCGATCCGACCCCGACAAAATCGAGTAGGTCCTTGAGGAGAGCGATCATCGACGCGCCGAGATACAGGAATGCCGACGGCTTCTCTCCGGTAAATTTCGCATTGGCGGCAATTCTCCCCCGCCCATCTCTGACTCGGCCGCTCCGGACATCTTTGCGCGCTTGAGAATATCGGCTTACCATAATCGGATATTATTTCCCGGAATCAAAATCCTGTTTCGCCTGTTCGATCTCGAGCAGCTGGCGCGGATCGGAGGTGATGATCTGGTCTTCACTGTAGGAGGCGATCACCTTGATGGCCGCGTGCTTGGAACCGGCGAAGAAGATGCCTTCGCCCACATTGCTCTCGAGGAGGAGGAATTTCTCGTGATCGGTCAGATAGAACGTTTCCGCCACCAGATCGATCGAGGAGGGGGATTGGCGGAGCAGGAACTGCATCGAAGAGTTCGTGATGATCGGCTTGCCGTAGCGCGACGTGGCGAAATCGCCGATGTCCTGGGTAATGGTTGTCAGTCCCGTGTAGTATTTGCGGCAGCGCTTGGCGATACCGAAGAGGAACGCGGCGGCGTCTTCGTGCTGCATCATCACCCACGCCTCGTCCACCACGACGATGCGCTTCTTCAGACGCGAACGGATCTCGTTCCAGATGAACTGGAGGATGATGTACATCGCGATCGGGCGGAGCTCTTCTTCCAGGTCGCGGATATTGAAGACGACGAGCTGGTTCTCCGTCTCCACGTTGGTCTGCTTGTTGAGGAAACCGCCGAAAATCCCCTCCGTATAGCGCTCGAGGCGCGCGGCAAGCGACTCGGCTCCCTCCATATTCTGGAGCACCGCGTAAAGGTCGGACATCGTCGGGAACGAGGATGGGGTCAGGAGAGAAAAATCGCTCGTCTCGGTGATATCGCGGATGGCGTAGGCCTCGCGGATGGCACGATCAATGATCGAGTCTTCTTCGGGCGTGACCGAACCAAGCATCAGGTGGAGCAGCCCGATCAGGTTCGCGATCGTGTTGCGGAATACGCCGACGCTGTCCTCGTCATCGATCTTTTTCGGCAGGTCGAAAGGGTTGAGGTGGATATCGGAATTGAGAGACATCTTGAGGAATGTGCCGCCGACGGCTTCGCACAGGTGCTTGTACTCGTTTTCCGGATCGATGATGATGACGCTTGCACCGAACATCATCGCGCGGAGCACCTCGAGCTTCACGGTGTAGCTTTTGCCGGCGCCGGATTTGGCGAATACCACCATATTGGCGTTCTCCATCTTGAAGCGGTCGAACAGGACGAGGCTGTTGTTGTGGCGGTTGATGCCGTAGAGGATGCCCTCATTGGAAGAGAGATCGGAGGAAACGAAAGGAAAGGTCGTCGAGAGCGGTTCGGTATTCAGGTTGTTCGCCACGTCCAGAGTATCGTTGGCGAGCGGACGGGTCGCCGCGAAACCCTGATCCATCCGCATCACGGCCGGCTTGGTATAGACGAGCTGCGCCTCGAGGATGGCCTCGACGGCCTGGCACCTCTGATTCAGATCCTTCTCATCGTTGCCGTAGATGGTCATATAGAGCCCGAAGCGGAAAAATTTCTCCGTGCCCTGCTGCAAGCGGTCGCGTAGCCCCTCGATGTCTTCGAGCGCGGTCTCGAGCACCGGGTCGCGCACCTTCCCGCCTTCCGCCTCGATATGGATCTGCGACTGCACCTGCGTCGAGGACTTGCGCAGATTCTTCAGGATCTCGGCCGTGTCGATCGGGTGCACGAAGAGCGCGATATCCATCGAGAAGTCGATGTTGATGATGGGCGAAAACCAGTTGGTCGAGAGATAGCGCGGATAGGTGATGACGAAATAGGTGCGGGATAATACCTCGCCTATCTGCATCGTGTTGGGCGTGAGCTTGATAGCCGGCGGCGCGATGAGGTCGCGGATGGTCGCGATGCCCTTCTGGTAGAGGAGCTCGCTCGCGCTCGCTTCCTTGTGACCGAACAGCGGAAACAGGCTCTTTTTCTGAGAGGGCTTCTCTGTGCTGTCCGTATCTTTGAGAGTGATTCCTAGAGGCATAGCGATGGGATGTTTATTTGAGCGGGGCGAGTTCGATATTCTCGACGTTCTTGATGATCGTGGTCGTAAACAGCGAGGGGTTGTAGCTATTGTAGAGGAGCTCGATGATCTCTTCCGTGTTGAGCTGCGTGACATTGATGCCGGTGCCGCCGAGCGCCGCAGCGATATGATTGACACGCTGGAGCAGCTGCGCCTTGTACGTCTCGAAGAGGTTGCCATGCGCGCTGACTGCCTGCCTGGTGCGGAAAATGCCGAACAGCTTGTCGAGAATCCCGCTCTGTTCATCCTCGACAGGAGAGAAGGGCACGATGACATAGAAATATTTCGACATAATGTTCGAGACTTCCGTCAGATTCTTGATGAAAGACTTGTATTCGGAAATCTGGAAGCGCAAGAGCTCGTTCTGCTGCTGCTTCTCCTCATCCTGCAGCAGGTCGAGGTACGGCTCGATATTGAAGCGGCGCGAACTGATGACGATCTGCACGGGGAAATCGAGCGAGTTGAGAAACGCCTGGTACTGGCCGATGATAGCGTCCTGCTCCTCTGTCGATTTCAGGTCGAAGTTGAGAGACGACACCAGGAGGATCGAGCGGAGCGCACCCGTTTTCATCACGATCATCCCGTCGCGAATCTCATCCACCTCCACATACTTCTGCGTACTGGAGGCCCCGGCGGCCTTATTTTTCGGTTTGAGAAATTCCATGTTTCTACTGTAAAATGTAAATATCAAAATGCAAAACTACAGATGATAATTCAAAATTATTTCTTTCCCTTCATAGTCAGAATGCTTGATGCGGGTATCTTTGCAATTTCTGATAATTCATCGAGAGCGCGATCAAGACCCTTCTTCTCTCCTTTATTCGTATCTCGCAGAAGTGCGAGCCAAACTTTCGACTCATTGGCAGATTTCAAAGAGTGCGTGAAGAAGTTTATAAAATCTTTCTTGGAACTTGCCGACTGCGCCTCGATATAATTGGCCAATATACTCGTTCCGCTTCTCAGCAACTGTTTCCCCATCACTTCAGTAATCATACCTTTTGGCAGCGCATCTATCAAAGCGACCAAACGAAGTACGAACTCGTACAACCGTTTCTTAAAATCATTTTTAAATTTTGCTCTGTCATTTTCCATTTTGATATTTTCATTTTCCACTATCCTCCCCTTCCTCCCTGGCTATCGAGAATGCGCGCCAGTTCCTTGAGCTTCTCAGCGTCTATCTGTTTCGATGTCGGGATGGTCTCCGTTTGTCTTTCCGGCGCCTTGGCGACGGGCTGGACGCTTATCGGCCGCTCCCACACGGATATCTTCGGACGGAAGATGAAGAGTATCGCATGAAAGACAAATGTCGTGAGCGGAAAGCCGTTGGGACGATAGAAGGCGAAAGCGACGAAGAGGAGCACGGTCGGCACGGCGATGATGATGAACAGCGCGTTATCGAACGTGTTGAAAAAAACGAGGAGCGCCGCTCCCATACCGATCATCCAGAGGAGCTGCCTCCAGGTGAGCGGACCGGCGATCTTGTCTTCGACATCGATGAATTGCGGGACACTGAACATCATATTTTTTGAAGAGGAATCTCGAATTACGAATCAGGAATTATGGATGAAGAATGGAAGGGCCTGGATCAGGAATAACTTTTCGATTTTTTAATCAACCCGTTGGTTATTCTCTGCACTTTCACTGTCTGCTCTGCAATAGGCAAGAAATCTTTTTTCGTAACAAATTCTACATCTCGAGCAATAAGCAATTGATTCTGCAATTCCGTCAGCGAACCTTGAGAAATATAATAGAACTGTACCTTTTCTTTGAACGATTGTCTACTGAATCCCTCGGCAATATTTGAAGTGATTGAAACAACGCATCTTCTCATTTGACTTACTAGAGCGAACACTTCTTCTTTTGGGAATGTCCGAGTAATGTTGTAGACCATAAGCACCAGTTTATGTCCTTCCTTCCATGCATCCAAATCGGTAAATGAGCTTATCTTTTGTTTTTCTTCCATAATTCATGATTCCTCATTCCTGATTCTATTTTTATCAATCTTTCCTTCCGGAACTCATCGGACGGATATGGAACGGGTTGGGCTGCGAGAGGGCGGATGATCTCGGTCTTGCTTGCGGTTCCGGTGCGGGTGCGGTGCGAGCCGGTTGGGCCGGCGGCGCTTGCGGCATCTCCGTTTGCGGCGCGGCAGCCTGCTCGGCTACCTCTCTTTCAGCCGGGAAGATGTGGCTGGCAGAAAAGCTGATGCCTCCTGCTTCCGGAGCCGCTGTTTTCTTTTCCGGAGCTCGCCTCGCTTGCTCCTCGTCGAAGCGGGCGACATTGAAAGACGTCCCGCGCCCGATACGGAGTCCTCCGCTGTCATTCGGATTGGGAGCGGGAGAGAGAGGCGGCCGCTGCTCTGCGTATGCCGGTCTTTCTTCAGCTCTTTCTGTCGTTCTTTCTGTCATTTTTGCTCCTCCATCGGCGAATGTCGGACCCTTCATCATCTGAGCATTCGACGGAAACGCTGCCGGCGCTTTCGAGGCACCCATCAATACGCCCTGAAACACCGGGAAGACGATTTCCTGCCGCTCCGTGTCGATCGTCAGCGGGAAATTCTCTTCGACTGATTTCAAGATGAGGTTGATGCGTTCGCGCTCTTCGGCGGATAGTTTGCGCCCATTTTCCGAACGGAACAAGAATTCCCCGCGCTCGACGCTATTGTGCTGCCCGATGCCGAGCTCGTCGCGATAATACTTGAGCCAATAGAGGAGCGACGGGCGCACCGGTTCCGTCTGCGTTTTCGTCCGGATGCGCTCCTGCGTGATCAGCTGATTGCCGAGACCCTCATATTTCGACAGCGCCTGGAGTATCGGCAGACTCACTGTCAGCGCTCGCGGCTTCGCTTCCTCATACGTCTCCTCCACGCGCGGCGCAGGCTTCAAGGTCAAGATTTCTTTCTGGATGAAGCTCACTACAGCCGGAGTTTTTTCCGGAGAGAACTCATCGCATATATCCTGGATACCTCCCTGAAATCCATGCCAATCGATCTGCCCGAAAAAAAGCCAGCGGACGAGCACGCTTATGCCCTCGACAGAGGCGTCATCGCAGCCGAAGGTGTCCTGCAAAAGCTTCATCTTTTCCGCCACCTCGACACTGGTCAGGATATTCTTCCGTTCCTCCGGCAACGCATCGAAGCGGTTCCAGATATCGGCGATTTCCTCCTGCGAATTCACCCCGCCGCTGAGATTCTCAGCGGCAAGCAAGGGGTAGTATATTCTTTTGTTTATATCGGTTTTGCCAAACATACGGATCCAAAGTGTCTTTTATTTTCTGTTTTCTTGTTTTCTCTGCTGTATTTTATCGCGGATTGACTGCGATTGGCTCTGAGAGGGAGATGCTTCTCCGGACACGATGTTATTATTCGTCCACTGATCGCGGTTCGCCTTGCTCATTTTCTTCATCGCTTCCTGATAGAAACCGGCGGCGCCCTGCGCCTGTTCTTGGAGATACGTAGTCAGCGCCGGGTCAGCCGTACCCAGGCTCGAATGGATGCTGCCCTGCTTCGCCAGATCATCAGAGCTCAGCTTGCCGATCAGCTTATCATATACCGCCGTTCTGGCTTGTGCCGGATCTGCCCCGGAAGTTATTTTCTGATCGATCTCATAATCCACGCGTACCTTGATATTGCCCTCTTTCTTCAGCTTGCTATTGAAAGTGTCCAGCGCTTCAGTCGGCACTCTGTTGCCATCCTTATCTTTTTCAAACCCGCCCTGAGCGTCTCTCTTGTATAATGCGTTCTCTCCCTGCTCGAGGATGGCGCCATACGCGGCCTTATCCATGCTATCGATCGATTCCGGCTTCGCCTTGTCTATCACCTTGAGCATCATATCCTTGTCGTCTTTGACCGCCGCTACCACCTGACTAAACGTCTCGGTAGTCCGAATACCGTTGTTCTCAGCCAGAGAGAGTGCCGCAGCCTGCCTTTCGATAATATCGTTCTTGGGATCGAGCTGCGCCGCAAGCGTTGAATCGTTGACTTGGTTCTCTTTGTTTTCTTTGACTTTGGCGGCCACGGCTTGCTGATGGATCTTGGCACGCTCTTTCGCTCCGCCGCCCCAACCAGTCATTCCACCCCTGATCGTCGCCTCCGTCTTGCTCGGCGTCGCCCAGTATTTGCCGGTCAGGAATTTGCCGCCAGGGAATTTTCCGTAGTTCAAACCGGCAACCTTCCCCTCCATTCCAGCCTTCTTGGCTCCGCTGCCTACGCCACGCACCACGGGATTATTATACGTCTGTTTCCCGACCCATTTGATGAACTGATGTCCTTTGCCGGAAATCGAGCTCGCTCCGGCGATAGAGAACTTGGTCGCCAATCCGATAGCCATCCACAAAAAAATCATCGGGATGGAAAACATCGCCATCGAAGCAATAAAGCCAGGATCAGTAGCGGAGACATCGGTTGCCATGCTGCGTAAACCATCCATGGCAACATTGTGTGGTTTGGCTATCTCCGCAAAAAAGCGGGTCGCCATCAGAAGCATCAGCATCGCGGCCGGACCGAAGAGCGCATACTGCCAGAACTTGTCCCACCACATATCATAATACTGTTTCATTCCAGGAATGACAGAAGCCGCGAAGCCGACCGATGAGAATATCACCAATACGGTCAGTGCCACCAGGCGGATGACGAACAGCACCGCCAATACCAGGAGCGTGATGGCGAAAAGAAAAATGAACACGATCGCTGCAAAGAGTCGAGATACCGCAGTTTTCTCCAGATCTGGACCGTCCTTATTCGATGAACCAGGTACGAGAATATTCTGCAAGTTTGACGCATTCAATGCCGATCCAAACGCTCCACCCCCATCTGCCGCCATCATCTGATTGGCGAAAAAGTACATCGGCACATTGGTCGCATCGATGAGAAAACGTGAGATAGGAAAGCTGAAGTTCACGAAGAGCGCTGCCAGCACCAGGCTGAGCAACGCCTGCTTGAAATTCTTCTGAATCTGGAAAACGACCGTGAAGGCGATGTAGAGCAGAACGAGGATGAAGAAGAGGTTGAAGAAATCACGGACGAATTGCCACAGGCTATAGAGCACCGGCATATTCAAAAACCCACCCGGTCCAGACATATAATCCGGATCGATCGCCCAACCAAATAATCCCACCGCCACTGATGCTATCAAGCCAAAAAAGACAAAAATCCCATATAACAAAGCTTTGAGCGCTAAGAGTAGATCATCGCCGACAGATCCAATGAATGTTTCCGCTAAGAATTTCCCTACACACCCATTCAGCCCTCCCCACAAACAACTCGGTTCTGCAGCATGCGCCGACTGAACATCAGGGAATGCAAAAACCACTCCTGAAAAAATAAAAAAAGCAAGAAAAAACACGAGGATATTTTTCTTTTTATTTCTGCGAAAAACAAGCATAGTTTCTACTAGCCAGAGAATACTATCACTGTCAGTTTAACACAAAAAATGGAAAAGAAAAAAGAGGTTCGTGAATTCAGTGAACCTCTTGATAAACCAAAGTGGACAGTACCAATTGCTTCAGCCCATCGCGCCGAGCGGATTAAACGACCGCTTGGCACGCTCATGGGCACGCTTCGCCAAAACCTCACAGCGGCTTAGCGTATCTTGAAGCTGACTCGGTACTGATCGACCCTTTTCTACATACAGCATTTTCTCGTTGAATGCATCGGCGCAACGATTGAGGCTGGCGGATCCTGGCTGATATTGTTCAACCTCTTTGGTCGAGATTTCAGCTTGAGGAACATTGCCAACACTTGGTGCTGGAGCTGAAATGTACGCTGCATCCGGCTGAGAGAGAGCTGGTACAGCCTTGCGTGCCGAAGAAATAGCGATCCCGATGGCAAGAACGATGCCGATGATGACAAGAACGGTAATCGTTGTCATAGATATTGGTGCCAAGTGCGCCAATGGTGCTTTCAGATGGGTGGTTTCCATTGTGTCCTCCTTGGACGAAAAGTTGAAGATTTTTAAGATAACTACTTGTAAATCCATTATAGCATATTCTCGGGATTTTGTCCAGAGGAAAACGCTACTTTCGGCTCAAACAAAACAAAAACAGGCTCTCCTGAGCCCGTCTTGTATCCCTCCCGCCGAAGGCGGGCAGGCATCCCGCATCACTCATTAAGTATCCTCCTAGATAGATAGAGTCTTTGATTATGAACATACATTCTCCGATCATGAAGTACTTACAGAAAAGGGCTACTTATACTTCAACAATCTCTATAGGCAGTTTATCGGGATCAAAAATAAAAGTCACTCTCTTCCCCGTACGCGGATCTTTACGGAAAGGTTCATAATCGACACCTTGGGATGTAAGGGTATTCGCTAATTCATCAATTTTACTCACTGAAAAAGCTAAATGACGCAAACCAGTTGCTTCAGGATACGTTAATCTGCTAGGAGGATTCGAGAAAGAGAAAAGCTCAATAATGCAATTTCTTGCATCGAGGTAAACGACCGTCGATTGCCTCTCTGGACGTTCTATGCGGTGAAGCTCGTGCAAACCCAAAATACCACGGTAAAACTCTAATGACTTCTCCAAATCCGAAGCAATGATCGCGATATGGTTTACTCCGTCAAAAATCATAGAGGTACAGTTCTCGAATTATAAATAAATAGCCTGACAAGCATCCCTTATTGTCCTTAGTCCCTACCGTTAATATACCACAAATTAACGTAAAAAATGCGCCCTTCGAGTTTCGAGGGCGCAAGGTATATGCGGTAACAATCTGGCTTATAGCTCGTTTTCACCCATTATTTTCCATGGTTCAATCGCAACCAGGTTGCTTGGTTCATGAAAATTGAGCTGAAACGATGGCAAGGCCAAATCCACATTCTCCTCACTTTGATGAAGGATGTGAGCCATTATGGATCTCGTCGCATGAAACGCAAGGGTCAGCTTGCCAGGCAGGCAAGTGAAGAGACCTTGAATGTCATCATCTTTATGATCAATGACACTGTAGCTTGGATTTACCTGCCATTCGTCCGCATACAGATTATTGATGAACTCTGTTTTCGTACATGAGTAAGGCAGTGTAACCGCGGAGTCATACAGGTCGCCCCGAAAAGTCTGCCTCAGCTTTTCCATGGCTTCAACATACTCTTCACCAATAACGCAAAAGCGCTGATTACCATGAATCCAGGGCTGATTGGCACCATAAATGATAACGATCAAATACCCATCATTTGCAGGCGCTAGATTACAACCCTTGAACTCGGTAGATACAATGACACGATCCAGCCGACGGTTCCGCATCACCACAGCACTGCCCAAACGACTCAGAATGCTATCCTGGTAGTGGGAGTTGATTCCTTTTAAAAACTTTTTTACTCCCAGACCGGATGTATTTATGACAACATCAGCTTCGTATGTTCTGCCAGTATAATCACTCACACCCGAAACTCTGCCATTGCAGTGAACAATCTGAGCAATTGGAACATTCACATAGACCTTTACACCGGCTTCAACTGCTTCTTTTACTAAAATATCAATGATACGCTTAGCGGAGAAAATGCTTTCATTGATCACTTCAGCAAACATTCTTCCGGCAGTTTCCAAAAAATACTCAGATGCATCGATTTCTGAGACCATGTCATAGAAAATCTTGAGATGATCCCATTGCACACAGAGTTCTTTCATAGGCTGCGAGGCACCATAATACAAACTTCTCTTGTGATGCAAATGAGCCTCTGGGAAGAACCTGACAAACATACCCTGAGCTTCGATGCATAGCGGAACAATCTCCGGATGTAGCCTTGCATACATTGCACCGGAATGGATTATTCCTTGATTTCTTGTTGAAGCTCCATTACCACATTTCTGCGCTTCGAAAAGAGTCACGCCGTAGCCAGCGCGGACTAGACGAAGCGCCGACATCAGACCGACTACACCGCCACCTATGACAATCGCTTTCATGTTTTGGCTCCTTTTCGGCCTCGTTCAGTTAAGGTACGCTATTCCGACTTGAAATAGTCGCCAGAAACATATCACGCAAAGCCATCTCGGTCAATGATTTTAAATTTTGGTCACACAAGCAAAAACAGCTCTGATACGATATCGGAGTTGTTTTGTTATATCCCTTATTCTGCATCACCTATCACTTGTCTTCCCCCGCATCTCTCATCACCCATCATGTATCCCTCATCCTGTATCTCAATAGATAAACCCCTTGATCACGCGGCTCGAGGCGGAGAGGACGCGCGCCTAGGCAGATTCTCCGAAAGTCAGTCCGCTTACAGTTTTCAATAATTTCAACGTAGCTTGAACGGAAGAATTGCGAGTATTTTTGAAAAATACTCTTTCCTTATATCTCGCAGCAAGCGGCGTGAGGAACTCATCGCCCCAAGATGGAGAAAAAGTGATCACTCCGTCAAAGTCAACCACTATCCCTTCATCATCAGATACAGCCTCTAAAACGGGCTGAAAGGCAGCGAAAGCCTCTTTGCCGGACTGACGAGACACGAGCGTCGTTCCGAATTTTTTCAGTTCTATGAGCATATTTTTTCTAAAAGTTGATTACCGCAATGCATCCATAAATAGACTCTCTTTCTTTCCTGATATTCAAGGACCGATCCCCTTTCTTGAGCTCCAGCACAGCGGTACCGGTTTGGAAAAACAAGCGCACATCATTTTCTACGATTATCCCTTTCACGTATTTCAACCAATTGCCCCTCGCTTCTGGGGCACGCCCGGAAATTACCTCTGAAAACGCGACTCTGAGGGCCTCCTCATCTGATGCCAATTCTTTTTTCACCCTTTTCAAGGTCTTGAGAATCCCTTGCCCGCGATCAGCAAGCACAATGACTCTTTTCCGTATGTCGTATCCAAAAAATATTCCTGGCACATCCGGCCAATTCCCCAAGTTATGATCAAAGGAGTTGTTTCCTATTTCTCCGACAATAGATGTTATGAGAGGAAACGAATCTTCCAGTCCGGCAACGACACCGATCTCATTCTCCAGTTTTTTCAATCTGTATTGAAAGACAATACTGTTCTGACAATAGAATGAGTCGCTCGGCTCAGATGCAGAGTCGATTGAAACCCATTCTTTTGCGATTTCAAAAATATCAGTCTCCGCAATGCCAAGTTTTACGAGATATTTCTCGATATCCTCCAACCGATAGAAACGTTTTCCGCTTTTTTTAACGGCTGGAAATTTTCCAGCCTTATCCCATCGTCTGAGCGTATCGATAGAAAGATGCATCCTCCTTGCGGCTTCCCCGATAGATAATAGTTCAATACTCATAATTATCGCGGTTTGGAAACAAGGCTTCAAAACTATCATTCCAATTACCAATTGCGCTCATCCCCAAAGGGCATACTCTTTCTTTAGCTAAAGATACCATAATTTTCGTACCTATGCAAACCTATGCATATTAAAATACTCTGATTTGGCTTATATAAAACAAAACAGCTCCGATATCCATCAGAACTGCTCTGTATCCAGCATCTCAATAGATAAACCCCTTGATCACGCGGCTTGAAGCAGAGAGGACACGGAAATTCAGTCCTCGAGAGGTTGCTGGATTTTTTCAAATTTCAGCTTGATGGAAAGAATATCTGCTTTATATGTATCCCACACGATCTTGTCACTTACATCGAAATATTCATGAATGAGAAAGTTCCGCATATCCTTAGCTTCTTGATACGGCAAGTCAGGATACTTTTCCCGAAACTCGCTTGAGAGGCTATCCATCGCTTCTCCGATAAGAGCGATTTGCCGTGCGGCCAGATTGATAAGCAGATCATTGTGCAAGAACTCTTCCTCCGAAACGCTACCGAGGTGCTGGTCAAGAAGCGCTATCGCATCAAGTATATGCTTGACTCTGACAAGATCTTTTTTATTGTCAAACGAAGCGAGCGAAACGAAAATTTACTTTCGTTTCCGAGCGAGTGAAGACATCAAAGAGTAAAAACTCTTTATCTTCGCTCATAGATCATTTCAGCCTCAGAAATTACTTCATCACGAAAATACTTGCTCAAACCGTCTTTCGGGACAAGGTCGACTTTCTTGCCGGTATTGTTCTCAAGAAACTGGAGAATATCTGACATCTTGAAAAACCCGACATGTGCGTTCGGCTGAAATTCAACAAGAATATCGATATCGCTCCCTTCAGTCGCTGTTCCATGAAGCTGCGAACCAAAAAGCGAGAGACTTTTCACATCCTCTTTATGAGGCAAAGCGCTGATATTTTCAGCAATTTTCTGCTTGATAGTGTTTTTGTCCATACTCTTATTACCAAACGGAGTGAGTGAAACGAAAATTTACTTTTGTTACTGTCCGCCAGCTGGCAGACGGTAACTTCGGGTTTATACTCGTTATTTTTATTATACCAAAATATGGCTTCTTTACAAGAAAAAACAGCCCCGATATCGTATCGGAGCTGTTCTGTATCCCGCATCTCAATAGATAAACCCCTTGATCACGCGGCTTGAAGCAGAGAGGACGCGGCGATTGGTCTTGCCCCAGCCGACATAGTTCATCTCGCTCACGGTGATGTTGCCGCCGCTCACTTTCTCTACCAGAGCCACGTGCCCATAGAAACGATTTTCCGTCGTCACGACGATAGCCCCGACGGCCGGCGTTCGACCCGTCTTGTATCCGAGCGCTTTCGCCTGATAGAGCCAGGTACCGGCATTGCCGCGCCACGGCACATAGCGTTTCTGCGCCACATACCAGGTGCAATACCCGTAAGGGAATCGGTGTCCTGTGCCTGCCTTGCCATCGAGCTTGCGGAAACCGGAAGAGATGTCAGTCGCCGTGCCTCCCGCAGGCGTCGCGTACTGACGACGATCGAGACCGCCCGGAGTCGTAGCAGCAGGAGCGGGGATGTCCTTCTGTCCGCCCGGGATGATGATGACGGCGCCTACTTCGATCTCGCCATTGGCGGGCAATTCATTGAATGCGATGATCTTGTCTCTTTCCGCTTTGAATGCCGCCGCGATAGAGTCGATCGTATCGCCCGACTTCACGGCATAGGACAGTCCGGCGACCGGCAGGATGAATATCTGATCGCCCGGCTTGATCTGGTCCACGTTGTCCAAGTCGTTCGCCCACAGGATCGTATTGACCGTAATGTCGTTTTTGGCAGCGATGCCGCTCACCGTATCGCCAGATACTACGGTATAGATTTTCACACCGCCGTCTTCCTCGGGATCCTGCGTGATAGAGCTCGTCTGAGTAGAAAGCATCACCTGGTTCTGCGGGGTGAGCGTGTGGATATCCAAGACAGAGGTGTCGTCCTTCTGGTCGGGGTCGACCGTCTTGGAAGCGCTCGCCAGCGGCACCAGCGAGAGATTTTCTTTCTTGCTCGTCTGAGCGGCGATCCGATGCTTGGCCGAGAGCGATTCCACGCTCGCCACATCGCCATTCACGTAACCGAACAGGAGACTGTCGGAATTCTGACCTTGGGCGAAATTGCTCGCCGACACCAGGAGGGCGCTCGAGGCGACGATGGAGAAGGCTGAGTAGTTGCGGAAAACACGCACGACGCGATAGCCGGACAGCTCCTTGATGAACTGCAGAAAGCGCGTCTGGAGATGATGGATGCGCGTATGCAGATCCTTCAGACGGGTCGCTAAGTCCGTTTTTTCCTGCTTTTCAGAGGCGCGCACGAACAAAGACCGCAAACGCTTTCGGCCTGCTTTGACACAGGCCTGGAAAAACGAAACTATGGATTGAGTACGAATAGGGCTCTCGCCTTTCGATTGATAAAGTCCCTAAGACAGTCTTCCTGGAAAACCAGGGAAGAAATGCTATCAGGAATTTATCCTAATTTTTACAAATTTTAGTATAGCTCAGCTGACAGCTCCCGTCAATGAAAAAATAGTCCTTTTCTTGATTTTTTGGCTTATTAAAAGCAATATTGCAGTGGACAAAATCACTTTTTCGCTCAAATGAAGCTTTTTTTCATTTTTTCCACTCTATCGCTTATTCCTGATCAGTTATCTCGTACTGCGTATCATTCCCCAGCCATCCCTTATCCTGCATCACTTATCGATTATCACGAACAAACATATGGTACAATTCCAATGTCGCATAATATTTTCCCGCCCGTATGGCTGACAAAAAACAAACAAAACCTCAGACGCCGCTCCAGAAATACGCACAGCGCTTCCTCGAGCATCTGGAAATCGAGATGAACCGCTCCCTCCGAACGATCGATAGCTACCACCGCACGCTGAGTGCCTTTTTCACCTGGGGCGGCCTCCGGACCCCGGCCGATATCACCGCAGAGAAGGTGCGCGAATACCGCCTCTACCTCAACCGCAAAGACAACGGTCGCGGCGGGACGCTGAAAAAGAATACCCAGGCCTACCAGGCTATAGTGCTCCGCACCTTTCTCAAATACCTCGCCAAACAGGATGTCGCCGCGCTCGCCGCGGAAAAAATCGAGGTCGGCAAGGCGCCTGACCGGCAGGTGGACTTCCTCGAATTCGAAGAAGTGGAGCGCCTGATCGCCGCGGCTGATGGGACTGATCAGAAATCGCTCCGCGACAAGGCGATGCTCGAGCTGCTCTTCTCTTCGGGGCTCCGCGTATCGGAACTCGTGAATCTCGACCGGGGACACCTGAATCTCGACAAGGAAGAGTTCAGCATCCGCGGCAAAGGAAGCAAGCTTCGCATCGTATTCATCTCTCCGGCTGCCAAGGCAGCGCTCAAGGCCTACCTCGACAAGCGCACCGATGTCGATCCGGCGCTCTTCGTCGCCTATGGCAAGAAAGGTCTCGTCAACAGGGCCAATGCCGCGAGAGAGAGCAAGCGTCTCACGCCGCGGAGCGTCCAGCGTCTGGTGAAAAGCTATGCCAAGAAAGCCGGTATCCTGAAAGACGTGCACCCGCACACGCTCCGCCACAGTTTCGCGACCGACCTCCTCGTCAACGGCGCCGATATCCGCTCGGTCCAGTCGATGCTCGGGCACGCCTCCATCACGACCACGCAGATCTACACCCACATCACCAACGAACGCCTCAAAGAAATCCACAAATCCTTCCACGCCAAGAGGAAAAGGAAATAAAACATTGCTTTTTTTACTATAAAATGACACCTTTAATAGAGAGCCATGAAAAGCTATACTATCAAAGAAATACGAGGGAATAATAAAGAGGGCATCATTGCTCATTTCAAGCTTCTCACAGAGTACCCTATCACTTCAGATCGGGAAGTTTTTTTGGCTGCTCTCGTCAAAAACATCTCTGATTCGAAAAATATCGGCTACGCCGGATTTTTCACGAAAAAAGACCTGAAGGAAAGCTTGAGGTACAATATTTTTGATCAAAACGAGGTGGCGGGTTCGCAATCGTTTAACATTTCAACCCCGGAGTTATTGGCCGTGACTGAAAAAGCCATCGGATTGTGCCACAGCCAGGTCTCTGCCCCTCCCTCACATATTTTCCTTTTCCCTACGTTCAGCAATTTTGTCAGAAAGACGATGGACGGCGTCACCGGCTATACTCCCTACCGGAACACGCTGCTTATTTTCATAAGCCCACAAAAAACCAGCAGCTGGAAACGAACCCTGACAGAAACGATTTGTCATGAGTTCATGCATGCCGCGATGGACAATCACTACGAACGAAAAACTCTCCTGGATGATCTTATCTTCGAAGGTATCGCGGAAAGTTTTGTCGGTTCTCTTTTCAAAACGAGGACTCACTCGCCTTCTCAGGCGCTCTCTCCGAAAAGAGCGTTGAATTGGTACAAGAAGATTGCGAAACGCTTCAAGTCGACCGACCTCTATTATCCCGTTTTTCTCGAAGGCAAAGAATATCCTCTCTGGGCCGGGTATGCTATCGGCTATCGCATCGTCGAGGCTTTTCGGAAAAAACATCCTGAGCTCGCTTGGAACGATATCGTCCGTCTGACTCCGCAGGAAATTCATCGGATGTCGGGATTCGGGAAATAACGGGTATCGACCCGATGTTACCGGCACTGCGTTCGGAAACGAGAGTGCACCCTCGTTTCACTCACTTCGTTTGGTAATAAAAAAGAGGGTCTCAATCATTATGAATGATCAAGACCCTTTCAAGTGAAACCAGAGCGCTTGAGCCTGAATCAGTTACGGTTTGCGTTAACCGTACTGGATTTGCACTTATTGCAACGCTGAGATTGAGGCGAGCTGCTACTCGACTTCGACTTATTCGCCATCCCACCGTTCCGTTCACTCTGGTGTCTCGGTTCGACCGTGACGACCCAAACGAATGGCTGCGCACCTGCACACTGTACTTGCTCCATATATATCACCTCCTTTGCAAACTTCATCAAGTGTAAGGATGAGGAAATCTATTTAACTCATCATAAGAAAGCGGTTCGGAACGAAATCCCAAAATCACGGGGGCTTCGTAGATTCTTTGCATTCCGCACGGTTCTTCATGATAGCCGAAACTCATTGGCACCAGACCTGTAACAAAAGTTTTCACTATGTACAGATCCGATTGTACCCTGTTCGCCTCCAGTCCATCAAGATCGACCACCAGAACATTCCTCCCCTGATCCGAAAGACGCGCCAATAGCATTTCCCAACTTGTGCAGGCACTCTTACCAATGTCACCAAAATCCTTCAGAAGTCGAGACTCCTTTAAGAAATCAGCTTGTCGGAAGAAAGCCTCCTGCTCGTAAAGCCTCCCATGGTCTTGCGTCATGCGCACATCCGCGGGAAGCATCGGTTCCGAAGAGCCGAATGTGAAACAACAATACACCGATGATTCAACCTCCATCAAAGCGCGATCAAGCGCTTCATAGATATCGAAGGAAGAGCAGGCGGCACATGTCGTGTAATGCAATTCCTCGCTCTGCGCAAAAACAAGAAGTACGGGAGCGAGATCCAAGGTCAGATCTTTTACAGTTACCGAAACGCCTACCTCCTCAAGGTTACGAAGGCGCTGTTGAATCCCATCAGGCAAACTTGCATGACGGACGGCAGGCATGTCCAAACGATTCAGCCAGACAATCATGAAAGCATCTCGCTCAATCAGTTCCAATACCCCCCTTTCTATAGCGCCTGCTCTTGTCGGATAAGCAGCCGCACCAGAAGAGTTCGCACTTGCGTAGCACGGATACTCTGAATAGTAAGGAAAGTAGATGCAGTCAGCAAGAACAAAATATTTCTTACCTGATGCAACATCAGCAGCTTCTTTCCACGCATAAACCATTTTCAGATCAAAAGGATGAAATGGAAAATTTCTTTCCGCATACTGCTCAGAGTGAAAAGCGATGACTTGTTCTGGCAACACTGCATTTTGAAGCGACCTGATATCCGTCTTTACCAAAGTCGTCGGAAGACTGCATGCTGTCCATTCCCGTGCTTCAGCAATGGCTTTGGTGTGAGCCAAAAAAGGATTCTCCGATCGGCCGCAAGACCAATCTTCGCTCCCCTGATAGTTCTTCGCCAAACGCGCCATTGCCATACTGAATGGCAATCGATATGACCCTCCTTTTGGCAATGCCCACTCGACTTCAAACAAAGGCTGTTTCTCTTCAATTTCAAGCCCAGAACAACCAAAGACTAGGGTAGTAAGGGGGACGTAGTCTTTCGAGAGACCGAGAGTGTCTTGCATGGCCTCTTCAAGAAAACCGCCAATTTCTACCGTCGCCATTCTCAATTCAGTTGCTGCTATATGGACATTTTGAGCTACATGACCAGCCTCAAGCGGTATATAGAGAAGAGCACGGTTACCGTACTTTCTTTCTGCCACAGCAAATGAGCCACTTACCACGATTACCCCGCTCGCATCCCGCAAGACAAGCGGATCAGCGAAAGCTTGATAAAAATGAGTAAGACTGCTCGATGTTTTGGTCAACCCGATAGAACCTTCCTGAGTGAAGACAACATTGTACAGACCTTTTGATAAATTATCAACAAATCCCAACACAGCAAGAGAAAGATTCAATGGATACAGAGCACCAGCGGAGGGAACAGTGTGCCGATCAAAACCAGTCTCGCTTTGAGGATTGGCAATAATCCCGTAGGCTGACCATAGTATCTGAACGATGCGATCTATGCCTACGGTCTCACCTGAGAAAACACGCACTGACCGACGCTGTGAAAGGAGCTCTTGTAGCGGAAACTTCTCCACCGCAAAAACCTTTCCCGGCACCTGACTTCGATGTCTCAAACAGGCCTGATCAACCAGTCTTGCTACTTCTGCATCAGTAACAGCCTGAGCAAAATAAGTCGGGTTGGAAACAAAAGGCCAGACAAAAGCACTGATTGAAGAGCTATCATACAACACTCCTTTTTCAAAAAGGTGTTGCAGGAAGCTATTCAGATTATCCCTATCCCATTTGGACGCAAGCGACTCAATTACTTTGTCCAGAGTCGCCTGACCATTACAGGAAGCGAAAATATCTGCCATCAGACTTTCTGGAGCCTGAACATGTATCAATCCACTAGCCAAATGAAAACTTGTTTTATCCCCTTTGATGATAGGGGCACCAAGCACCATCGGGCGAATATCATTTTGATTCATGATACGATACCTCCTTTGAGTTTGAATAGATACGGGTTGTTAAATAACCAAACAAGTCACAATATCACACTATACGATTTTAGCAAATAGAGCAGCCCGTGATAATCCATTAAGGCGACTTTTCTGCACGCTACTATTTATACATCAATAGGTATCCTGAAAGACGTGCATCCGCACACGCTCCGCCATAGTTTCGCGACCGACCTCCTCGTCAACGGCGCCGATATCCGCTCGGTCCAGTCGATGCTCGGGCACGCCTCCATCACGACCACGCAGATCTACACCCACATCACCAACGAACGCCTCAAAGAAATCCACAAATCCTTCCACGCCAAGAGGAAGAAGAAATGAAGCGGACTTGTACCCTACTTCTACTTCCCGTGTTTTTTCATATCCGGCAACGCTTCGTCATTGCGCACGAAGCGATCCAGCCAGGCAACGCCCATCGCTCGTGATTCTTGCCATCGCTCAGAGAGCATATGATCGCTGCCCTCGAACATCACCAAACGATGCGGGATTTTCAGGTCAAGCAGTTTTTCAGAAAAATGAAGCGCTGAACGCGGATCAACGCGCCAGTCGGATGTCCCATACATCAGAAGGATAGGGGTGCTTTTCGGAAGTTTTTCCGACCAGCTCAGAACAGATCGCTTCTCGCGCTCTTCCTGTGATCCGCCGAACATCGTGGCATAATGTTCTGTCATCTCCGGACGGAATGCATCATCAAAAAGATCGACTGTTCCGGAAATTACTACAGCCGCCTTCGCCCAATCGGTTTCTGCCAGAAGTCGGAAGGTTGCGATCGCGCCACGACTCGCGCAATACAATCCGATACGCTGTTCGTCCGCCATTTCGTCCGCGTCGATAAACTCCTTGAGCGCCAAGACAGCGTGAAAATCCTCCCCTCCCATCTCATCCGGCGCCCCGTCTTCGGCGAAACCCATACACTGCGAGCCGATGACGATATAGCCAGCCCTGATGACTGAGGTAGCAAAACCGGAAAAAATATGCTTGGCATCGATATGGCCGAACAAGCCCGATCCTCCGCGATTGAGGATAACGACAGGATGTTTCTCTTGCGGAAGGTTTTTGAGCCGGGTGTAGAAACCATTGTATTTCTTGCCGCGCACGATGTATTCGAAATCCATCGCCATAATCTCATCGGCATTCTGGCGCGCCTTCTCATGATTCTTCGGTGGAATCATTTCCAATGATTTCTCATCCAGAACAATATCCTGGACGGAAAGCACTTTGTCAGCAAAAGGAAGTTGCATAACAGTATTGCCTAATTCAGTCTTTGATAAACGGATTTTCCATACCGAAAACCATTCTATCGAGAGTATTTATATGATCGGGGTGGACTCCGTATTTCATCATATAAAGCTTCCCCACAGCACAAAATAGCGCTTCACCGTAATTGAAACCGATACGCTCTGATACTTTTTTTACAGCCTCCTCTGACTTCCCTTCAACTTCGACGAACGGCTCCAAAAACGGCCATTCGTCTATAGTGATATCAACTCCGTCCAGCATCCATAGTTCGCGCCTTGTTTCTTGATATGATTTCTTTTCGCATCCTATCGATTCCAAGAGCTCTACCGCATCATCAAAGCTATTCACTACGAGACAGATTTCTTTTTGATTTTCAATGGTATCACCATCTACAGTCTTTAGGCTCAGCGTTATCTTGTCGCCCTCGTCTCGAACCCTGAGCCATGAATGTTTTGAGTCTTTCTCTTTTGGCAGCCAAAAGGGGATTCTCTTCTGAAGATACTCCGGCCGTACAAGCGTCGCACCCGCCTTCTTGAGACGGGTACGCATTTCGTTTTTGTCTACATCAACGAATGTCGCTTCGTATTCGATATCCATAAATCATGCTGAAATATATCTTAGAATATCACTGCTGGTAAGATTCTCATATCCTGGCTGAAAAATCGCCGGATTGTCACATCTTCTTCAGAGGCGCGACGCCGAGCATCATTTTTTTCACGCCGGAGCGCTTGAACGCGATGGTGGCGAGAGTGCCGGCGATAGAGACGATCAGTCCCGAGCCGAACTGCGGGTGCTCTACCATATCGCCGGGGCGGACGTCTCCCAAGGCGAGCGGTTTCTCATTTTCGTGCTGAGAGAGAGACTCTTCTGATGTACTATGCTTTTCCATCCCGCTCTTTTTCGAAACGGCCGGAAACCGATGGAATGGTTTCTTGAAATGCCGCTGCCCCAGCATCCCCGATGAGACGCGTTCCGCCTCGTCGATCAGATGGCTCGGGATCTCCTGCAGGAACCGCGAGGGCGGATTGGCCTGGGTCGAGCCGAAAAGGGTGCGCTGTTCCGTGTAGAGAAGGTAGACTTTTTCTTTGGCGCGCGTCAGGCCGACATACATCAAGCGGCGTTCTTCTTCCAGTTCTGGCGGCGAGACGTGGCTCCGCGAGTGCGGGAACACCCCTTCTTCCAACCCGAGAATGAACACATGGGGGAATTCCAGTCCCTTGGAGCTGTGGATGGTCATCACGTGCACCGCCTCGCTCTTCTCGTTGATCTCATCCGTATCCGACGCCAGGGACACTTCTTCGAGAAAACGTTCGAGCGCCTCACCGAGGGGCATATCGCTGAATTTCTGAGCGACCGAGAGCAGCTCCCGCACGTTCTCCTGGCGCGTCTCTCCCTCCGCCGTGTCATCGGCCAGGCTCTCGAAATACCCGCTTTTTTTCGTGATACTATCCAGGAGCTCCGTGAATAACAGGTCGCTCCGCGCGTCCATCTCGGCACGCAGCCGGAGGAATATATCGATGAAATCCTTGATCGCCTTGATTTTCGTTGCGCGCAGTCCGCTCTCTGCTTCGGTCAGCTGGTACCCGGCATCGAAGAGGTCGAGGGTATGTTCGCGCGAGAAATGCACCCACTTATCAAGCGTCGCCCGGCCCAAGCCCCGCTTCGGCTCATTGATGATGCGCTCGAGCGCCAGGACATCGCGCGGATTGGCGAGC
>Ga0209542_10003394_pt1 | contig 34094 bp, 36 predicted proteins | sample RifCSPhighO2_01_FD_184028 | JGI IMG/M metagenome (GOLD analysis project Ga0209542, IMG submission 184028) | Soil microbial communities from Rifle, Colorado - Rifle CSP2_plank highO2_0.1 (SPAdes) (version 2) | ecosystem: Environmental > Terrestrial > Deep subsurface > Rock core/Sediment ...
GTCCAGCTTACTTCCTGTCGCAATGATATCAGGCCTATGCACCTCTGCAGGCAAATTTGGCTGATCCACAAGAACAACATGAGCCAAGCTCAAATCAGACAATCGTTTATCCCGCCTTCGAGCATACTTTGCATCCCTGTCATAAATTCCATACGCATTATGAGGGTGCACTGCGATGAATACCGTGCGTTCAGCCATTAGAATCTCACCTACACATCATCAAAAAACAAGGAAAAATAAAAAGAGTAAAAAGAAAAAACTTACTCAGCTCGTCTTCGCACAAGCGCGCTGACCATCAAGACCAACGCGACAAGCACAGCCACGCTCACAACTGCGAGCAAGGCGACATATGCCGGACTGTCCGTGAAGCTCGATGTCTTCTTCGGAGCGGATATGACGCTTCCTGCTGGAGGCGCGGTCACAACCGGAGGCTGGGTGAACGTTTGAGGCGGAGTCGAAACAGAACCGCTTTCGGTCTCTTCGCTTTCAGCGTCACAGTCTTCAACAGTCAAGTCCACAGTAGCCTGGTTGCTCTGGGCGGTGTTTTCAAAGAAGCTTCTTACTTCAAATCGCACAGCGCCACGCTTTTGGCCCGCTGGAACCGGAACATCGAATGAAACTGAAGCTGAATCGTCCTTGTCAAGCTCGAGGTCCTGAACCTTCTTCTCAAACTTCAAGTCAGCAGATGAAACAGAGACAGCAACACGCTTCTCGTCACGCTTACCCTGATTGAGCAGGCTCACGGTCAATTTGACACTGGACGGGTCGCAGTTCGAGACACGGCTTGGAGCTACTTCAACGCCGCGGATCTGCACGTCATGGGTCAAGCGGACAACTTCCATCTTGAAGTTGAGGCCTTCGCCCTGAAGCGCGCCGTTCGCATCGTTGCTTGTGACACGGATGTCGATAGAGCTTGACTTGTCGTCAGCTTCTTCGTCGATTTCCAAGTCACAGGTTATCTCGTCAGTCTGGTCAGCGTCGAGGTCGTCAATATCTTCCTCGTCGCAGTCAACTTCAACCTGGTCATCATCGCTTGACTCTACGTCAACACGGATGGTTGGGAATGAGATGTCGCCAATCTTTTGGCCATTGCGGTCGTCTTCAGCGAATTTGTTCTCGACTTCGATAGTGAGCTGGCAGTCCTGGCCCGGCTTTAGGTTCTTGACCTTGTCGCCATCGCTCACAGTGTCGGTCTTAGTGTCGCACTCGATTCGGACTTTCTTGATCTCAAGCTGGTTAACAGCCTGCATCATTACATTGCCCGTTGCGGTCACTTGAGAACCGTTCGAAAGAGTTCCTGTTAAAGTGAAAGTGCCAACATTGATAGCCGCTGGCTTAAGAGTGGTGGAATCGATACCTGGGTGGTCAACTGGGATGTTTCCAACAACAGAAATTGTAGCCTGGCTATTCGCCGAGACAGTCGCTGGAACAGTTCCGTTCCTCAAGTTATACTTCACATCAGCAGCAAAAGTCACCGCGATGTTAGAAAGTGTTTGGTTATCATTGTTTGTCAAAACGATAGATGAAGTCGCGTTCTGGACACGGTCGATAGTTTCGCCGCCAAACGTAGGACTTCCTACCTGCAAAGCGCTCGCGCCGATAGCTAGAAGCGCAGCCAAAATTACGAACATTGAGATTCGTTTCATTGTAGTTTTCCACCCCGATAGGTATTAGTTACTACTACTGCGAAGGGTCTGATATTTAAACATTTCGGTTTTGTTAGCATTGGTGAGTGGCGAAAACAGGTGCTTTTTATTGATTCGTGAAGAAAGTTTATAAAGGAGTATATAAAGGGCGGACGACGGCGGGACGGATGGATGGCACGTAGGGCAGGACGGCTTGACGGTGGACGGCAAGTACGGAGAACGGCGGGACGGACGACGGTAGGATGGCTGGACGGCCGTAGGAAGTTGGACTAGGATGGAAGACGGTAGATTGGACTTCTGAAATAGGTCAGAAACATTACGAACTTTTCGACGATGAGTTCAAAAAGGGGAAAAGAAAAGAACAAAATGTGCCGGGGTAGCCTAACCTGGTAAGGCAACAGCTTGAGACGCTGTGTCCCTTTGGGACTTCAGGGACTTAAGAACCTTGCGGTTCTTGAGTTCATCGGAAATCCGCAGAATTATTAATGATTCATGCGGATTTACCGAGATTCAAAAACCTTTCGGTGTCTAAAGCCGTTGGGATGAAACTCCCTGCCCCGGCGCACTTATTTCTTCTTAGAATTCTTAACTTTTCTTGCAGTATCTGCCAAGAACTTCAAATCGTCAGCTGCGCACTTCAATTCATCCACTTCATGCATGGCATCTTTGACCATGCCTTGTTCAAGCTTGTGCGCCTTCACGTCGAACTGAACTTGCTCGTGAACTTTGTGGGCGTGAGCCTTATCCAATCTTGCAGAACGAGCATCCCTTGCCATGCCCTTACTAATAGACTTGACCTTGCGCCCAACCTTACGAGCAGTCTTTCTTACACGTCCAAGAACTGCAACCTTACCTCTTGCCTTCGCAAGAGCCCGACTCACTTTTTTCATACAGATGCATAAGAAAACGGTCTATATATAGTGTGTGGTTTGAAGGATAGCGGGCAGACAATCAGTTCGTTCAGCGCATTATGGTTGAAGTATTATTCAACTACTCATCAATGCTTGTGCTGCCTTGTAAAAGCAGTACAGTTTAACGGCGTCTCCAAGCAGCGAATAGGCATACATCGTTGGCCGAAGATGGAATGGACGTTCTGCCGCTTCGAGAAGCAAATCCAGCTCGCGAGTGTGCTGGAGCATACCAAATGGAAGCGATAACTTGAACCAAGTCTGAACTGAGTATCCTTCCCTTGATTCTCTTGCCCGTTCTTCAAGCCGCTTTTCAGCTTCTTCTTTGGTTATCCTTCTTGGTTCTTGATACATTGATCCGCACATACAATGCAGGCAAAGTATTAAATATTTAGACTTTTTGTTGAAATTTAAACTAATAACTGGTAAAATGTTGACACTGCAAAAAACGACAGATGCTGTAAAAGAGGAGATTGAACAAGACTTATATCTTTTAGACCTTCTCAAACAAGACCTAATCAATGTCAGTGCGCTCGCACGTCAGTTTCTGCCCAAGATAAAAAAAGAAAATCCAAAAGCGACACCAGAATCGATTTTCGTCGCAATCAAACGATATGTTGAAACAACAAAAAAAGAAAGCGTGTCAGAGTCAATGAGGGAAATTCTAGCAGGATCCAAGTTATACACAACAAATGATGTTGTTCATGCCACGCTCAAGAGAAACAATGAAGTTTCTCGTAAACTCGCAGAGATATCCAAACTCATCAACTGGGAAGACGACGAAGTATTCTTTGTGAACCAAGGCTCCGGAGAAATAACGGTTATTCTTGATATGAAAAATTCAGTATTTCTAAAAGATTTACAAAAATACGAAATTGAACGAACAGAGAACCTCACAATAATCTCGGTGCGCGAAACCCTTCAAAAAGGGAAACCTCGCTCGATTGATGTTCCCGGAGTCTATGCCTATTTCATGAATCGGCTATCACGCAAAAGCATCAACATTATCGCGGTAACTTCAACATACACACAAGTGACGTTCGCATTCAACAAAAACGACTTCATTCGTGCATACGAAACACTCCAACAGTCCATCGATTATTTCAGAAAAAGGACGAAGTGATTGGCACTATTCATCAACCGGCTTCTGCTCAGCCTGACTTGACAAAATCTCTTGCGCGCGCTTTAGCGCCTCTTTCATTGAAGATGCCAGGTGCAACAGTACTTATTCATTTAGAGGTTCTGATATGCTATGCGGATTGTCTGACTTATGCTGCCCGTCTTACATCTGCTGATTGTTCTAATTCTTTAAGCGCGTTGGAATACCTATTGTCTTTTACTTCATCCAAACGCACTGCAAGTTCATACAAAGTCCATCCGGCGTATTTAGATCTCATTTCTGCCTGCAGAAGTCCAATTACGATCTTTCTGGATTCAAATATCGTGCTAAATTTTTCGTTCATGGATGAATTCTCCAAACAAGCAGCATTCCACATCAATAATGTTTCAATAAAGCTTGACAATTCATCTGATTTGATATCGTGCCGAATTCCAAAAGTACTCACTTTTTTGAGGGATTCAAGTCCTGCCATTTTTGCGTCTCTCGCATAATTCTTTATGCGCTCCATAGACAAAGCGCCAGTTATACGTTCCGGCTCTCTGAACGAGGGGTTGAGTTTTCCAATCATGAATGCCTCATTTTGAAGTGGTGTTCCCCTTACTCGTACAACTATCACGGAAATACCCTTCCATTCTCTGAAGAATAGCAAGTTGCTGCCAAGCAGACTTTTAAGAGTCTTGCTAGTATCTTGTGAATATGATATGAATAGAACTTCATCAGATGAGCGAATATCCGGCTGAATCAATTGAGGCGTCCTTGAATCATGCGCGTATTTTGAAAATATCGTATGAACAACTGCAGGAGTATAATTGTTATTTGATTCATACATTCTAATCGGCGCTATATTTCCCGGGTATTGGCCAAAAATCTCCGGAAAATTCACATCAATCCACGCATCTCCTCCCTGTTCTCTTACGTGCTTAATCATCTTGAATACGTCATTATCCGCTTTGTAAATATTAAGAGTCTCGGGCGGTATTTTGATATCAGCTGGAAAAACAGACCTCATTTTTTCTCTTAACATCTTGAGATTGCTGTCCAACTGTTTACCTGTTTTGATAAGGTAGACAGGCAAGCCCTTTGCCTGCGCAAAAAATTCAAGCACCCGTTGAAGTTCAAATTCAATTTCCTTAGTTAGCTTACGTTCGGTCAAGAAAACGCCGGTAATCTCAGTGTTATCCATATCAAAAGATACCTCATTGTATTTGCCCAAACATAAACACACAAGCATGAATTCTTTTAGGCTGCATTTTTCTTGAGTGAACGCCGGTATTTGCGTGTCTTCTTGGCGCAGTATGCGAATTCTCCTCAAAATAGCATCAACCATCGTTGTTGATTTCATTGCAGCGTCTTCAAAATAAAGTGTTTCAAGCGTTTTAGCTCTGAATAAGATACCATCGCCAGCACTCGCTCCACTGCGAGACATTCCGTAATATAATTTCGGACAGTACGGCGCAATTATGCTTCCACCCAATTTTGCTTCTGTTTGGGCAAAACCTCTGCTTGCAGCTTTACGAGTCTCTTCGGCTATAACCCTCACCAATAAAAATCGAGGCACAGTCCACCATTCACCTGTTGAACGCGGTTGAATGTTTGCAGGAGTTGATAACTTGGGCGGGGTTGGCTGGCTTGTCACTAGTAGTTGATTGATGGCTTGTTCAATCGTTCCTATTAGTTTTGCTGATTGATTCTGGTATTCTGTAAATGACAATTGTCTTCCCGCAACTTCAATACTGTTCGATTTCAGATTAAAATCAGCACTCAATGATTTTGCCTGCGCCATGAACGTATCGTTGCTTGCTCCAAATACTTTGAGATTGCCAAGAATATGCTCCACGTTACTCCAGTGTTGCGCCATACTGGGATAATACAGTGCAGATCCTGTTGAAATCGCATTATTCAAATTTGTATTCAGTTCGCTAATGTTTAATTTAAGAATATTTACAAGCCGCACATCTTCGTTTGATAGTTGCGCCATTCAGACGTTATAATGTATAAACCTATAAAAAACATCCGTGTTTCCTAAATTTGTAATGCGATATCAGTTATTAGTGAATATCTATGAATTTGTTAACTGGCAGGTGTGCGGTTCTTACTCATCAACTGGCGTCTGTTCAGCCTGACTTGACAAAATCTCTTGCGCGCGCTTTAGCGCCTCTTCCATAGACGAAGCCAAGTGCAAACCATAAAGGTTGCGCGCGAGCTTCTCAACTGCCTCTTTTTTAGATTCGTCCATACTTTTTTGGTTTTGCTTATCATATATAATGATTATGGGGCGAAACTCATCCCTCGAAATCTTTTTAAACAACAGACGTTGTGTGAATGACATGAACAAACTCTTAATCGCGCTTGGCGTCTTAATTTTAGTCATTGGCGTTGGAGCATACATGGTTCTTGTCCCGCCATCACCAACTGACGCGCTCCTCTATATTGAACGCGGAACAGTCGAAGTCAACCTAGGTTCAGGCTGGCAGGCAGCAACGCACGAAATGGAGCTTACTGCAGGAAACGCCATCAGGACAACCGACGGAGAAGCTCTCGTCGTCATCCGAGAAAGCGAATTCGTATACCTCGAACCGAACACCGAACTATCGCTCGATGAAGTATCAGGTAAAAAAGTCATGCTAACACAAGCAGCAGGAGAAACCTGGAACAAAGTCAACAAGCTAACAGGCGTTGAAGAATTTGAAGTCAAAACGCCAAACACAGTCGCAACCGTTCGAGGAACAAGCTTCATAATCAACGACAACGAACTTCTAGCAGAAGAAGGAGTCGTAGACTTCGCATCAGGACCGCAGAAAGTCACAGTAAAAGAAATGCAAAAAGCACTGCGTTCAACAATGGAAGCGCAAAGCCTCACACCGCAAGATCGCGCGCGATTCGACAAATACAAAGCAGCATACCTCAAAACACTCAAGATTCTAAGAGAAAGAGAAATACAAAAACGACCATTCCTAATCAAAGCAGCATCCACAAAAGGATATTCATACCAGAAAATCCTCGACACGCTAGAACAAGTCGACAACGACCCCAACCCGGTTGAAGACGGCTATCTCAACAAAGTACCGAGCATTTACAAGCCCCAAGTGGACAGAATATACAAGCTCACAAAAGAAATCAAGAACGTCAAAAAGTTCCAGCTCGCAACCGCATCAACATCACTTTGCGCGCGAAGCGGAAAATGCAGAATATGGGCCGCGTGCGGACAAACCTCAGACCAGCTAATGACTGACGGCCTTGGCACTGGCTGTGTTGATGCGTACGCCGCCGCATCAGCTAGCATAAGTTACTGCGGACACTTCACAGTCGCACAAGGAGGGCAGGCGTGCAACTATCAGGATAAGACCCTCCAACAAAGATGCATCTGCCCATAAAACGAGTCCTTGTACCAGGACTTCTAAGCATATTTTTTGTTATCCTACTTTTCTACGCAGGAATATTCGCCACACCACAAGCGCGTATGCAAGATAGGCTTTACGGACATTCCGCCCTTGAAAACATAATAATACTCGCAATAGACGATCAAAGCATACAACAGATAGGACGCTGGCCGTGGAACAGAACAGTATTCGCAAACGTCATAGACCATCTTCATTCTGCGAAAGCAGTCGGCATAGACGTCGTCTTTTCTGAACAAAGCACGAGCGATGCGGACCAAGCACTCGCCGATTCAATCAACCGCTCAAAAAACGTAGTGCTCGCGGTTGAACACACTGAATTCACCCAGGCAAATGGAATCACGCCAACACATTCACTGCTTCCACTGGCTGAACTTCGCGAAAACGCGCTCGCGCTAGGAACAGTAAATCTAATCACAGACCCCGACGGAGTCGTGCGCTCAGCGCACAACAACGTAAACAGCGAATATCTGCTCTTCGCAGAAGCAATCGCCAAAAGCATAACTGATGTCAACGCTCCACGGCAAGACCGTTTGTACATAAACATGGCAGGGCCGAAACAAACCTACAAAACAATCCCGGTTTTAGACGTAATCTCAGGAAAAGTTTCTGACAGCGCATTCGAAGGCAAAATAGTCCTAATCGGCGCCACAGCGCCAGACCTTCACGACGACCATTTCGCGCCCCTATCAGGCGGAGCGAAAATTCCCGGAGTTGAAATCCAAGCGAACCTAGTGCAAACCATACTTTCTAAGCAGCACATAACTCCGCAAAATACTTCGGTGAAATTAACAGCAATAATCATCGCGGGACTATTAATGATACTGGTGCTTACCAGACTTAACGCTTGGCTCGCAGCATTCATCGGCGCGCTAATGATACTCATCCACTTCATCATAGCAATCAAACGATTCGATGCAGGCATAATCTCTGATATGGTTTACACGCCGCTCTCAATAATAACCACGTATTCAGCCACTCTTGTAACGCTATATCTGCACGAAAGCAAGCAGAAAAAATACATCCACGACGCCTTTAGCAAATACGTCGCGCCAGAAGTCGTCTCGCAATTAATGAAAAACCCCGAGAAACTAAAACTCGGAGGAGATAGACGCGAGATAACAATATTCTTCTCAGACATACGAGGGTTCACAACATTCTCAGAACAACTAACGCCAGAAAAGCTGGTGCAACTACTCAACGAATATCTAACCGCGATGACCGACATAATAATGGACCACGGAGGAGTCGTCGACAAATACATCGGCGACGCCATAATGGCATTCTGGGGCGCGCCCATCGAACAGCCAGACCACGCGACAAGAGCCGCGAAAGCCACCGTTGCGATGCAGGACAAACTCAAGAAACTCCAAAAAAAATGGGAAAAAGAAAGATATCCGGTTGTTGAAATCGGAGCGGGCATAAATACCGGCCCAGCAGTAATAGGCAACATGGGCTCGCTCAACCGCTTCAACTACACCTGCATGGGAGACACAATCAACTTAGGCTCACGACTTGAAGGAATAACAAAAGAATACGGCGTCAAAACACTCATCGCCGAAAGCACACGAAAACAACTCGATGATTCATTTGTAACACGAGAACTCGATCTTGTGCGCGTCAAAGGCAAAAAAGAACCGATACGCATATTCGAACTTGTAGGAATGAAAGACAAACTTACTGACAAACAAAAACACACACTCAAACACTTCGAAGCCGGACTTGTCAACTACCGAGCAAAAGAATTCAAAAAAGCAATCGCTGATTTCGCCAAAGCAGTCCACGAAGGCGACAAAACATCCACGATCTACATCGAACGCTGCGAACACTTCATCAAAGAACACCCAGGAAAAGACTGGGATTGTGTCTGGGTCATGAAGACGAAGTAAGACGGCTGTAGGAAGTAGGACGGACGACGGCAGGAAGTAGGAAGGCTGACGGCGGGACGGACGACGGCACGTGCACAAACCTTTATAAATGGCTACTCTGGCTTTAGACAAATGGACGAAGCTTTACGCGCGTTGGAACGAGAAGCTTCAAATAACCCTTCTGCGCTTGTACGGCTCGTTGCGCTTGTCAAACACTCCGGCGGTCTTCCGTACGCTACAGAGTTTTTCACTGAAAAGCCGACGAGCACGGTTCGAAGAAGCGTTTACACTGCGCTCGGAGGCTTCTACGTAGAACCAATACAAGACGAATACTTGGGTCCTGCCTGGCAATTATACAACCTGCCCGTCAACGGTGAGACGTGGAATCTTGTTTATGGCAGAAAACTTTTTAAGTACAAAAATGGCGAAAATATCAGAAGAACTGCTGACCAGCACTTAGAATACTCGCTTGCAGGATTGGACATGAACCCAGGAGGAGTTGTCATCGCGAGCACGCTTGTAAAAGGAAGCATTGACCTTGCAATGTTTGAACACAAAGACGCTCCGTTACTGAGCAGTCCAGTGGCAGAGTACCAAAAAGATCAATCCGAAGAAACACAATACCGGCGTATCGCTGGAAAGATCGCCTACACCGGTGAGCAGGCGATTCTTGAAGATATCGCACTCAATCGAACACGACATTCGCGAACAGTCATTGCTCCCGCGCTTGATAACGATTATCTTACGCTTGCATTCGATCAGCCAGAAGACGAGATTGGAACCCTTGAGCATATACCTGACAATGTTATACCGCTCCTCACTGAACTTTTTGGACGAGACTACCCGAGAATCATTCCAGCAATTCAATACTTTGCCGAACGAACACGTGATGGAGATTTGAGCTTAGTCATTCTTTGGACACTTCCGTTCATAGATAGGTCAACCCCGTCACAGCGGTTCTTGTCGATGGAATGCTACAGACGCCTCGATGGTTTCCTAATCAACTGCAGCGACAAAGTCGTCAGCAGTGGGCCCGCCGTCGGATGGCGCTTAGCGCAAAAAGTAGTACACAACATTTAACTACAAACTTTTCTTATTCATCTTAATGAAACACGCAAGCCACAATCTCAAACTTGCAGCGGCAATATACGAAACAGTGCTCGCTTTGCCTTTCTTTGGCGGATTCATCATACTTTCACTCCAATGGTCGCCGCTTGCAGTAAGCTTGATACTTGGCGTTGTCGGACTCGCATATTCCCACAAAGAACACAAAAACAACACGGGACATATCGTACAGATGATGGCAGGAGCCCTTGGCTGGATACCACTAGTAGGATGGGTCCTGCACTTTGCCGCAGCGCTAGTGTTATGGATAAGCTGGGCGCTGGATTAAGATTTCAAATATTTCTCAAACCACTTTTTAGCTTCTCTTAAGTTTTTAACGTAGAATGAAGAAAAATCAAGCTCTTTTTTCGAAAAAGTGTGCCCGACCGCAAGAGTTGTGATGCCCGCATTCATCGCAGACATAATGCCCCCTGGAGAATCCTCAAGAACTATCGCGTCAAGCGGGTCAATTCCAAGCCGTTCAAGGCACACCTGATACGGCAAAGGGTCAGGCTTTCTTCGTTCAACCATATCGCCAGTTATCACCGTGTCAAAAAACCTATCAAGGCTGAACTTTTTGAACGCGAACTCCTGCATCCGCCTGCCGGATGATGTGACAACCGCAAGCTTATGCTCCTGCTTAAGCCAACCTGCAAGCTCCTCAAAACCCTCATAAAGCCGCAAACGCTCGTGCGCTATTTTCTCAAAAATCCCCATATGTTCATCTACAAGCTGTCCGACAGTTCTGTCTGGAATATCATATCGTTCGATAAGATACGCGAACGCGACAGCATTCGAACACCAAATGAAACGCTCGGCATCCTTCTCATCTAGCTCGATTCCATGCTGCATGCAATGAACTGTTTCAGCTTCCTTGTACACTTTCAAAGAATCAAGAAAAGTACCATCCATATCGAAAAGAACCGCTTTCACATAGACGGTGTAGATTTGAAAGTATAAAAGAATTACGAAGAACAACTATCTATCAAACTAATAACCTAAAACCAGTTAAATAAGGCTTGCTAAGATTATATTATGGCTGATGTCATTATAGGAAAAGGAAACCTCGAAGGAAAAGGAGTCTATGCAGCACGAGATTTCAGAAGAGGCGGAATAGTGATAAAATACGCCCTCAAACGGCTGACCAAGAAACAATATGACGCTTTGCCAGCATCAGAAAAACAATTCACGCATACACATCACGGAATAATATATCTTTACTCATCACCAGAACGATACGTGAACCACTCAAACGTCCCAAACACCACCCAAGACCTTGAAAACCAATGCGACATCGCGCTTCGCGACATCAAAAAAGGAGACATGATAACGACAGATGCGACGAAGGATGACGTTTCTTGAATTGTTCACTGCTTGTTCACAAAGCATAAATAGTCTCAACTGATTGAAAGTTCTATGATGAAAATCGAAGATAAACTCTCCCTCATAGCTCAGAATTATGACGCGCAATCACCTAGTCAACAAACGGTTCAACAGGCGGCAGACCGGCTCAAAAACAGGTACACTCACGGAATGGGAACCGGCGCGCTTTTCTTCCCTGAACTACACGATCTCACCATTTTCTCTGGATCTCTTGAACAACACGTTCGGCAACCTTCGAAACTAGTTTTCTTCGATTACATAGTGGATGAACACAACGTTATTCAAAGAAATGGAAGCAAATCCGCAGGGTTGAAATTCCAAACGCTTGATGGAAAACTGAGTATGAGGCTAAGAAACGATGAACCATACGATGTTGTCGCTGACACTCGCATGGCTTGTTGGGGAGATCCTGATTGGACGCTCTTTGACATCCACATCCTGCCTACCGGAGAAACACCGCCGAATCTGCATTTATTCGCTCCCAAACGCGGTGTGATCTTTTCGCAACCATCCGTATCCTTGACCGGAGTATATTGCGACGGTATGAGAAATCACCGCAAAAACGCCATACTTCATCTTCCAAGATTGGATGAAGAAGGAGTCATCGCAAGCACCTGGCAAGCAGTCGCCCAAGAACTGAAGTTTCAATTAGAACCAACCGACCAACGAGTCAAGGGAGAAGTCGTAAAAGACAAACACGAGCAATACTTCTCAAATAATTGGTATTCCTTTGAAGCGAATGGAACACGCTTTGTATTGGGCGCGCTCAATCTTATGAACAAAGTATATATTGTTTCTGCAACATTCCAAACAGAGAAAGATAAACAATATTTCGAACGGCTTTTGCCTATCGTGCAGCACGGTGAGATATCAATCGATGGCAAACGAGTAGCGTTCACTCATCCTCGAGATGATTGGAGCAAACGAATATACACTCCTCCCTTAAAAGGAAATCAATTGACGTATAGAAGCAATTTCGCGCTCAGCTCAGAACTTGTGCCTTTTATGACTGCGCTGTTGAAGACAGATTAACTGCTTGCTAAATATCCCTTCAACACATTAATAGAACGTTTGACTTCTTCGATATTCTGCGGGGTCTTCAACTCTTTTCTCGCATACTCCATTATAGGCCGAACCGATTGAATTTTCCTTCCGAAACGTTCCATCCAATCATAACGCGGAAACATCCACATATGAAAATGATGCGCTGAATCCTCGTTCTGGAACAAGTATGCCTCATCAACATCAAGCGCGTAACGCATCCCCTCGCGAACGAATTTCAACACGCGCGGAAATTCCAAAAGCTCATCATCAGCCATCTCATCGATGCTCATAAAATGACGAATGCTAGACACGATGATAAAACCGGGATTGGAACCTCAAAATCCTGATACGCGACGAAACGATTCGCGCGAATTATAGACTCGCGCGGAGCGCAACCAAGACAGCCTGTCTCTTTCGACTTCCCATCATAGGATTCTATTTGCATTTGACATCCGTGTGATAACTCAATCCTGATTATTGGGGCTAAGTCTATTTAAAAATAGCACATTGTTCCGTATCAGGTTCGCATACTCTCTGATTTCCTTCCGGTAGTTATATGGTACGTATTTGGCTTTACACAGCTCGAACCAAGCCAACACTATGATGCCTGCAACAATCTTGGCTTTCAAAAGAGTCACGCGCGAAATGCCGGCTCGCTTGCATACAAGTTCATCGCTACTGTCTGTTTTAGCAAAATAATTCCCATAATCCAGAATGGTCGGTCCCCAAAAAGACTTACCAAAATCAATAATGCACTCTTTGTCTTTTGTTATTATGATTTGATCAGCATGCCAATCGCCATGAACAACACTCTGGTTCGAATCAAAAATTCGAGCAAAAAATTCTTTCAATTGGATTTTATTTTTACACCGCAGGCTTTCTGGCAAATGCGTCTTTACGTGTTTGAAGTCTGCACAAAAAGCTTTGAAATTGTATTTTCTAAAAGGCGCTCTATGCGCGTGCTGCGCTTCTGCATGGAACTCGCGGATAAGTTTAATCGCGAGTTTGTCTTGCACTTTTTTCTTCTTATGAGAAACATAGTCCATAAGAAAAGAAACAGTCCCTTTATTTTTACGGACCAGAAGAATCCTTGAAATTCCTATCTTTTTGCACACTGCATGAATGGCTTTTTGACGATCAATTTCTTTGATGAAATCCTTATGAATAGTTTTCAACACGTAAAATTCGCCTTTAGCCCGAGCCAGTTCTACTTTGGAGAGCGGCCACTGATGCAACACTTTGATAGGTTTCACATCGGACCAGGTTATTATGGGGGCCATTCATTCCGTTTAACACAATCCTGACTTATATATTCTTTTAATGTTATTTTTAATCTAGAATCACCTGCTATGATACTCATAATGTTTAGCGAAGTCCTTAACGCGCACGAACCTGTCTTTTCCCGCGCATTTTATACGTCTAATAAAATCCGTTTTCAGTAAATGTTTACTTGTCACTTCGACTTGAATAGTCGACCGCTTTATAAGAAATTCGTTTTGAACTTGTTACTTATGCTTTTTGAATCAATTCTCATCAGACACTTTCTGCATGAAATCCTTAACAACAGCAGTCGCTCTAACATCATCCTCATTATAATCAACAATGCGCTGCAGGGTCTCTCTCTTCTTTGTGTCCAAGAATTCAAGATAGAGCACAATGCTCTCCTGCGCGTCAGCCATGCCACGCCAAGAATAGCCCAAGAACTTGCCGATGTCTTTCAAAGAATTTGAAATAGTCGGGAAAGCAACGCATTTTTTCACGACAGAAAGCAGGTCAATCATATTCTTTGTAATCCCTGAAACATCAACGCCATACTTCTGCCCCAAACTACGCATATGCGTCGACTCGTACGAACTATAATGGTAAATCGGAGCTTTAGGATACTTCCTGATGAACTCAAAAAAGTCCATCATCATCTTCTTCTCGCCATCAATTGATTCTGACACAAACGGAACAAAACGCTCCTCGCCATTCTCTCGAACAAGAAGTCCAACAAGATAATCCACTTTCATCAGACCTTCAGGAGTTTCCAACTCGTCAGTACCTTCAAAATCCAAAAATATCTCGACATTCGACTTTGGAAGCTTCGGCTTTGAAATTATGACCGGCTTCTTCTCCACCCACGCCTTCGCGCTAAACTGAATCTTCTTGAACGTCGCAGGAGGAATGTCAACCTCCCCTGTGAATTTCGCCAAATCACTTGCTGATTTAACTCCCACTGCATTGAGCTTGCGCTTGACTTGCGCTCCAACATTCGGAACGATAGAAACATCATCCGCTTCGATTGCGCGCTTCAAACAATACGACTCCCAAGGCCACTTGCACAACTTCGCAGCAGGAGACACCTCTTTTCCTGACAAAACCTCGCGAATGCCCTTTAGAACTTCAAGCAAATCACCTTCGTAACGCTTGTATTCGTAATCAAAAGATTCCTCTTCGCGGTTGATAAGCGTGAACTTTTGCGGAACATAACCTTGCACCAACCCTATCAAATAATTATAAAACGCGCCCTGCAAAACATACTCGCGCTTGATGTTCTTCGCGCTTTTGATTTCTCTAATAGTATAGTGAAAATCACCGAATACACTATTGTGCGAATCATCACGCACAAGCACATCGACAACACCGTGCACATCATCCTTAAGAAAGAACAGCGGAGCTCCAGCGATAGATTTTGCGCCCTTAAAACAAGCTTCAAGAACCAATCGAAAACCAGACTCGCTAGGAACACGAACGGCAACAGCATCGCTGAACAAGTCAGCCAGAACCTTCTTCTCGTGCTCGATTCCACGCTCGAAAAGCAAATGCATATACTTGCTCTGCGGGTCCTTATCCTCAATAGGAGCGAAAGCCTCGCACCAAACCAAAAAAGGGCTGATAGAATAACGCATCACAGTGCCGCCAGTTATGGTCGACTTTTCTCTGTGCTTGCCAGCAAGACACTCGCTAAATAACACTTCTATCGCAGCCATATATATGCTTTCCAACCATATCTTTATAAATTCCTATGCTCATTCTACTGAATAAAAGAGGAATGATGAAACACCAGATATACATTTATCTAAGCTTTTTTCTCGTCACTTTTTTCGCACTTTTAAGCGTTGAAAACCCAGAATCAACAGGCGCTGCAATCACAGAAACCGAAGACACATACGCATACACGCTAAACCACATAATCAACAATAATCTTGGAACTTACGCAGTGCAATTCCCAACAGGCTCTTGCGCAGACACTGCAGCGCAACTTTACGATACATTAGCGGCAACCCCCCTCGAAGTCACCGCAGGATACAGCACACTTGGAAAAAACAAAGTCGCAAGCATTAATTTTGGAATGGAACGCTCACTTGGCAGCGTAGACATAGTCACCGGAGAATTAACCGGTCTATCTGAAGACGCGTTTGTTTCAATTGAAACACACACAACAATAAGAATGCCTCCCGGCGTTGCCCGTTTAACCTCACTTAACATGGATCTTTATGGCTACAACCTCGGTACATTTCGCATTACACGAGGGTCATTTAGCACTCCAAGCCTTGACTGCGAATTCGTAACAAACGCAGGCAACGCACTTTGCGAGTGCAGAGCGCACCCGCCAGAACGCTCAACAGTCAATTCTTGGACAGAAGCGTAGAAATACGGTAGGGCGGCAGGACGGCTGACGGCAAGACGGAATGACGGCAGGACGGCAAGACGGTAGGACGGAATGACGGCGGGAAGTGGGATGATAATTGATACTTGTGCGCAGAAAGGTACGACATAATATTTATATAGCAACATTCATTTAATAACATAGAAAAAGAGGTGTATATAATGCATAAGAAAGGAGCATTAGAGCTTTCTATCACTGCAATTGTCGTTCTTATTATCGCTATCACTCTTCTTGGACTTGGAATTGGCTTCATCAAGAAACAATTCGGCGGAGCCACAGAAATATTCACCCAAGAATTCCAACGAATCAAAGGACAATTAAGAGAACAAATCAAAACAGGAGAACTTCTTGTCTTCTCAGTTCCAGAACAAGTCGAAATAGGAAAGCCTGGAGCCATGGTCATTGGCGTTAGAAACACAGCGCAAAATCCTGACACAGGAAAAGTATGTTTCAGAGTAGAAGTCAAATGCATAAGACCATTCACCCCTGGAAGCTATTGCGACCAATCAAACTCACAAAATGACGTCGGCGTAGGCGGGTTCGATGCTGAAACAGGAGAACCAGTCGCATCGAATAGAAACTGGTATAGATCCATACTTGGTGAATTCGACCTTAGAAACTTCGAAGGAGAAGTCTACGACGCAGAAATGCTAGTTCGAGGCGTACGCCCAGACACGTACAGCATGGAAGTCAACGTCTACAAAGAACCGGAAGATAGAGGATGCGCAGACCAACAATTCGGCACCAACTACCAACAATCCGCGCTCTACTCCACAAAATCATTCACGCTAAAGGTGGTCTAAATGGTTAAGCCAATGAAAAGACGACTGGCAGCACATGAAGAATTCGAAATAATGAAGCTCGTTTTAGACAAATTCCTCTGGATAGGAACATTCCTCATGGGCTTTGGAATCTACAGCGCACTAGCTTACGATGTAGTAGACGGCGCATGGTACGTAGGAACAGGAGCACTCGTAATGGTGCTATTCGCCTGGTTCATAGTGAAAGAGTTCGAATTAGTGCGTTAGACTGGAGTTTCACAATTCTTAAATAACACGTTGAACGCGCTAAATCCATGAACATTCTCACAGTAGGAGCAGGATTCGTAGGAGCGACCCACAGCGCGGTCCTCGCAAGCAACGGACACAATGTAGTCGCGTACGACTTAGACGACAAAAAACTAGCGGACCTCACATCAAGAGAAGCTGCGCGAATCGATTCACGTATTTATGAGCCTGGCCTTGCAAAACTCATACAACAAAACGAAACAAATCTAGCATTCACATCATACCTTCACGGCATAAATCCGAGCTCAATAGACATAGTCTTTCTATGCCTTCCAACACCGGCAGAAGAATTAGAACGCCAGCTCGAAAAACGATGCCTTTACGTCGCGGCAAAACAAGTGGCTGAACACTTCGCCACGCGAAACGAAGGCAGACAGGAAAAACACCTCTTATTCGTCAATAAAAGCACAGTACCAATCGGAACAGCAGCAACGTTGAGTGACAAACTAAGTGAATGGGGTCTTAAGAACTATGGAGTCGGCTCAAACCCTGAATTTTTAGTCGAAGGCAAAGCAGTCGAAGGAAGCCAAAAGCCAGACCGAGTAGTCATCGGAACCACAACCGAGCAAGACGACAAACTCCTAAGTAAACTTTACGGCAACATTGATTCGAACAGGATAAAACATTGCAGTCCATCGGACGCTGAAGCGATAAAACTCCTCTCAAACTTCGAGCTATTCAGCAGAATCGTGCTCAACACATACCACGTCATCGGACGATTATGCGAATCACGCCCAGACCTAGACATAGCTCGAATAGTCGAAGGAATCACAGCAGATTCAAGGCTTCCAAAATGGGGGCATTTCGACAGCCTCTACGCCGGCGGAAGCTGCTTTGACAAAGACGCGCGCAACCTGCTCAAAACATTACTCTCCTGTGAAAGCTCATCATACGCCGTAAGCTTCGTGAACGACGTCATACAAGGAAACGACGCGCAGCTCGCCCACTTTTACTCAAGAGCGCAAAAACAAGCAAGATTCAACTTTGAAGGAAAAACTGTCGCGATCCTCGGCACAGCATTCAAACAAGACACGAACGACGTACGAATGTCGCCCGCCATACCCATCACCAAATGGATGATTCGAGACGGTGTTCAAACAATCAGAACGTATGATCCGCAGGCATCCGAGAATTACGCAAAAACATTCAACGACAAACGCATCATCGTATGCAAAGACGAAGCGCAAGCCCTCGAAGGAACACAGGCAGCAATCATAGCAACAGACTGGCCAAGATTCAAATCACTTTCGCCACTAATCGAAGCGCAACAACGCCCCTACCTATTAATGGACGGCAGAAGAATGCTCGCGCCAAACTATCAAGACCTCGTAAGCAAAGGCATAGGAATCATCGCGGTCGGAAGCGTGCCGATGTTCCCTGAACGATAGCTGTGGGAAGTAGGAAGGCCGACGGCAAGTACGGAAGACGGTAGTATGACGGATGGACGGCAGAACGGCAAGACGGCGGGACGGACGACTGCATGAAGCAGGATGGAAGACTGCGGGACAGAACTTTTATAAATCGCGCCAGCATAATCAAGTTAAAAGAGGTCCCACGTGAAACGCTTCGCAGTCATACTATTATTGGTTCTCGCAGCCTGTTCTTCAGCCGAATGCAAAAAAGACCTTGATTGCACCGCAAAACCACTCAGCGCATTCACTCCATCCTGTGCTGAAGGAGTATGCCAATACAATCCTCTTCCCAATGTTTGCGGCAACGAAAAGTGCGACGCTTCTGAAAACCAATGCACATGTGATACTGATTGTGGAGCATGCGCAGGAGCAGTTCCGGGAAGCCAGTATCTAACGCAGCAATGCGTCAAAACAGAATGCACGCAAGACGTCAAACAAAACCTTGTGAAACCCGCCTTCGCAAGCCAAGAAGCCTCAAGCAGCGGAGACAAATTCAAACTCGACACGGCATACAGCCAGCCATTCAATCTCAAAAAAGATACGATGGGACTTACAATCACATTAAGCCTGCCATCAGCTCAAAACTTCGAGCACAACATCCTGCGCTTAGAACTCATTGGGCAAACCAAAGACAAAAGGACAATAACTTTAATCTCAAAAGAAGTGAACAAACACCTCTGGACACTAGGAAGCACACTCGAGGAAGAACTAGTGTTGGACTTCCCAACACCCGAACTCGAAGGAGAGCTTAGCAACTTGGTCCTAAAAGTTTACTACGAATTCACGCAAAAACAAAGCGGGAAATCAACAAAAAGACAAAGCACATTCCAAGCGACATTTAAGGACAAATTCGTATTTGTGAAACCAAACGCGCAATACCCCTGCCCTGCAAGCTGTGATGACAAAAATCCCGGAACACGAGACACTTGCAGCCAACAGACAGATTTCTTCTGCAAACACGAACCAATACAAGGAGCGTGCGGCAATTTCATATGCGATAGCGCAGAAAACAAATGCAGCTGCGCTTCAGACTGCGGATCCTGCCAAGGAAGCGCGGGCAACTTTCTTGACTTCACCTGCAAAGCGAATGCTTGCGCCGCAGTGTTAAAGCCAGGAGTTGTTATCGAACCAAACAGCCTATTTGACGATAGAAGCTTAGGACCACTCCAACTCACTAATAATTACAAGTTCAATAATCCGCTGAGCATCAAAACAGACAAGATAAACCTAGATTTCAAAATATACCGCAAAGACCCAAGCATAGAAAACATTGTAATCGAAACAGTGCGTCTGCTTGAAGGACAGCAGCAGCTCGCGGAAATAAATCCAAACCAACAACTTTCAGAACAACCAGTCACTATTCAAGTTGGCATACCAAGCATAGCAGAGCCAGAAGAAGAGCACAGCCTCGTCCTTGGAATCTGGTACAAGTACGAACAGGACGGCACTGAAAAACGAGGCAACTTCCAAAAGCCGCTTGGAAAAATAACACTGGTGAACCCCCAATGATTCCGTTCCTTCAAAACAAAAAAGGCATGGAATTCGCAGTAGGATTCATAGTCATGCTGATCCTCACAATAGTAGTGTTCGGAATCGCGATATCTTTGCTCTTCAAATGGTTCGGACAAGCAGAAGAACTCCAAGCCGAAATAGACAAGAAAACACAAGAACAAATCCTTGCCGCGCTGCGCACTGGAAACCAGCTTGTCGTGATTCCATTCTCAATACAAGAAACCACTCGCGGAAATCCCGTGTCATTTGGCATTGGAGTTAGAAACGTAGGAAGCGAAGGACAATTCAGCATGGCATTAAGCTATTCAGGAGCGTACGCGCCCGACGGAAGCACCATCGCGGTAGATCCAGCTTATGTCGCAACAAACTGGCTTGGAAACTTCAACGTCGTCGACACATTCACATTAAAACGAAACCAACAAGACGTCAAACCAGTTCTTCTTCGAGCAGACGTAAACGTCGCAAACGGCAGGCCAACACCAAAAGGAGACTACGTCTTCAACCTATGCGTCTACAACAAACCATTAAGAGCAGACGGAACAGCCGAAGCTCCCTGCGAAATCGGACAATTCAGGACAAACCCCGCAGTCTTCTACACGGGAAAAATATACCAGATAACGCTAAGAGTCGCTTGAAACGGCAGGACGGACAACGGTAGGACGGCGGGACGGAAGACGGCAAGACGGCAGGAAGGCGGGACGGCACGCACGGAAGACGGTATGAAGTAGAACAGCGGTTTCTGTTTACAAGTTTATACGCGTTGTTGAGAATTACTACTTGAGCACGCCAACAAGCACGCCCTTCACATTAGAATACGAAACAATCCAAGGGTCTGGCTCTGGATTCGCGGTTCCTTGCGTTCTAAACGACACTTCACCTTCAGATTCAAGCTTTTCTATCACTAAGTGCAAGACTATTCCATCAACAGACGGCTCGTAGAATGAAATCACATCACCAACTTGTATCTCATCAGCGTTTTGAGGCGCTTTCTCAAGAACAGTTGAAGTATCGGTTATCAATGGAGCCATAGAGTTCGAAGCGACTTTAGCGTAATGAACGCCTGCAACATCTATTGATACCTCAGTTGGGTATACTTTTATTCTTTCAAAAGGAATCCTAGAAGTACTATCAACACTCAAATCCGATAACGCCAAGCGTTCCCCTGCCTCTAGCGGAAGAAACTGCCCGGCGAGAACGCCGAGCAATAAAATTACCACCCCTACCAAACCATTCATATATACTAATCCCCAATAAGTTTGATGATTTTTCCTCTTAAAAACTCTCTGTACGGCTCGACGTCAAAACGGCAACCAGTATACAAAAAAGTAACTTTTATATACCAAATCATCTAAGAACAAGGCATGTCAAAAAGAGTGATACTGCCTATCGTCGTGATACTCCTCGCAGGACTTGTCAATGCAGTAAATGTCACTCTTGAACCTTCGACAATATATGAAGCTGTGACATCGAATCTCGCGCTCGATGTAAACAACTACCGAGGTTCAAGTCTCGTCACACTTGTCGCAGTAAACAGCACGCTTCTTTCATCAGCAGAAAATTACAGCGGATGGACAACAACGCTAAGCTCCTCACGCGCGGAATGGAGCGGAGTATTAGGAACCAACATTCGCTCAGCACTATTCGAATTCTCCCTCAAAGCGCCACTCCTCACGCAAAACACAACAGTCAACCTTCCTGTCTCAACCAATGGCCAATCATTCATCCTTCAATTGCTAATCCTTGACGATACAACCGTTCCAGTTCTATCTTCAATTTTGCCATCAGGATATGTTCAGGCAAGCAATCAGCCAATATCAGCAGTTCTTTCAGATCCTGAAACAGGAATTGCGAACGCAACATACTCGATAAACAACTGCGCGAACGGCACCACGACAACAACCGCGCTCACATCCAACCAAACACACTGGATAGGAACAGCCGACTTTAGTTCATATACAGAAGGAAGCCAAACATGTTACACACTCACCGCGACAAACAACGCAGGAGAAACCCTCACAACAAGCGGACAATTAATAGTAGATGGAACCGCGCCAATAGTCAACCTAGCATCACCATCCGGATTCATCAGCGAATCAACCACGTTCACATTCAGCGCTTCAGACAATTTGGCGCCTAATTTAACCTGCGGACTTTACTTCAACGGAACTTTGCTCGGAACATACACTCTTGCGAATAACACTCAGACAAGCGCCACGCACACCCTCAACTTCAGCGAAGGCAATAAACTTTGGAGTGTGACCTGCGCCGACGGAGTAGGCCTAACCAACACAAGCGTGCAATCAGTAGTCCTTGACACTCAAGCGCCAAGCGTTCTTTTGAATAATCTCACAATACGACGAGACAGAGCAACTCTTTTCATGAGCATAGTAACAGACACAATAGGCCTTTCAACAGTCAACGCGACCCTTGATGGCGCAACAGTAACTCTTTCTCAAGCAGGAAACAACTATTCAGGAACTTTGCTTGTGACTTCCATCGGAGCCCATGATCTCACATTGAACGCTCTTGATAACGCAGGACATACAACAACAAAGACAGTGACGGTAACTGCAGTTCCCAACCACAATGTGACACTTTCACTCACTCCGACATCAACATCGCCGGGAAGTGCAATCATTGCATCAGGAACACTAGAACTTGACGGCAGTGCGAGCCAAGACGAAGTAATTGTCAAAACACCAACCGGCAACTTCACAGCGACACTATCAAACGGAACATACTCTGTAAATTTCAACGCACCCGACGACGGAACATACACAGTAACAGTCGAATTCGTCGAACAAGGATACGCATACACCGCAACACAGCAATTCACAGTACAAAGCGGCAGTGTGCAAACAACAGACAATACATATTACAGTTCAGGACTCGGCTTTAGGCTTAGACAATCAGGAGGCGGCGCAACAGCTTCTACCACTGACGAAACGCAATCAGAACAGCCAGCCGAAGAACAAACAGAAGAACAACCAGCAGAAAAACCAGCTCCAGCAGAATACACTCCCCTAGAACCAGAAGCGCCAAGACAAGCACTAAGACCCAAAGCAACAGGACTATTCGGCCTTGGAGACTCCATCAACTGGCTAGCGCCTCTGCTCGCTCTTGCCCTGCTCGCAGCGCTTGGAACGTACGCCTACAAGAGAAGGCCGCCAAAACAGCCTGACACTTGGGAAGGCTACTTTGAATAATGGTGCTTGAGCAACTGCTCGGAAAACGAGCCATCACACGGCACGCCCCATACGTTTTTCTTCTAAGCATTCTTTACGTTTTTATCGCTTTTAGCGTCCAATACCTCTTCTTTCCAGAACAAAGCGTCACGATGATACTTCTTGTGACTTTGCTCCTCGCGCCAAGCCTTCACCACCTAACAAACGTCGAAGAAAAAATAGAGCGCACAGGAAGCAAACACTTCTTTTCAAAACACAAAACAATAATCAAATGTTATTTTTTTGCGTTTTTAGGAACGCTCGCAGGATTTTTCATTCTGGGCACAATTGCCAGCGATGCGCTAGCATACCAAACAATAATGCTAGAACACGAAGACATTTCACCTTCGACATTAAGCAGATTCGAACAGTTCACTCCGAGCCTTGAAATCGCCGCAGGACTTTTCACGCATAACCTTTCATATCTTCTCATGGGATTCTTTCTCGCACTCTTTTATGGCGCAGGGTCAGTATTCCTTATAGTCTACAACGCGAGCTTCTTTGCAGCGTTTGTATTACAAATACTAGGTCGCTGGGAATTCTTCACCCAAGGAGGAATATTGCAAATAGGAGCGATACCATTCATACATCTTGTACCTGAAAGCTTAGCTTTCATCATGACCGCCATAGCAGGCACAACACTCTCCCGCGCATTCCTATGCGAACAACTCAAAAGCCAAGCATTCAAAAATGTTTTACAGAACAGCGTACTTTTGCTGATAAGCGCCATAGTTTTTCTGGCAACAGCAGCGCTTTTAGAAGTCTTTGTGACAGCGCCGATGTTACAGAGCTTGCTCTTTTAAACTTTGAATCCATTCACAAGAGCTAGCAGCGCCTTTCTCTGATCTTTTGCCAAAACAACACCTGATGCCACAAGAATTCCCTTCGCGCCAAGCTTGAGAGCTACCCTGACATCCTCTGTCGTATGAATCCCTGCGCCGACAAGCAAAGGAATGTCTTTTGCCAGTTTCACACTCTGAGTTATTATTTCAGGATGCGCAGAAGACACAGAAACTTTACCCCCGATCAGTTCAGGAGGCTCGACTGCAAGCATATCCGGCTTAAAACCTACAAGCGACTGCTCTTCAGAAGGATTATCTGCGCACACGACAGAAATCAAATCAAGCTTTCGCAAACGCTTCATCGCGCGAACAAGCATAGCGGGAGGCAGTTTCAACTCAGAATGATTAAGCAACGAACCCATTGCTCCAGCATCACGAACGCTCTCCGCAAGCGTCCAGCCAGTGTACGGGCCAGGCTCGATAGCATCAACGTGCTGAGCCAAAACAGGAATAGAAACCGCTCGAGCCACGCGCTCAATATCTGCCGCTTGGACCGCGACAGAAATGTTCACTTTTGATTCTTTCGCGACATTCTCGCAAATCTTTGCGAGCTTAACCGCGTTCTTGCCAGCGGCTTCTTTGTAAGCCTTAAAATTGACGATTATCACGATTGCAAAACCTTCGTAAGCTTCTGCTTAAGCTGAGCTTCACCCTGGAAACCCACTATGCGGTCAGCCTCTTCGCCATTCTTGTAAATTATAAGGCACGGAATTCCCATCACGCCCTGATCGTGAGCGAGCTGAGTGTTGTCGTCCACGTTCACCTTCGCGAACTTAACACTTTTCATCTCACCTGAAAGCTTCTCGAACACAGGAGCTATCATCTTACATGGAGAACACCATGGAGCCCAATAGTCCACGACAACAGGCTTTTCACTCTTGAGCACTTCTTTCTCAAAATTCGCTTCACTGACTTCCATTTTTATTTCCCCCCATTTTATGCGTATCAACTTCTTTTCCAACCCGCTTTGGTTTAGATGGATGAATAGTGTATTTTCTCACATCTTTATCCAAATCAGTGAACAAATCGACAGCTTCCTTTAATTTCCCGCTCGCGCTCTTGCCGAAAGCTATGACTTCGACACGACAGCCGAGCGCCCTTCTCAAATGCTCGACGAGAGGAATGAAATCGCCATCACCGCTGATAAGCACAATGGTATCGAGTCTTGGCGCCAGCTCTATGCAGTCCATCGCAATCCCAATATCCCAATCGCCTTTTTTCGAACCGTCATAAAAAACCTGCAAATCTTTCGCGCGAACCTCAAAACCAATGTGCGTTAGCGCATCGAAAAACTTCTCCTTGTTAACTTCGTCAGTTCGAATCACGTAAGCTAATGCGCGAACAAGAGTCCTGTTCTTCACAGCTTCCTGCAGCACAGCCTTGAAATTCACGTGAGCGTTGTAAACAAATCTTGCCGAGTAATACAAATTCTGCACATCGACAAACACGCCTACACGCTGAGCTTTATGGATATCAGTCATATCTGCAACCTCTCTTCAAAACCGCACGAGGAACAAATGATGCTCGTCTTATCAATATCGAACGCGCACGTAACTTTATGACACTTCGGACAACGCTTCGAAACAGCTTCCTCTTTTTGCGGCATAACCTTAACAAAAGATTTTGTGTTTTAAATAAATATCGTTCCTAGAAAACTTTTCCTTCAAGCGATTCGTATGCTTTCACCGCGCCATAGACTAAAGCGCCCGGAGCCATCATAATCGCGGCAGTCATCACGCCGTCAACTGCGCCGGCGACATAGTCTTTCAACGCCGGCTTGCCAGAATAATACACCGCAGCTTCATTGTGCTCGAACGCCGGATGATCATGGTTAAGGTGCTTTGTAACAAACTCCCTTTTGATAGCAAGAGCGCCAGTCCTATTCAACGCGCTCACCACCATAACACCAATAAGCGGAATGCTCATCGCCAAACCGAAAGCAATGTCCGTGTTTCGCGCTATAAGTTCATCTACATTTCGATCTTTCGTTAAATACCAAACCGCTGCCGCGCCGTAGTTCATCATGCCAAGTTCTATTGGCACAAGCATCGGCCAGTACTCTTTCCAGGTGGTTTTATCAAAAAGTAAATCTCGTAATGAAACCGGCTTTCTTACCTGCCTGCAAATCCCATCAATAGACCTCATATCATCCATATCGCTTCCACTTCACAGTTTATTTAAAAAGCTTTTTCTTATCGACGATAACTTTATATACCCTCCTCTCGGCTGATTTAACATGAGTGAAGACACAGTAGTATTCATAGAAGATAGTATGCACGTTCAGAAGGTATATCAACGATTCTGTGAGAACGAAGGAATAAACGGAGTATTCTACGAACAGCCTCCGGCGCTTGAAATTCTTATGCAATATAGAACAATAATAACCGACTTGGAAATGCCGGGAAAAACAGGCCTTGAAGTCGTGAACGAACTTCGAGGAGGCGGATGGAACGGCAGAATAGCGCTTGTATCTTCGCTTGCAGAAGAAGTGCACCATTTTGGAGGATTCAACGCATATCTTAATAAGCCATTCACATTTGACCAACTGCGCGGAGTGCTTGAACAACTTCTTGAAATCACGCCGACTGAAATCGAATTGCGATAACCTTGCAACAAACAACCTTAAAAAGCCCCTTTGCCCACGCATTCTTATGAACATCAAATTTTATCCGGTTGATATAACGTACTCCATCGAAGATGGAAAACCGCTCATATTTCTATACGGCAGAACAGCGGAAGGCGAACAAATATGCGTGATCGACGACTCATTCAAGCCCTATTTCATCGTCACAGGAAAACCCGAACTTGACGCGCTCAAAGCAGTCAAACAAGACGATTATGTCGTCACAGACATAGTCAAAGCGAAAAAGAATCTCAATGAAACAGAAACAGATGCGCACATAGTCTACGTCAACCTGCCAAAGGCAGCGCCTGAACTACAAAAACTCGCGCGCAAAATCAAAGGAGTCACAGGAGCATACGAACACGACATTCCATTCACCCGCAGATATCTCATCGATAAAGGAATCACGCCCCTAACTCAAGTGATAGTAGATGCTGAAAAAACCACGCGCGACTTTCGTGTACCATGCTATTTCGCAAAAAACATCAAAAGCGGCGATGAAACAGCAACACCACTCAAAATACTCGCGCTCGACATAGAAACATACAACCCTGACAACAAACTAGACTTCAAGAAAAACCCAATATTGATGATAGCGTTGTACGGAGAAAAATTCTCAAGAGTAATCACTTGGAAAAAATTCAAGACCGAAGACAAAACAATAGAATTCGTGCAAAGCGAAGCCGACATGCTCGCAAGATTCGTAGAACTCGTACACCAATTCAAGCCAGACATGATAACAGGCTATTTCACCGACGGATTCGACTTCCCCTATATTTTTGAGAGAGCGAAGATTCTGAAAGTCAAACTAGACCTCGGGCTTGATAACAGCGCACTTGAAATAGCAGGTCGGAAAGAAACTGAAGCCAAAATCGCCGGCATCGCGCACATAGACATATTCAAATTCATCAAACGAGTCATCGGAAGAGGGCTCAAAACAGACAGCTACAGCCTTGATGCAGTATCCAAAGAACTCCTCGGCAAACAAAAACACAAAGTCGACATGGACCACTTCTTCAAAGTCTGGGACAAAGGAGGAGAAGAACTAGAACCATTCTGCAAATACAACCTGCAAGACACACTGCTCACTTACGAACTCACGGAAAAAGTCCTTCCGACACTAATAGAATTCGTTCGAATAATGAGGCTGCCTCCATACGACATCAATCGAATGCCATACTCAATGTTCGTCGAATGGTACCTGATAAATCAAGCACACCAGCGAGGAGAAATAATACTTAGCAAACCAGAACATACCGAAGAAGGCGAGCGAATGCGCGAGCGCATCCAAGGCGCGTTCGTCTACGAACCAAAACCAGGATATTACCAAAATCTAGTCGTATTCGACTACAGAAGCCTATACCCGAGCATCATCGCAAGCCACAACATCAGCAAAGGACTAGTCAATTGCGAATGCTGCAAAGACGCGCCAAAAATAGAAACAGAACGAGGCACGTTCTGGTATTGCCAAAAACGAAAAGGACTCTTCGCCACAATAATCTCGGACCTCATCCTCATACGCGCCGAAGTAAAAAAACAGCTCAAGAAAAAAAGTGACAATCTGCTCGCCGCGCGTTCAGAAGCGCTAAAAGTCCTGGCCAACAGCTTCTACGGATACATGGGATTCGCGCCAGCAAGATGGTATTGCATCGAATGCGCGGAAAGCACGACAGCGTGGGCAAGGCACTATATCCACAAAGCAATCGATACTGCAAAAGAAGCAGGATTCACAGTGCTGTATAGCGATACTGACTCAGTGTTCCTGCTGCTCGAGAAAAAAACAAAAGAGCAAGCACTTGCGCTCATGGATGAAATAAACAAAAAACTGCCAGGGCTCATGGAACTTGATTTCGAAGGATACTACCCATCCGGAATATTCGTATCGCTAAAAGCCGGCGAAGGCGGGGCCAAGAAAAAATACGCGCTCCTAAACGAAAAAGGAGAGCTCAAAATAAAAGGATTCGAAACGGTTCGGCGAAACTGGAGCTACATTGCAAAAGAAGTCCAGCAGAACGTTCTATCAATAATTCTCAAAGAGAACGACCCTAAAAAGGCGAAAAATTACGTGCGCGAAGTAATAGACTCCCTACGCAAAAACAAACTAGAAGTATCAAAAGTCATAATCAAAACACAGCTAACCAAAGCCACAGGAACATACACATCAGTAGGCCCGCACGTGGCCGCCGCGCAAAGAATGGAAGCCAAAGGAATGACAGTCTCAAGCGGCTCAATCATCAAATACGTCGTCATCAAAGGAAAAGGAAAAATCAGAGACAAAGTAAAACTGCCAGAAGAAACATCGCAAGATGAATATGACGGCGAATACTACATCCAGAACCAAATAATCCCCGGAATCGAAAGAATATTCGCAGTCCTCAATATCAACGTCGACGATTTAATGTCAGAGACGAAGCAAAGTTCGCTGTTCGGGTATGAAAAATAAAGAATAAACTAAAATAAAAAAGAAAACAAAAATTAATCACGCGTCCCAATATCTCTTCAGTTCTAATTCAAGGCCTTTTCGGTCCTTTTCCTTATCGCTTTCGCATTCTCTTAGCGCGTCTTGGTATTCAGACCATTCTTTCTCTCTCATTAAGAGATACTTATCCATCGCTCTTGAGCCAAGAGCGTCACGCAAAAGAGAGCTTTTACGCGCAGCATCTATAGCTTTGCCGAAATCCTGCGGAACAGCAACAAGACCTCTCTCTTGGATTACCTCCGAATGGAACACGTTTTGCTCCACAGGGTCTTCCAAGCTATACGCTGAAGGGCTCTCAAGACCGCGCAAACTCGCGTGAATCATCACGGCGAATTTAAGATACGGGCTTCCAACACCATCAAGCACACGATTCTCAATCCTGCCTCCCGGAGCCGGCCTTCTTAACATCGCAGTCCTATTGCGCTTGCCCCAGCAAACCATGGTAGGCGCTTCGTAACCCGGCTTTAGCCTGCGATACGAATTGATAGTCGGGTTGTGAACAATCGAAGATTCCTTCGCGTGCTTTAAAAGAGCAGCCACAACAGCCTCTCCTTTCTCGGAAAATCCTGACTCGCGAGAGCCTTCCATGATATTATTTCCCTGCGAATCAAACAAGCCCCAATGCACGTGCATGCCTGAACCGTTGATGCCATCCTGCGGCTTTGGCATGAACGTGACAGACAATCCTTCAAGCGCAGCAGCTTCGCGCAACGCCGTCTTGTACACGAAAAAGTCATCGGCTTTCGCAAGAGCATCCTTGTACTTCACAAGAATCTCAAACTGGCTACCCGCGACCTCGTGATGTATGTATACTGTATCAAGCCCGCGCTCGCGCATAGAGTTTCTCGCGCAATCGGCAAGCCACACAGGAACGTCCTGATAATAAATCAAATCATCAATATGGTCGAGCTTTCCAGACTGCCTGCTCACGAAAAACTCCTGCTCAGAACCTGCCTTGAAAATAAGGCCGTTCTCCTTCGCTGCAGATACCGCACGCCTCAAAATAGTCCTTGGACAGCAATCATACTCGCTCCCATCAGGATTTCTGATGTCGGCCCACACATGCGCCACTTTCTCCTCTTTAACGCCTCCTGACGGCAGCTTCTCTTTTCTAGTATACGCAGTGAGCGTATCAAGATCAGCAGCTATAATCATATCACTATCAGATGTATCCTTGTCAAAACCAGGAAATGAAGAACCATCAGTTGGAAGATAGCCTTTAACTTTTCCACCAACGATTGAGCCTTCAATCTGGTCGATAATCTTCTGCTCTTCACCCGGTCTGTTAAGCAAGCTCACATTGTACGCCCTTCCCGAAAGATCCGAGAACGAGACAATCACCCGGTTCGCGCCACCAATTTTTTCCTTTATCGCATCATAGTCAGTCATATCACTCCCTCCGTTTTCTTTACGTATGTCATTGAATGATTTTATATCTTTATCAAGAAAAAATGAGCATTTGTCCTATTTTTTGATTAAATTTATATTATTGCTCAATTTATTTGAATTATGATGGCAAAAACTGAAAAAACGTCCACCGATCCGCTCGATGATAAAATACTGCGCCTGCTCCTTGACAACTCTCGCCAAAGCTACCGAGAAATCGCGCGAAAACTCTCAATCTCGGTCGCGACAGTCATGAAACGCGTACAACTGCTCGAAAAATCAAAAATGATCAAAGGATACACCGCGCTGCTCGATTACGAAAAACTCGGCTACGATGTCGGAGTACTAATAGAAGTGCGCATATCAAAAGGAAAACTCCTTGAAATGGAGCGCAGGATAGCCAGCCATCCGAACGTCGCCGCAGTATACGACCACACAGGAAACTTCGATTGCTTGATACTTGCCAAGTTCAAAACACGAAAACAAATGGACAAATTCCTAAAACACATACAGACCTGGGATTTCGTGCAGCGAACTGAAACAATGCTCATACTAAATACGCTCAAGGAAGCGCCGATAAAAATCTGATTTTGTGCAAAGCGCACTTTTTTGCAGTAACTGAATCGATGCAATAATCTTGTTTGAGCATAGTCTGTTATAGTTATTTGCTCAAGTTAGCAATTCTTTTCGTAACTGTTCGAAGATCGCCGCTAGAATTTATGACAATGGCGCCCTTTTCACGCAAGCGATCCTCCCACGACTTTTTCCAACTGAAGACCCACTTTTGCACATCTGACTTGCGTCCAAAATCACCAACAGGCCTCTCGCTTAATCTTTCTTTCAGCACCGTTTTATTCGCTACCAGCAAAAAGACTTTGTCAAACAATGAATACACCTTGCTTAGATTTTCTCCCGTTCCACAATAAAAAACAATCCCGCTTTTATTGTTAAAAATGAGCCGTTCTAGTTTAGTTGTGTCGCAAATCCACTCATTCTGTTTCACTATGGCAAGGTCATCATTATCATATTTCAACGGCGGCTTGCCAGTTTTTCTGTCAATCATCTCAAAGAAGCCCGGCAAGTCCTCAATGTCGTATGCTTCAAAGCCTAAGTTCTTTAGTTCCGCGCATACTGTTGATTTTCCAGAGCCTGCGATTCCAGTAACAAGAATGGATTTGTGCATAGGTCATAGAGAGAATATGAGTTAATAAATGTTCTCGATGTGTCGTCAGATATTTAAATAACTGCGGCATGCATGATATCAGTGGATAAAAACCCTGCAACACTTTTTCCAACATTTTTCGCCTATAGAGAAAAGTTTTTTCCGCGGAATATTTTCGCAGCAGTTGTAAATCCTGCGCGAGCGTCAAATTCTTCTGACGAATCAACGCGATTTTCAGCGCAAATCAAGCTCAATCCGAAACCTTTAAAAAGGGGTCACTATACGGCACATTACATGGGAGTTTACAAATACTTGTCCAACGCGTGGAAGAAAAACACCATTCCGAAAGAGATGGCAAAACAGAACTTGATGAAGTGGAGACGAGAAGGCTCCACGACGCCAGTAGAATACCCAACAAGACTTGACCGCGCAAAAGCCCTAGGCTACCGCGCAAAGCAAGGATTCATGATTGTACGCCAGCGAGTGAGCAGAGGTTCACACAGACGACCAGACTGGAGCGGCGGACGACACTCGCACAACATGGGTGCACGATTGAACCTTCGAAAAAGCTACCAGCTAATCGCAGAAGAGCGAGCCGGAAAGAACTATGTCAATTGCGAAGTGCTAAACTCATACTACGTGGCTGAGGATGGAAAACATTATTGGTACGAAGTCATCCTCGTCGACAAATCACACCCTGCAGTTCTCAAAGACCAGCGCATCGCGTGGATAGCGCAGCCGCAACATAGCGGACGCGTCAACCGCGGACTCACAAGCGCAGGCAGAAAAGTGCGGGGACTACGTCACAAAGGAAGCGGCACAGAAAAAGCGCGACCAAGCAGACGAGCCCATTTCCGTAGACTTTAAGAGGTGGTAACGAATGCCCAAGAAGGCAAAACCCAGTGTGAGTGAGGACTTCGAAAAAGAGGAAGACCAGCAGGAAGAAACCTTCGATGATATCGAAGCTCAGTTCCCCAAGGACGAGGATTCCGAATACGAGGAAGATGTTGAATCAACCGGCGAAGCCGACGATTCAGAAGGAGTCCAAGCATGGGACGACGAAAGCTGACTTCTTTCTTTTTTGTTACTATTCTCAAATACTAAAAACTGAAAGTTTTATATAGCAGGTACTGTCAGCCCCGATTGGGGGGTAACAGTGCGTACAACTACATCGCTTAAAGGCAGGATTCTATATTACTTGGCAGCGCCACTCATAGCATTCAGCGCGGGATGCAGCGCGGCAGGAAAACGCGACGACTTCGATCGATACCAGCCAACACGCGAGCAAGTAGGCACAGCATTTGTCAACACAGGAACCCTTGCTGATGCGACAAACAGAGTATACACACAATTCTTAGACCCGCAAAGCGCAGGAGTGCCAACAAACTACGCGCTTCCACTCAGCACACCTGCTGAAATCACCACTGCAAGCACTCCACAAGAAGAACTTCTATATCAAAATAAAACCATACTGGAATTCACCAGAGACGACCTTGCAAGAGCCTGGCTGCAAAACAGTTTAGCAAGAAACACAGATAGCGATTATGAAGAGCTAGAATTAGAAAACTCAATTGCCGATGCGCATTCCAATACCCGATTGACTTTAGAACAATCATTAGCAGGGCTTACCGCGGACGAACGAAGAACACTAGCAGATAATATTGACACACAATATAACAGACAATCACTTGAAAGCTTATATGAACTTGCGACAACACGCGCTCTAGTAGAACTTGTAGAAGGAAATCTTGACCAAGCAGACGCGTCATTCAATCTTAGCGCGGCAATCCGCAAAAGCATAACCGGCGTTGATGAATATCAACTCGCCCAAGCAGCGTTCGAGCGAGTAAAAGCCACCCCTATAAGCGAGCTTAACCTCTCTGAAATCGCAGCAGAACTCGAATTCGAAGGAACCAACGTCGGCCAATTCTACGAATTCCTCAAAGCGAGCACCAACCAAGCATTCGGAGAACTTTTCGCCAAAGACTACCGCAGAATACACAACATATTCCAAGCATACGCTTCAACAGCATACCTGCTTCCAACAGCGCTTCGCCACAACAGCGAAAAAGTCACAATACCTGAAGCCGCCGCGATGATAAAACTCATCACGCGCGAGCTTGCCCAGCAAGGAGAATTCTCAGAACAATATCAAAGCCCAGTAGCAGAGAATGTCTACCGCGCACTACCAATTGTAAGCATACCATACTTCATAGATCCAAGAGAATGGAGAGACTACTTTAGCCGCGATGATTTTGAACCGT
>Ga0209542_10003395_pt1 | contig 34091 bp, 40 predicted proteins | sample RifCSPhighO2_01_FD_184028 | JGI IMG/M metagenome (GOLD analysis project Ga0209542, IMG submission 184028) | Soil microbial communities from Rifle, Colorado - Rifle CSP2_plank highO2_0.1 (SPAdes) (version 2) | ecosystem: Environmental > Terrestrial > Deep subsurface > Rock core/Sediment ...
GGGGCGGTTTTCGTGCTATAATAAAATATGATCGTCGTTCTCAATTTCGGAAGCCAGTTCGCGCATTTGATAGCGCGCCGCGTACGGGATTTCGGGGTGAAAGCCGAGATTTTGCCGTTTGATGCAAGTGCGGAAGCGATTCAAAAACTGAATCCCGCCGGCATTATTCTTTCAGGCGGACCCACGGGCGTGGACGAAAAAAACGCCCCGCTCCCCTTCAAAGAAATTTTTGAACTCGGTGTTCCTATTCTCGGTATTTGTTACGGGCTTCAGCTCATGGGCCACATGCTCGGCGGCAGAGTTGAACACGGCGCGCGGAGAGAATTCGGCAAAGAGACGCTTTCAATTTCAAAGAAAGACCTTATTTTCAAAGGACTCTCCGCAAAGGAAATCGTCTGGTTCTCGCATGGCGATGAAGTTACCGTATTGCCGACGGGCTTTGTGAAAACCGCTTCCACTAAATCCTGCCGGTATGCGGCGTTCGCGGATGAGAAACGGAAGATATACGGCATTCAATTCCATCCCGAAGTGACGCACACCGTGCACGGAGGGAAAATCCTTTCCAATTTTCTTTTCAAAATCGCAAAGGCCAAGAAGGACTGGAGCGTAAGCGTCGTGGCGGACGGGATTGTGGAAAAAATGGCGCGGGAGATCGGAACCGCCGAGGTCGTCATTGGTATTTCGGGCGGGGTGGACTCTTTGGTGGCGGCCACACTTTTGTATAAGGCGATCGGAACCCGCTTGCATGCGGTTTTCGTGGATACGGGGCTTCTTCGGAAGGGAGAAGTGGAGGAAGTTTCCCGCGCGCTCCGCGCGCGGGGCTTCAAGAACCTCCATATCATTGATGCGCGCAAGGATTTTCTTCAGAAACTTGCCGGTGTGACGGACCCGGAGCAGAAAAGGAAAATTATCGGCCATGCGTTTATTGAGTCGTTTGAGCAGGCGCTTGAAAAAGAGCTTGCGGGGCACCCCATTAAATTCCTTGCGCAAGGAACTATTTATCCCGACAGAATTGAGTCCGCCTCAACCTCCAAACATGCTTCCAAAATCAAAAGCCATCACAACCTCACCCTTCCCGAGCGGATGAAGCTTGCCGTCATTGAGCCGGTTGCCGACCTGTACAAAGACGAGGTGCGGAAAGTGGGGGAGTCCTTGGGGATTCCCCATGACATGGTGTGGCGGCACCCTTTCCCGGGGCCGGGACTTGCGATACGGATTGTAGGCGAGGTGACCGAAGAACGTTTGGCGATACTTCGCGAAGCCGATGCTATCTTCATGGAAGAACTGAAAAAAGCGGGGGAGTACGAGAAAATCTGGCAGGCATTTGCTGTTTTACTTCCCATTAAAACGGTCGGGGTGATGGGAGATGCACGCACGTACGAATACATGATTGCGCTTCGCGCGGTTGATTCTGTGGACGGCATGACGGCGGACTGGCACAAGATGCCACCGGCACTTTTGGAGAAAATCTCAAGTGCTATCGTTGGAAAAGTGCGCGGCGTGAATCGCGTCTTGTACGACATCACCCAAAAACCCCCCGCGACTATTGAGTACGAGTGAGCCCGTTGCGATTTTATATTTTTTTGTAGTTTTGTATCGCTGTAGTACTACAGCGATACAATGCATTATTTGGTTCTCCCGAAAAACGTCTTTCGTGACTTCTCCGATAGGGGGATTCCCGGCTTTACGTTGTAGTTCAAGGTAACCAAAACGCGCTCGCCCGATTCCACAGGCGTCACTCTGTGGAGCGAACGGTTTCCCCTGAAAATCATTAGGCTACCCGCTTCCATAGCTACTCTTTTCGGTTCCAGCTTCCCATCTAGGATTTTAGTGAGTGTTGCAGAGTCCTCTTCACCCTTGGGCGTATAGCGCACATTAGGCACATATTCGTACACCCCACCTTTCTCACAGTTTTTTAGCAAGAGAGTAACGGCAAAGTCCGCGTTGTCGAAGTGCCACTCCAAGCTGTCGCCCGGGTCGTAGTAATTTATGTTGATACTGGAAAGCGTATCGGCGTAAGGAAACACGGCTTCCAGGCCTTGCAATCTACAGATGAATGCTCGGAATAAAGGTGCATCGTAGATTTTCCGCAGGATTGAATCCCTCGGTATCTGATCATCCGCAATACATCCTTTCGTCGTGGTGAATTTTCTGTTTCTTGGCGAGTCAGCCGCAGACTTCTTATCTTCAGGCAAAACATACAGGTTATAAACCGACTCGCTCCTGTAAGCCCTTTTCTTCAGTGAAACTGACTCTTTTTGTAAAGCCCGCAGAGCTTTATTGGAGAGAAAGTCTGGCAATACCAATATTCCCTTTTTATCTAACTCACGCCCGAGTTTTCCGCTTCCGTCAGAAAAGAAATTCTCATCATATTTTTTACCAAGTATTTTTCTGAGTGTTTGATTGTTGAATTTACGCATAGAGATTTACTTAGGTCGCGTAAAAAATACATCCAATGTGTATTCTTGCCTGTCACCCGAGCTTGTAACTACGTAAGGGACTTTTGTGCTTAGAACGTTTTCACGCCATAGCTGATTTAGTAGTTCCGCCAGCTTCTTTCTGTCCTCGGATTCTTCAACACCAGGAACGATTCTTTTTTCCGGTCTTGTGTAGACGATTTTGTTTTCACCTTGTCTGCTGGGGTTGTCATCTTCTGCAACAATCGGCAAAAGAGTGGCTAATATTTTTGCTCCTTTGAATTGGGCCATATTTTCAAGCAGTTGTCTTGGATCGGTGACTCTATCAAGCGTTAATACTGAAACCACGTTTCCGTTGAGCCACTCCGGGCGACTTTTATTCCTCACTCTCTCAATGAATCTAGGCGAATCAATAAGACCAAGTCTCCCGCTTGTGTATGGGTCTCTATTTTTTCTAACAAAGGTTGGGCTCATATCGATTCCTCGCACATATGCTCCTGGGAATCGGCTCGCAAGCCCTCTTACCAAATCGCCTGACCCTGACCCTAAGTCAATAACATTACAGCCCTCCTTTCCGACGGACGTTTTAGTAGCGCCCACGAGCAACATTTTTTGAGCTATAAACTCAATCAAAGCACTCGGGTCGGCTTTATAGGAATTCTTTCTTGCTTCCGCCTCGTATCTTTCGAGAGACCTGAATACCATTTCTACATCTTCTCTTGGCCTGTTCTCAAAGTCCGAAAGAAAATTTTCCATTTCCACCTTCTTTTCGTCCTCGATAATAGCTTCCCAATTTCGTTGCCAGAAAGTTTTTTCTTTGTCATTCATGTTTTTTTCTTAAGTTTTGGTAAAACAAAAACCGCCCATAGGGGCGGCTAGAGCGCGGGTTCTTGCAAGAGGGTTAGAGTTATTTATGCATGCGAGAAATGACCGTGCGGTAGCCGCCCGTTCCATGGTGGTACCAATGCGAGACCCTAGAAACGGTGGTGGTGGAAGCGCCGGTGTCCCCGCTTATGCCGCGGTACGCAATATCCTTTGCAATAAGGCGGGCGATTAACAGGCGTTCGGCCATGGCATCCAGTTCAAACATGGTGCACAAGTCGCGTAAAAAGGCGGCACATTCTTCCTTGCCGCGGAGCAGTAGCACGGCTTCATACAGCGCTTCTAGCCGTTTCTCGCGTTCTTTTTTATTTGTTATCGTTCTTCGTATTCTTGGCATGTATCACTGTATTAATACAGTGATACACAGCTTAACAAGTGGTGGAAAGGCTGTCAAGCGAGGCGAGGCGTCAAGCGCGATTTTCCTAATGGCCTTCGAGAACGTTTGTGAGTGCTTTGGTCAATGTCGGGGCAGTGCCCGTGTTAAATGCGCTTGCTTGGGCGGCCAGATTGCCGTTCAGGAATGTTTCAAACGCCATGCCGCTTTCTTTCTCAAAGTCTTTCACGATGTAGGAGGTGGCAATGGCTCTCAAGTCGCGGGATGCAGTGTCCGCTCCTTGTGTGGACGTAGTGATGAGACCCATCATAGTGCCGTTCCCGTCGGTTACCGCGCCGCCCGAGGAGCCTTGCTGAGCAACAATCGTGCCTCCGATAGAAAACATATCAGGGGTGTTTGCGTTGAAGGTATAGATTTGTCCTATTCGTGTGATAGAAGAAGCGGCGTAGAAATCTTTCGCAATGGTAATGCCGCCCAAGAACCCCGCAGGATATCCCGCAACCAACACCTCGGTGCTCTCTTTTGGCGGGTCAATGGAAAATGGAAGATAGGGGAAGGCGTCGGGGAAGGTAACGCTGGGAGAGACAGTGCCCGCGATACGCAAAAGGGCGTAATCATGCTCGCCGTTTCCGGTAGGAAACTCGTCGTCTATCTTTTGTGCGTTGTTTTCTATCCACGAGGGAGGGAGGAATAGAAGCTCCGCTCTGTATTTCGGCTGTGCGGGGCTTCCCGTGCGTATGATGCAGTTCATGAAGCCTTTGCGCGGGTAGTCCTTGAGAAGGAAATATTGTCCCACATGCGCGTTCGTGATGATGACTCCCGAGGGATGAATGAAGACTCCGCTTGCGGAGATTGAATTCAACGGTCCCGAGGCCTCGGTGGTACAAATGATATTGACCAATGCGGCACGTGCTTTTTCATTTGTTGATTGTGTGGCCGGTGGCGAGGTCGGGACCGGTGGTACATTTAGATCGACGAATGCCTCGGCAATGGATTTGATAGCTGGAGGGGGAGTAGCGCTCGCGGCGGGCGTGGTTGTCGGCGTTTCTTTCTTCTCCGGAGGTTTTTGTACAGGTTTTGTTTCAGCGGGCGTTGCTGTTGCTTCGCTTTTAGTTGTCTGCGGCGTTTCAAGTACCGCCGGCTGTGTTTCGGTAGGGGCGATAACGACCGTCGGCTGACTTCCCAAACCGAATGCCAGCGCTATCAAGGCGACTATGGCGAGGATTATTTTTTGTAGGATGAACACCAAGCGCAGTATATTCCACAACAGCAAAGTGTGGAAAACCGTATACTCGCTTTAACTTTTACAATACAATAGTAGGTATACAATATGCACACTATTGGTATCAGGAAGCAAGCTTTTGAGTTGAGAAAAAAAGGATACTCGTATTCTTATATTTCAAAACATACCGGCTTATCAAAAAGCACTCTGAGCGATTGGTTAGCCGCAGAACTGTATACACCCAATGAAGAAACCATAGAAAAAATAGGAAAAGCTCGGGCCATTTCAATACAGAAAGCAATCCAGAAGAAACAAATGTCCTTCCAAACCGCCAAGAATATTGCTCAAAAAGAAATCAAATCCGTTTCGCGCCGCGATTTATTTATGTTTGGGCTCGGGTTGTATTTGGGGGAGGGGGCTAAGACTGCGGATATCGTTCGAGTAGTGAATGCCGATCCAAGGGTCATCAAAATAAGTATTGAATGGTTCAAATTGCTTGGCGTTACCACCGAGCAATTTGCTCCGCGGCTCCATTTGTATCCAGATTCTTCTATTGAGGAGTGTTTGCAATTTTGGTCATTGGAAACTACTATTCCAATAAGCCAATTTCAAAAGTCATCAATAGATTGGCGTACAAACAAAAAAGCTATCAAGCATGGCAAGCTACCCTATGGGACCTTACATCTCGGTATCCGTGCGCTTGGTCGTCCCGACTATGGCTCCTTCTTTTCAAGAAAAATTCTCGCTTTAATTGAAGGTGCCTACGAGAAAATAATTGCGGGTGTCGTATAGCGGCTATTATGCGATCCTTCCAAGATTGAGATGGGGGTTCGACTCCCCCCACCCGCACAGATTTGCTAAAATATCTTTTATGTCAGACTCTGATATTCATTTTGAAGGTGCACAAAATCGAGAAGCCCTTTTTGGATTAATTTTAGACTCCATTCATAAAAAAACAGAGATAACTATCATTACAAATGAGAGAACTGCGGTCGGCCGAGTGATTGAGATGAAGCCAAATAGAGAACTCAACACGAGGGATATTACATTCCGGACAAAACAAGGAGAGACTTTTTTCTGTACACTCAAAGAAATTATAGACATCAAACCTCTTCCGCCGCCGACAGGGGACGGGGAAAAAGCAAAAATAGCCGCATAAATTTTCCTATACAACAAACCCCGCTTCAAGCGGGGTTTTTATTATGCGTCAATCCCCGCCTGCGCCGAGGCTTCGGCGGGCAGGTGCATTCTGTCAGCGTCTATCTGCGCTGGTACAGAGTGCCAGATTATTTAACCGCGTCCTTGAGGCCTTTTGCCGCGCGGAACTTTGGTACGCGCATGGAGGGAACCTTGATAGATTCACCCGTGCGTGGGTTGCGGCCAGTTCTCGCTGGGCGCATCTTGGTTGAGAAGATGCCGAGGCCTGCGATAGAGACTTCGTCTCCTTTCTTAAGAGCGGCAATAATTGTGTCAATCAAGGTCTCTACGACCTGATCTGCCTGCGTTTTTGTACCGCCGACGACTCCGTGCACTTTGTCTGCGAGGTCTGCTTTGTTCATATAATTTTATTTATTAAATTGCCTAGTAATGGCGTTCAAACAGTATAGGATAAGCCATCTTTTGTGCAATAGGGTATGGCAACAGAGGAAAAATTTGACAAATATCCTCTATGGTGCTCTTAATGTATTCAGAGCTATTAAGCTAACGTACCTAATGTATGGGTGAAAACAAAGTTCGTGAAAGAAATCAACAGGAGGAGGGTGCTGCAATCCTCGCTTCCATTGAGAATCAGGGAATCGACACGGGAGACAGCGTTGAAATTAACTCTGGTACCGAATTCCATGAAAACGGCGTTTTTGGAGGAATAGACCTCAAAGGTATTGTGCTCAATGGGAGGATTATTCCATTCGATCAGGCTCATTCCATCCGCCTAATCCATAAGGCTACATAAAATACCGTATTGAAATGAGTGACCTCCGAGGTCACTCATTTCAATACCCCGTAGCTCTGCTACGGGGGTTTCCGCGTCAAGTCTGCGCCTGTCGGCATCAAGTCCGCATTAGCTAGCGGGCAAATTCTATAGTTCGTGTTTCGCGCAATAGGGTTACGCGATAGCAAGAAATCGTTGGCATATTTCTCTGAAGTGTTAAAATCCATTGTGTGAAAGAATCTGGAGCTAGTGAAAAACGCTCCGTCTTGTACGGAATACCTTATAGGGCCATTAATGGCGCGTATTTTACAGAGACGCATGAAGCTCGCATGCGACATGAAAGCGAACAGGTAGATGATTGGTCTCTGAATTTTTTAATTTATTTAGCCAAGGAGAAAAGGAGAGATGCTGTAGCACAGGCGCATGGGCGGATGATTCTTTCTCGTTTTATAGAGGCGCTTAAAGAAGACATGAGACGATTAGCGCACTCTATAGTTCGTAGATACGGTTAAAAATCTCGTAGCAGTTTAAAACCGTCCGTTTTTTATCTCGCAAACTCTATTGTTCTCGTCTCTCGAATGACGTTGATTTTCACTTCACCCGGGTATTTCATTTCGTTTTCAACGCGCATGGCGATGTTGCGGGCAAGGTCCTGCGCCTGAAGGTCGGAAATCTGGTCTGGCTTCACGAAGATGCGCACCTCGCGGCCCGCTTGGATAGCGTACGCTTTTTCAACACCGGGGAATGAGGTCGCAATATTCTCCAGTTCCGTGAGGCGTTTCAGGTAATTCTCGATAGAATCGCGGCGCGCGCCCGGCCGGCCGCCTGAAATGGCATCCGCGACCTGCACGATGACGGATTCCATAGTTTCGTACGGATATTCCTCGTGGTGCGACTGCATGGCTTGGATGACGCGCTTGTCCATGCCGAATTTCTCAAGGATGCGTCTTCCTATTTCCACGTGCGTACCCTGTACTGCATGGTCTACTGCTTTTCCGATGTCATGAAACAGTGCGCCCGCTTTGGCGACTTTCACATCTGCTCCTAACTCTTGGGCGATCATGCCGGCAACATGCGACATTTCTATCGAGTGCTGCATAACGTTCTGGCCGTAGGAGGTACGGAAATATAAGCGGCCCAAAATTGCCAGAAGGCGCGGATCGATGCCCTGTATGCCGCACTCATACGCGGCCGCTTCCGCTTTCTCCTTCATGACGCGCGCTATTTCGTCTTTTGCCTTCTCAACTGCGTCTTCAATGCGCGCCGGCTGTATCCGCTGGTCAACGATGAGGTTCTCCAGTGCAACACGAGCAACCTGTCTTCGTACGGGGTCAAAGCAGGAGAGAGTAATCATCCCCGGCGTTTCATCAACCAACACATCAACGCCTGTTGCACGCTCAAACGCGCGGATGTTTCTTCCTTCTTTTCCGATGATTTTTCCTTTCAATTCTTCATTAGGAAGCGGAATTGCGGTTGTCAAAACTTCCGCATGGACGGAATTGCCCATGCGATGGATGGCGGTCGTGAGAATTTCGCGCGCTTTCGCCTCCAGCCGTTCCTTGCCGTCAATTTCCAATTTCTGGATGCGGACGAGCATGTCTTCCTCGTGGTTTTTCTCAACTGTTTTGAGAAGTTCTTCTTTTGCTTCTTCCTCGGTCAGCTTTGCCGCTCCCTCTACAGCTTTTTGTCTCTCTACGAGAAGCGCGTCCGCGCGCTCTTTTATTTTTTTGATTTCTTCTATCTGTCCCTTGATGCGCTCGGCCTCCTTGTCTATATCAAGCTGGCGCTTATCAAGGTACTGTTCTTTCTGACCCAAGCGCTCCTCTTTGGAGACGCTTGCTTCTTCCTTGGCGCGCAATTCTTCGCGCAATTCATTTTCAAGCGTCGCGACCTTTTTTTCTGCTTCTGCAACGACTTTTTTTGCTTCCTCGCGCGCGTCCAGAAGCATCTGCTTGATCTGCAGGTCAACGGATCCTTTCTGGCCCAAAGACACGAGCCAGCGGAAAACGTATCCAACGCCGATGCCAATCAAGCCCGCAAGGCCGGCGAGGATTAGTGCTGTAGTTAAAGACATACGTCATAGGTGACGTACGAGCTGGAGATATGGGTGCCGAAACTAGTCAGCGGATTCGCTTGAAAGAATGAGTATTTTTTTAATCGTGTGTATCTTTCTTCGCATCATAATTCATCGGTTCCAATGGTCTCTAGCCGCAGTCACAAAAATATCAATTAAAGAGAACTTTTTTACTATACCAAAAGACTCCCGCTGGCGCAACGCGGCTGGCGGGTCCCCCTTCAAAACAGTGGATTACTCCCAACGTAGAGCGAGGGAAGAACAGAAGCAAAGCTTCTGTTCTTCCGAGCCGAGGAAGGGAGAAAAGGTTCAATGCCGCGCGGAACCTTTACCTTCCACGTTCGTTCCCTGCCTGCGCCAAGGCTTTGGGCGGGCAGGTCGGCAAGCAGGCGCGTGCAGTCTGCGTCAAGACCGCGACTTGTAGATTTCGTCGATGATGCCATACTTTTTGGCTTCCTCGGCGGTCATCCAGTAATCACGTTCCGCATCCTTTTCCACTTGTTCGGGCGTTTTGCCGCTGTTTTTAGCCAATATTTTATTGAGATTTTCCTTTGTACGGAGAATGTGTTTTGCGGCGATTTCAATGTCGGTTGCTTGGCCTTCAACCCCGCCCATTACTTGGTGAATCATAATTTCAGAGTTCGGGAGGCTGTAGCGCTTACCATGCTTGCCGGCCGAAAGGATAACCGCCGCGGCGGAAGCGGCGATACCGACGCACACAGTTGCGATGTCTGGCTTCACGTAGTTCATTGTGTCCAAAATCGCCATGCCAGCCGATACCGAGCCTCCCGGTGAGTTTATATAGAGGAACACTTCTTTTTTAGGGTCTTCCGCCTCGAGAAACAAAAGTTGAGCAATAACGAGGTTTGCCACGTGGTCATCAATTCCTCCGCCAAGAAAGACAATTCTTTCCTTAAGAAGGCGCGAGTAGATATCAAACGCCCGCTCTCCCATGGATGTCTTCTCAATGACCATCGGGATAACTTGATTGGTGATTTTTTGCGTCATAGCTCTCTTACTATACTCCCTTTGTATTTGTTTCGCCAAGCTTTCCTTTTTGATATGGCAATGTCGTATCCCCTGCCCCCATGAGTGACCTCGGAGGTCACTCATGGGGGCAGGGGAAAAAGGCCGAGCCATGGGCTAAAGCCCGTGGCAGTTGACACCGCCTATGCCATGATTATAATAATACTATAATCGCTAACATACTGACATGATCCAAAAAGTCCTCAAAGTAGGCTCTTCCGCCGCCGTGACCATTCCAAAAAAAGCCTTAGAAGAGCTTGGACTTTCAATAGGCGACCGCATCATCCTGTCGGTTAATACCCCAAAACAGATCGTATCAATTAGACGTGTCCAAAAAACAAAAACCTCATCGCGACAGCGGAAGATAGCATCACTCGCACTCGATTTCGTCGGGCGATACAGAGCAGACTTGGAAGCGCTTGCTCAAAAATAGCGCATGCAGTATTTGTCTATCGCAGACATTCTTGAAATACACTCCGTTATCATTGACGAAACCGGCGGTTCCCACGGCGTGCGCGACCGCGGAGCGATAACAACACTTGACGGTTTACCCCGCCAGCACGCGTTTGGAGTTGAGCTGTATCGTGGTGTATTCATGAAAGGAGCTGTGTATATACGGAACATAATTTTTTCGCACCCGTTTGTTGACGGCAACAAAAGAACCGCAATTACCGCCGCCGATGTTTTCTTACAATTGAATGGGTACGCAATTACAGCTCCGAAAGGTGAAGTGGAAGCTTTTACGCTCGCTGTTATCGCGAAACACTTAGAACTTAACGAGATTGAGGCTTGGCTCAAGAAATATTCCCGCCGCTCCCGGCTGTAGGGGTGTCGGATGCCTTGCATCCCATCCTTTTGTGGAGGCCCATTTCTCTTTGCACACTCTTGACACGAAGTTTATCTAAAGATAAACTTCGTGTCTATGGCAAAGATCATTGGTCTTAAAGATTTGCGCGAAAATACCGCCAAATACATCTCTCAAGTGGCGAAAGGGAAATCATTTACGGTCGTACGCCGCTCAAAACCTGTTTTCAAGGTGATGCCCGTTGATGAGTGGGGGGATGAAGGTATGTGGGAAACTGTTGTTGATTTTACAAAAATCAAGAAGGGCGGCGTGCCCATCGACGAAGTGATACAAGCGTTTGAGCGCGTCAATGCGAAAGATAGATAAATTCATAGCGCGGCTTGCGAAGGAAGAGCGCGAAAAGATCCTTGCCGCCCTGCGGCGCATTCAAGGCCGTGATTTTAGCGGTTTTGATATGAAAAAGCTCGGTGGTTTCTCTCATTTCTATCGCATACGCATCGGCAAGTTTCGCATCATTTTTGAAATGCAAAAAGAAAGTATCTGTATTCTCGATGTAGACACTAAAAACGACACGACCTACAATTTCTGAACTGGCACGTCTCGTGGCAGAGCGTCCAGCCGCTTCGCTTCCGCCCACGCAAGTTCAAATATCTTTTTCATCGCGTCGGCTATTTCTGCGCTTTCTATAATGATGCCAAGTTTCTCCCGCCATGAGGCAATCATGACTTTATTGTCGTATACGTTTATTTCGGGACGGGGAGATTGAAGTGCCGTTTACTCCCCAGAACCGGGCTGAACTTGAAGCTGAAATAATGAGGAAAGAAGAAAAAACACAAGCGCCTTGACACTACCGCTTCAAAGGAGTTCACTGTTCCTGATATCAGTTTTAGCTCTCTTTAGAAATTTAACAAACTTACTAAATATGAAAAACATTATCTGGCTCGTCATTGTGGTCGTCATTATTGGCGGATTGGTGTGGTGGGGGACCGCGAACGACTCCACGGCGCCCGCGGCTGAAACGGGTCCCGTGAAGATCGGCGTCATCACCCCTTCAACCGGAGATGCCGCGGTGTATGCGGAACCTGCACGCCGCATCATTCAGATGGCAGCGGATGAAATAAATGCCATAGGAGGTGTAGTAGATGGACGTTTAATTGAATTGATTTTTGAAGATGGGAAGTGTATCGGACAGGATGCGGCGAACGCGGCGCAAAAACTCATTAATGTTGATGGCGTGGAGGTTATCTTGGGCGGTCTTTGCTCAAGCGAAACTCTGGCGGTCGTTCCCATTGCTGAAGCTGCAAAAGTAGCAGTGCTTTCTTTCGGCGCATCAAGTCCAAAATTGACAGGGATTAGTCCCTATTTTGTGAGGAATTATCCGAGCGACTCGACGCAGGGCTCGGTCCTTGCGAATATCGCCTACACTGACAAGGGCTACAAGAAAATTGCTTTCATTCAGGAACAAACCGATTACGCGCTCGGCATCAACAACGCGTTTACCGAAGTATTCACGCAGCTTGGCGGCACGATAGTCGCAAATGAACAATTCCCGACGGAAACCAGCGATTTCCGTTCCATCGTCTCCAAAGTGAAGGCGTTGAATCCGGATGCGGTGTTCGTTGACACGCAGACGCCTGCAGTTTCTGCTCGTGTCTTGACGCAGATGAAACAGCTCGGATGGAAACCAAAACTCTTGGTCGCAGACATTGTGCCTGGCGATCCAAAGACGGTTTCCGAGAACAAGGACATGCTTGAAGGGACGCTTGGCGCGGAATTCGGCGTCGGCACGAGTAACGCCAAATTCAATGCCATGATTGCCGCATACAAGGCAAGATTCGGCGAAGAACCCCCATATCAAGGATATGCGCAAACGGAATATGACTCGGTATATCTGGTACGTGACGCGATTGCGGCTGTCGGCTATGACGGCACGAAGGTGGCCGAGTGGCTCCACACAGTGAAAGATTGGCAGGGTGCCGCGGGTTCCGTAACTATTGGTGCGAATGGCGATCCAGTAACGGGCCACCGCGCCGAAGTCATCATGGACGGAAAAGTAATACCGTACGTGAAATAACTGGCAAAACGCCAGCGCGGATGTACGCTGACAGAACGCGCAGATACATGCGGATAAGAAAGCCGCCCCGAGGCGTGGTATATTGCAATTAATGATTGGAAAGACCAATTCTCGCGTCATTGCGTTCACGCCTCGGCAGAAGCGCGAGATAGCGCGCCATGTGAAAGAGCTTGAAGCCTCGTTAGCCGAAGGCCGACGCGGCATCGCGCGGCGGGTTGTGTTGTCCACGTTCCTCAAAGAGGCCCGCGGCCGCTTCCCACGACTTGCACGTTGACCATGCCGCGGGCGCTTTTTTCTCCGCGCGCTCGGGAAGACCTTTTTGACATCTGGTTATACATTGCCGCTCATAATACGAACGCGGCGGATGATTTTATCGCAAAAATTCTTGAAGTTGCCGACCTTGTCACCGCACTGCCGTACATTGGGCGTATTCGTAATGAACTAAAAGGGCGCCCGCGGTCCATCGCAGTGGATTCGTATGTGCTTTTTTATCAAACCAGCGCTACAGGATCGCGCGTGCTTCGCGTTCTCCATGGGAGCCGCGACATCCCGCTATTTCTCATTTCTTAATTTATTCACCTGCATACTTGATACTTTTTTATGGACATCCTTCCTCAACTTATAGCAAATAGTCTCATCGTAGGCGCTACCTACGCCTTGCTGGCGATGAGTTTCTCGCTCATCTACAGCGTTTCGCGTTTTTTCAATATCGCGCACGGCGTAACCGCGGCGATTGGCGGATACACGGTTTTGTATCTGGCAAAACTGCACGGCGTGCCGCTTGCCGCCGCGATTCCTCTGGGAATTGCGGCGGCGGCCTTGGTGGGCTGGTGTCTCGAATTTTTTATCTATCGTAGGCTTCGCGCGCGGGGCGCCTCAAGCGCTGTTACACTCATTGCTTCTTTAGGCGCGTTTACCGCACTTCAAGCAATGCTCGCGCTCACATTCACAAGCCAATTCCAGACGCTTTCCAATCTCGTTACCATACGTACTTTCACTATCGGTGGAGGCATCTTCACTTCCGTACAGCTCATCATATTTGCGTCGTCGGTTGCAGTCTGTCTCGGCTTGTGGCTATTGCTTTCCTATACAAAGTTCGGCAAAGCAGTCCGAGCTGTTTCTGACGACGCAGAAGTCGCAAAAATTGTCGGCATCAATACGAACACCATCATCGGAATAACGGTCGCCATTGGTTCGGGGATTGCTGGCCTTGCCGGTATCCTTATTGGGTTTGATACAGGGTTGCAACCTACGATGGGTTTTATCCTACTTCTCAAAGGCATCATAGGGACTATCGCGGGCGGCATTGGGAGCATCTCTGGTTCTTTTCTTGGGGCATATCTTCTCGGCTTCGTGGAGAACTTCGGTATTTGGCAAATTTCCGGCGAGTGGAAAGACGCCATCGCGTTCACACTGCTCATCGTCTTCTTGCTTTTTAGGCCGCAGGGAATCTTTGGGAAGAAATGACCTATGGAATATTTCATTCATCTCGCGATTCTCTTTTCTCTCTCCGCGCTTTTTGCGATTTCATTGGACTTGCTGATCGGCTATACGGGTTTGATATCAGTGACCCAAGCTTCCTTTGGAGGAGTGAGTGCCTATACCGTGGCGCTTCTCACAATCGAGTATCACGTGAATTTTTTTATCGCGATGCTTGCGGGTGTTCTTCTTGCATCGCTTACCGCACTTATTGTAGGCTTTGTATTCTCGCGATTCCGCGGCGATTATTACATCCTCGGCACTATTGGATTTAGCTACATCGCATTTTCGGTATTTCTTAATTGGCAATCTCTTACCGGCGGCCCTTTGGGCATCCCCGGCATCCCGCGGCCGGAAATCTTTGGTTTTGCATTCTCCGATAACACCGCATTTCTCGCTCTCACCATCGGAACACTCGGCCTTCTGTACCTCTGTTCGCGTTTCATAGTGAATTCTTCATTCGGCCGTGTGCTGAAGGCGATTCGAGAAGACGAAGAAGCAGTTTCCGTTTTCGGCTATCGCGCACTTTTCTACAAACTTGCGATTTTTGTGATTGCCGCCGCCATGATGGGCATAGGTGGCGCGCTCTACGCCCCATTTCTGACGTACATTGACCCATTTGCTTTCGGACTCACCCCGTCCATTTATATTCTTACGGTCGTTATTCTTGGAGGGCTAGGGTCACTGCGCGGGCCTATTGTCGGAGCGGGGGTGCTTATCGCGCTTCTGGAGGGGCTTCGCTTTGCGGGTTTTCCGCCCGATGTTTCCGCGCAACTCCAACAGCTAATCTATGGCCTCCTGTTGGTTGGTCTCATGCTGTATCGTCCACAGGGACTTTTGGGAGAGTTCAGACTTTAGAAACATTCTGGAGTTCTCAAGAACATTAGAATAAGAATTATGAAAAACATTCAGATATATCTCATAGCGGCCGTCTTTTTTATCGCGCTAGTAGGTATTTTTCTCTTTCAAAAAAATCCTAGAAACGATATACTCATTGGGGCAATCCTGCCTCTTTCCGGGAATTCCGCCGATCAAGGCGAATGGGTAAAAAACGGTCTTGATCTTGCCGTAGCACAAATCAATCAGGCTTCTGGAGCGAAGATAAAAATACTGTATGAAGACAGTCAGGGCGTTCCCACCCAGACGATTTCTGCCTATGAAAAGTTAAGACTTGAAAACCATATTTCGATAGTAATCACGTGGGGTTCGGGAGTGGGGCTTGCGCTCACGCCTCTTGTAAATCGCGATCATGTCGTTCAAATGGGAGTTGCCACCGCGGCGGACGCCTACAGTACGCCAGATGATTTTACTTTTCGTAACTTTCCTTCAGCTTCGAGCGAATCTGATTTTTTGAGCAGTGTCGTTTTTAACCAATTGCATGCGAAAAAAACCGCAGTTATAAAAATTAATAATGATTACGGAGTCAGCAGCGCTGTCGCATTCAAAAAAGCATACGAAGGCATCGGCGGGGCTGTCATTGCTGAAGAATCGTTTGAATCGGGAGCTTCTGACTTCAGATCGCAACTTACAAAAGTAAAAACCGCACATTCCGATATCATTTATATTGCTTCTTATCCCATGGAAGGGGGGTTATTGTTGCGTCAGGCAAAAGAATTAAGTATCACGACCCCGTTCATCGCGTCTGTGGCCATTATGGGGGGGAAGAGTTTCTTTGATGCCGCGGGGGGCGCGTCACAAGGTCTTCTCGTCGTCAGTTCCGTGCCCGTATCGACAGCTTCGAATCCAGAAGTTGCGGAATTTGTAAAAGCGTACTCTGACGCATTTTCCGCTCCACAAGGAGGGACTCAACTCTATGCTGCACGAGCGTATGATGCGCTCAAGATTCTTGCAGTGGCCGCACGCGCGTGCAATGTCGCGACGGATACTGAATGTATAAAACAAAAACTATTCGCAACCAAGGCTTATAAAGGTGCGGGTGGTTCCATCACATTCGATAAAAACGGTGACATCACAGCAGGGTTCCATTTGCTTAAAGTGGAAAATGGATCTTTCGTAAACTATTAAGATATGTACGCGCTTCAAACAAAAAATCTCTCTAAAGTATTTGGTGGCGTACACGCGGTTGACCATCTTTCTATTTCTTTTGAGGGAGGAAAAATAACGGGCGTCGTCGGTCCCAACGGTTCGGGGAAGACCACGCTCACGAACGTACTGACCGGCGTTCATGCAATTGACGGCGGCGCGGTTATCATAGGCGGTGACAAGGAGCTTGAGAAAATTGCTTCGCATGAAGTGTTTTCGCTCGGCATTTCCCGTACATTCCAGAATGTACGGCTCTTCGGCCAAATGAGCGTCTTAGATAATCTGCTTTTGGCGCTTACCAAGCGGGATATTTTAGGCGCATTTTTTGAGAAACACAGCCGGTTCCATCTGGGGCAGGCGGAGGAAACGTTGAAACGGGTTGGGCTTTGGGAAAAGCGGAACGAACACGCGGAAAACCTGTCCTATGGCCAACGAAAACTTCTTGAAATCGCACGCGCGCTCGCAACCGGTGCCGAGACGCTTTTCTTTGACGAACCATTTGCAGGCTTGTTTCCTGAAATGGTGAAGCGTATCTCCGGCATTATGAAAGAACTGCGCGCGGGCGACCAGACGGTCATTCTCATAGAACACGACATGGCTATCATCCGCGAACTCTGCGACCATGTCATCGTCTTAGATGCGGGGAAATTGCTTGCTGAAGGAAAACCGGAAAAGGTTCTTTCAGATCCAAAAGTCATAGAAGCATATTTAGGAGTATGACCAAACACAGCACATGGATAGTAGCGCCCGTCTTTATTGTTTTGATAGCTGCTGGCAGTTACTTCTATTTTCAACAACAGTTACCTGACACAGAAATACCTGTAAAGGTAGGGGTACTCGCTCCTCTAACCGGCAATTTTGCGATTTTTGGAGAACGCATACGAAATGCAATTGAACTTGCGAAAGCAGATTTGGGTGATAAGGCTGAAAACTTTGAAATTATCTATGAAGGCGCATGCCAGCCCGAAGAAACGGTGACCGCAGTACAGAAACTTCTCTCTGTAGACAAAGTCTCTTGGTTTGGCGGCTCCTTTTGCCTCATCGGTTTGGTCCCTGTTATCTCGTTGGTTCAAGGCGCCGATACTTTCATCTTTAATATTGCAACTAATCCGGATTCAACGCTTAATCAGCCGCACGTGTTTTCTACCAACAAATCCGTCAAGGCCGATGCCGAAGCACTCGCTACATTTGCAACGACAGAGCTACAAGCGAAAACTGCCGCATCCTTTCACTACGTAACACCTCTGGGGGAAGATTATGGGAAATATTTTTTTCAGTACTTTACCCAAAATGGCGGGGTAGTTCTGTCGGACCAAAAGATACAGCTTGATGCTTCGGACTTCCGGACAGAACTCATAAAGATGAAAACTCTCAATCCTGATCTTATATTCGTTATTCACCTTGCACAGCCGCTTGGTAATTTTATCAAACAGGCTCGCGAACTCGGCATAACATCAAAAATTCTTAGCCACTCTGAAGCGGAAGATCCAAATGTGCTAGAGGTTGCCGGATCAGCAGCTGAAGGATTTTTTATTTCTTCTTCTGAACCAAAAACAAAAACTAGCGTAGTAAGGGATTTTGAGAAACGATATCAAGAAAAATACAGTACGCCTCCGGATGTTATCGCAGCGAATGCGTATGATGCATTTACTCTCCAAGTATTAGCATGGTGGGAATGCGCCGGAGAAATTGCTTGTATGGAAAACAGTTTTCGTTCTATAAAAGAATATGCTGGGGTCAGCGGCAATTTGACGATGAATCCGGACGGTTCAACTACAAAACCGGTACTCTTTAAGGTAGTCAAAAATGGAAAATTTGTGGAAATAAAATAGCAACATGGCCGAACAAGAAACACTTCTTCAGCTCAAAGATGTATCCGTACAGTACGGCGGCGTGCGTGCGCTTGATGACGTGTCCGTTTCAATAGACGAAGGGGAAGTGGTGGCCTTGATGGGTCCCAACGGCGCCGGGAAATCCACCATTCTTAAGGCGATTTTTGGGCTTGCACCGGTATCTGCCGGAGGAATTTTCTGGCATGAGAAAGCAATTTCTCCCGTGCCGCATGAGGTGGTGGCGCGCGGTATTGCGTTCGTGCCGCAAGGGAGGCGGGTCTTTGCCAATCTCTCGGTATATGAAAATCTTGAGATTGGCGGATTTACGAATCATGATTCAGGCATCACGAAGGAAAGAATCAAAGAACTATTTGAAATGTTCCCCATTTTGGGAGAAAAGAAAAATGCCGCATCAGGCACGCTCTCCGGCGGCCAACAACAAATGCTCGCTATAGCGCGCGGGCTTATGACCGATCCAAAAGTCTTGCTTCTTGATGAGCCGTCTTTAGGGCTTGCGCCAAAAATCGTAAAAGAAATGTTTTCTTTCATCAAAGATATCAACACAAAGCGCAAAACCGCGATTTTAGTTGTGGAACACAACATCAAATCGCTTCTTGAAATCGCTAATCGCGGCTACATTTTAGACAAGGGCAAAGTTGTCTTTCACGGCGAGCCGGAAAAACTCGTCGCCGAAGGCACGCTTGAGAAAATATTCACTGGCAAATGAGCGAGGGGAAATGCGCCGTTTACGGCAGCATTTCCGAGCGAACGCTGCCAGAAAGCTTTGCTTACTGGGGCCACCGAATTGAAACTATCCTACCATTCGCTCCAATTAGCGCATTGATTACTGGAGTACAATAATAACTCCGTTTTTTACTGTTTTTAAGGTTGCAGTTTGGCGTGCTTCACAATTGGAATCAAATGTCCACACGCCCGAAACTCCTTTAAAATTCTTTACTCCGCTTATGAAGTCAGAGATCTCTGTTGGCAGAGAGCCTTTTTCTTTCACTGCTTGCTCAATAAGAGTGATCGCATCATATGCCGTTGCCGCAACAATAGGCGGGTTTTGTTGATAGTGCTCGATGAAGTCGCGCTTGAATTTTGCGGCTGTTTCCGTGTCAGTTCCCGAAAAGGACTCATCATACCGGTAACTTGTAAAAATAACCCCCTCTGCAAGCGATAGGTCAGTGAGGGAGGCATTTTCTATTGTCCAGTTATTTGAGAGGATTATTTTTTTGAACCCAAGTTGTTGCAGTTGTGTCAAGATTTGTTGCGCCTGTTGTCCCGGCGAAATCAAAATAAGCACATCGGGATTCGTTGCTTTGATGCGAGTGAGTTGAGTTCTGAAGTCGTTCTCGCTGGCCAGGTATTTTTCGCTTAGTACCACTTCCGCGAAAGAGCGGATTAGCTTTGCCGTTTCCTTCTCATATGCCACTCCCTGCTCGTCATTTGTTACTAATAATGCAATCCGTTTCAAATTACGCTCTTTGATATATGCCGCGAGCAGTTCTGCCGATGGTTCGACTGTAAGCGCGGCGCGGCAAGTAAGCGGGGATCCATCATTGTATTTCGGTGTTACCGCAGTTAGTTCAAAATTCATTAATGTATCTTCAACTACTTTTGGTCCTATGGTTGCGGCAACCTGGGAGCCGATAGTTAAAAATATTTTTACATCTTCGGATTTCAATTTTTCATAAGCATTTAAAGCGGAAAGAGACTGAAACTGGCTATCCTCATACAGTACCTGGATGTTGCCGGGAGGAAATTGTTTGAGCGCAAGGTCAATTCCTTTTTTGGCCATTTCTCCGTATGTCGCATTTGAACCCGTAAGAGGGAAAATGGCGCCTACTTTAATCTTTTCTGATGGCGGATTATTTTTCTGCATCAAAAGAAAAATGACAATCAGCAAGACAGCACCCACAAACAGAATTTTCCTTTTCATGCTTCTTTTAGTATACGTTTGTACATAATGAATGTGAACTATTCTAGGATTCGTGCGAATTAGCGCATGCTAGTGGAATTAAATCTAAGCTCGGGATTTCGCTTTTGCACCCAATAGCTTCCACACTTTTTCGCGCATCGGGTAAAAACTATCCTACCATTCGCTCCAATTAGCGCATATAGATTGTTACGATATATCGTAAGGTTTTTAGTTCCGAGATTCCGCTTTTGCGCCTAAGAGTTCCCAGACTTTTTCGCGCATGATGGTGATGCGGATATGGGGGCGGGCATTCTTCACCGGGTCATCCGCGTACCGCATGTTATCGACTTCGAAGTGCGATTTTTATAAGGCGGTATTTTTTATTTCGGTATGAAAAGCGATTCCGCTTCGTATCTTCTTTGATCCACTGTTTTTCTTTCTTGGTTTTGTACTCGCTCATTTTGACATAGCAGTGGCCTTGAATTTTCTTCAGTGCTCCCTTTTTTATTTTTGTCTCATTATCAAAAAATATTTCAGCCAGCCGTCCGTTGATGGTTGCAAAAGCCCATCCCATCTATCCAATATAGCAAGTCGCCAATGAAGCTTTCCAGACTCTGTGATATACTTTTGACATGAACATTAGCGACGTCAAGCGAAAAGCAACTCCGATTCTTCGAAGCTATGGCATAAAACGCGCTTCGGTGTTTGGTTCAACATCTCGTGGAGATGCGACCGCACAGAGCGACGTGGATCTTTTGGTGAGTTTTGGCAAGCCGATGGGAATGATCAGCTATGTACGTTTTATTGCGGAACTTGAAAGCGTCCTTGGAAAGGATGTGGATATAATGAGCGAGCGGAATGTTCCTCAATCCTTACGCTCGCGGGTGCTTGCCGATGCCACGGAAATCTATGCCGCGTGATGCCTTGTATCTCGAACAGATGCTCTCGGCGATTGCAAAAATTGAATCGTTTACCGTCGGTATAACGGCGGATGCCTTCGAAACCGATCAAAAGACGCAAAGCGCTGTAATACTGCAATTGCTTCTTATCGGCGAACTGGCGAAAAAAGTTTCAGAAGAAACCCGCGCGGCGATTGCGCTTCCATGGAAAGAGATTGCGGGATTTCGCGACCGAGCTGTCCATGACTATTTCGATATCGATCTGGACATTGTCTGGAATACGGTTCAGACGGATATTCCCGAGCTCAAAAAACAGCTTGGACACGTGGAGCCGAAAGTTTCTTAGACTTTGCTCTCCGCTTTGGCACCAAGTAACTCCCAAACTTTTTCGCGCATGAGGGTGGCGCGGATATAGGGTCGCGCGCGGTCTTCGGGGACGCCTTGTTTTATCAGTGTTTCTACAAGGCGGGTTTCTTCTTCCGCCGCCGCTTCTATTTTTTCGGTGCGCGCTATCTCGGCAAAAATCAAATCAAGCGCAACCCGCTTCTCGGCAGGGGACTCAAGCTCTGTATGGATTTCTTGTTCTGTCTTGCCGGCTCGTTTCAGATAGTCGTTGAAAGGAAGGCCTTGGGAGGCGATGTCTTTTTTTGTTGCTTCAAGCAAATGCGATGCTTCCTCATGCACGATGACATGGGGAATGTCGCAGTTGGCTTTTGCTATCAATGCTTCGGCAATCGCCCCTCGCTTTTTCTGGACTTCTCGCTCTTTCACGGCGCGCTCGGCTTCTTCCGAGAGGAAATATTCAACCGCTTTTGAATTTTCAAATCCGAGCTTCTTTGCTTCCTCATCAGTCAACTCTCCCGTGCCTCCCGCCTGCGCCAAGGCTCCCGCCTGCGTCTGACTTCGGACGGGCAGGTCGGCGGGCAGGTCTGATTTTGTCATCGCGCGGGCTTGGTTTCGCAGGGCTGTTCGCGCGAGTTCTTGCTCTTTTGTTTCATCAAGCGGAGGAACCGCCGCGATGGCGAATTTTGCGGTTTCTTTGTATCCCTCTATCTCGCAGGAAGGCGCCACGACCGCGACTATCTCAAACGGGATGTCAGACTCCGGATCGCCGGAGGACAGAGAAGCGGAAACCGGAAGGATGGGAAGAACTGCATGTTCTTTGAGTATGTTCTCCACTTCGGCTTTCAGCGCCGATTCTGCGGATTCTTTCCACAATGCTTTTTCGCCTACGTATTCGCGCACTTTTTCCATGGGCACATGCCCTTTTCGGAATCCCGCGATAGCTATCTCTTTCTGAATTTGCGCAAGCGTTTTTTCAGTTTCCTTGGCGATTCTCTCTTTCGGGAGCGTACCGATTATAGAAACCTCAGCATTTTTCCTCTTGTCCTTTTTTGTTTGCATTAAAGTGTATCGTACACGAAAGTTTTCTAAAACAAAACCCGCTCTAAAGAGCAGGTTTTTTCTATTCTGCGATTGTCTGCGTTAAGTCTGCGTGGGTCTGCGCCGCTTCGGACTATTGCGCTTGGAAGTCGGAGTCAATCGAGGCGGCCGCATTATCCATGCCTGAAAGGTCTGTTGCGTTCACATCAGCTTCAATGGCGGCCGTTTCATCCGAGGTGCTCTGTGTTCCCAGATCCGTTACCGCTTGGTCATCCGCCATTTGTTCCTCCAGAGTCGCCTCTTGGCTGGGTTCTTGATTCAATACCCCTTCGACTTGTGCGAAGTAGTACCAGCCGCCAATGAGCAGTAAGGCGACAATGACGATGATCGCTATTATGCCTCCGAGGTTTTCTTCTTTTGGTTTCGGCGAGCCCGAAGACATAGGCGGCTCTGTGCCCGGATTCATCTGCGGATTGTTCTGGTTCATCTGGTCCATGATGTGTTATTTAAGATGAATAAAATAAATTAGGGCGTGGCCTCAGCTTCGGTTGAAGCGTTTACAGACCCCACTGCTTTCAGGGCTCTGACGGCATCCAGAATAGCTTGATGCGCGGCCCTGATATGTTTTTGCGCATTTTGGATGATGTCTCGAATATTTCCGAAGACCGTTGCAGGCGTCGCGGAAGCCTCTACCGTGACCGAAGCCGTCGCTTCTGCCGTGGTTTTGATGCTTGCAAGATCGGATTTTGCCGCCGTGAGTTCGCGAGTTGCGGTTACTAGAGCCGTTATCACCGCGGATACATCCTTGCCTTCAGAGGCAAGTTTGTCCGCGCGAGATTGTATACGGGAAATAAGTTTCTCTTCGCGCTCAATCACTGCACCGAGCATGCGCACATACCGCGCGATATTCATTTTGATGCGGGAAATTGCATTTTCACGGCCTTTTTCGCGAAGGTTTGACGCTCGTTCTTTCATCTCATCCTTCCGCTCGCCCATTCGCTCGGTAGTCGAGGTTTGCATATTCTCCCGCTTCTCTTCTATGACGTCCTTTCGTTCCTCCATCGCATTTTTTCTATCGTCCATCCGGCCTTTCACATTTTCGCGCTTGTCAGCGTTCAGAAGATTTTTTATCGGTTGCAAGAGCGGCTTTGGTTTTGGCTGGGGCGTCCTAGTATTTGTTTGAGTGTTTGTATTTGTGGAAGCATCACTGTCTGCCGAGATGCTCGCGTCCGCTTCCACCGCGGTTGTCTCTTCCGCATACGCGATGGCACTGGCGAACGCAAAAGCGGCTACGAGGATTATTATAGGCGCAAGAATACGATATGTAAGTTTTAAAGTCATGAATTTTTATTTATCCACTAACTGCACACTGTGTATCAGTGTGCCTTCTATTATACCCCCTCCGAAGCGATGGTTACTGTGACCTTCTTAGAGCCTATCCCAATAGGAACTTTGCGACTGCGCCAGCCACCATGCGGCTACGACGCTTCGTCTCGGATTTAACGTATCCTTGATACGTTAAATCCTCCGACTCGCATCTCGCTCGCACGGCTTGCTGACTCGTTACGCAGGCCCTATTGGGATAGGCTCTTAACCGATGTGGGCTACTTTGAAAACTCTTTTTTATAGAGCTCTAAACTCTTTCTGAAAGCCGCTTTTGCCTCTTCTTTCCCCTTGAAGCCGTGAACCGTAACCACCGCAGGCTTTTCTTTTAGCTGTTTTAAGGTTTCAAAAAAATGCTTGTATTCCTTGAGACTGTGCGTGGTGATGTCCTTGAGATCTTGCACATCATCCCAGCGCCGGTCATCAACGGGTACGCCGATAATCTTTGAGTCCGGATCTCCGCTGTCGGTCATCTCCATGAATGCGACGGGACGGACCGTGATTAAAATCCCCGGGTATAAGGGGAATGTTGAGAGCACCATGACATCCAAGGCATCGCCGTCATCCCAATGGGTACGCGGTACAAAACCGTATTCAAACGGATATGGCGCCGCATTGTAATTCGCCCTGTCCAGCTTAATAAGGCCCGTTTTTTTGTCTATCTCGTATTTGTTATGCGAACCGCGCGGCGTTTCTATAATGACGTTCATTGCGTCTTCCGTCCCGGGTTCTATGTCGTGGAGCAAATTCATAGAAGTATCAAGTATAAAGTATACAGTATTGAGTATAAAGTATTAGAAGCAACTTCAACTACTTCTCTTTTTCCCCCTCAACCTCCGCGGTCTGGTCTTCCGCTTCGTCCATTTCCTCTGGCGCTTCTCCCGCCGCTATGCCTGCTTTGTTCTCAAAAACCCTTTCTTCAGGAGTTTCAAGCGCTGTTTCCGGCGGTTGAATTGCTCCTTCCGCTTTCTCCAAACTAGCTTCTGCAGAGCCTTCTTTCTCGGTCAAATCTTGCTCCGGTTTCACAACACCCTTTTCTATTTCTGAATTTTCTGCGGCATTCCCCGCCTCCGCCGAGGCTTCGGCAGGCAGGTGCGTACCGTCTGCGGATTCCGCGGGCGGCTCTGTGGAGCCGCCAACGGGTCGGATGTCTATGGACCAGCCGGTCAACTTTGCCGCGAGGCGCACGTTCTGGCCGCCGCGGCCTATTGCCAAGGATTGCTGGTCTTCGGACACTTCTACGGTTGCACGACGCTCTTTCTCATCGAGAGCGACTGAAAGCACGTGCGCGGGGGACAAAGCGTCTTCAATAAATTGCACGGGGCTTTCAGACCACTCGATGATGTCTATGCGCTCGCCGCCGAGCTCGCTCATGACGGTTGAAACTCGTACGCCGCGCTGGCCAACCAAGGCTCCCACAGGGTCAATGCGCTGGTCTTCGGCAAAGACGGCTATCTTTGACCTGCCTCCCGCTTCACGCGCGATTGCTTTGATGAGGACCGCGCCGGAGGCAATTTCAGGAACCTCCATCGCAAATAATTTTTCCAAGAATTTCGGGTGCGAGCGCGACAAGCGCAAAAATACGCCTCGCGCGCCTTCCTCAACCGAGAAAAGATACGCGCGGATGCGCTCGCCGGGACGGTACCTTTCTCCCGGAATCTGCTCGTGGTACGGCATGATGCCGGTTGCGCGGCCCAAGTCTATATAGAGGTTGCCGCGCTCCGATCTCTGCACAATGCCGTGCACGATGTCTCCCTCCTTGCTACCGTATTCTTCCACGACCGAGGTGCGTTCGGCTTCACGGATTTTCTGCATGATGACCTGCTTCGCTGTTTGTGCGGCGATTCTGCCGAAGTCCATTTTCTTCTCGAGGGGGAAGGTAATCTCGTCGCCCACTTTCGCATCGCGTTTGATGCGCTTCGCATCGTCAAGAAACAGGTGTTTTTCTTCATTGAAACGGACTCTCTCCGCCTCCGCCTCTCCTTCGCGTGAAGCTACGGAGGAGCGCGGCAAGGCTCCCGCCTGCGCCAAAGCTTTGGCGGGCAGGTCGGCGGAATCCTCGCCATCGTCCATCCGCACATCCTGCGGGTCCACGACGATTTTCACTTTATAGAAATCCACGTCGCCGGTTTCGGCGTTGAAGTTCGCACGCACAATCTGCCCGCGTTTCCCGTATTCGCGGTTATACGCGGTCGCGAGCGCTCCTTCTATAGCCTCAAGCATTTTCCCGCGTGGTATGCCGCGCTCTTCAGAGAGTTGATCAATAACTGAATTGAGTGTTTTTAGGTCAAACATGGTTAATTTTTGTTAGCGAGTATTATGAGCTTAGAAAAATTTCCACCCAGCACTTTTCGCGAAAGGTGCTGGGTTTAACAAAATCTAATTCACTTTGTTCATAAGATTTTCTAAAAAAATAAGCCCGCGATGCGCGGACCCATAGAGGAAACGAACCAGACTATCTAGACCAAATTACAGGGCTCGTGCCTTTTTGTCAAATGCCTTATAACTTCCGTTTGCTTGTGTTGGTTTGGATGCTCCGGGAGGAGAGCCAGTTCTTACTTGGGCGCCTAAACTAGCTCGACCGTCGGAATCTTTAAAGACGAGCTGAAATACATGTGGCTCGTCTCCGGGTTGATGTACCGCCCGTATTGAGGCGGTTTCTTTTTTGGGTTTTTTTCTTTCAAAAAATCGGAACACACATTTATACTACATCTTTCCCCTATCACCTACAACCTATCACCTACAACCTCATTCCCGATGTTACTCTTATATATACAATGCGCGTTCCTGATACACAGCTTAAAACTTTCATCCTAGACTCGGGGCTCATATCCCGCAAAGACGTGGAAGCGGCTGAAAAGGTGGCGGCCGAGCGCAAGCAGCCATTGGGGGAGCAACTGGTTTCCCAAGGCGCTTTGAACGAGGACGATTTACGCCGAATGCAGGCGCACATTCTCGGCATTCCGTTTATATCCCTTGCGGGTCTCAAGATTGATTTTTCTGTCTTATCGATGATTCCAGAACCGATTGCTCGGACGCACAATATCGTTGCCTATAAGAAAACAGATCAAGCGCTCGAAATCGCGATGCTTGACACCAGCGATCTGACGGCAATTGACTTCATAAAAAAGAAAGTCGGACTCAAAATTCTGCCGCGCTTAACCGATACCGCATCCTTGCGGGCGGCGCTTTTGCAGTACCAGAAATCCCTCAAAGAGGAATTTGCCGACATCATCAAAAGCACATCCCTATACGTTAAGGATTCTGCAAATCTGGACACGAAAGGCCTTCAAGCGCTCGCGGAAGATGTGCCGATTGTCAAAGTCGTTGACGCTCTGTTGCGGCATGCGGTTTCTCAAAACGCCTCCGACATCCACATCGAACCGATGGAAGACAAAATTCTTATCCGCTACCGCATTGACGGCATCCTTCACGACGCGATGGAGTTGCCGGTCAATGTGGGCCCTGGCTTGAGCGCGCGCATCAAAGTGCTCTCAAGCTTGAAGCTGGATGAGAAGCGCTTGCCGCAGGACGGACGATTCAAGATGGAGGCGGACAACGAACGGGTGTCATTTCGTGTCTCTATCCTTCCTACCTACTACGGCGAAAAAACGGTCATGCGCCTTCTGCGCGAGGGCGGAGGAGGATTCACGCTGGAATCTCTCGGATTTCATGGAGCCGGATTAGAACACATCCACACGGCGACGAACCAGACGACCGGCATGATTCTTGTCACAGGCCCCACTGGATCCGGCAAGACCACGACTCTCTATACGATTCTTGATATCGTGAACACGCCGGAAGTAAATATCTCCACCATTGAAGACCCGATCGAGTATCAGATGCCGCGGGTTAATCAGACGCAGGTGAGGCCGGACATCGGCTTTACTTTTGCAAACGGTCTGCGGTCCTTGGTCCGTCAAGACCCCGACATTATCATGGTCGGCGAGATTCGCGACACGGAAACGGCATCTTTGGCGGTGAATGCGGCTTTGACGGGGCATCTTGTCTTGTCAACCTTGCACACGAACTCCGCCTCCGCCGCTATCCCGCGCCTAATCGATATGGAGACCGAGCCGTTTCTTCTGGTGTCAACCTTGCGGGTCATTATCGGACAGCGTTTGGTGCGGAGACTCTGCGCGGACCGGAAACCGCACGAACTGACCCCCGGCGAGCGTAAACAGCTTGAACACTCTGTTGATCTGGAGCGTATTTTGAAAATATTGAAAGAAGAAGGGCGGCTCCCTCTAAAAGCAAGCGTGAAGGATATTCCTTTCTTTGAACCGAATATCGGCGGGGAGTGTCCAGAAGGATACACGGGGCGCATGGGCATTCACGAGATTTTACATGTTACGCCTGCCATCCGCGATTTGATTATGAAAGGATCGGTAGCGGACGCCATAGAAGCGCAGGCGAAACAGGAAGGCATGCTCACGATGATCGAGGATGGCGTGTTCAAGGCGGCGACAGGTATCACCACTATTGAAGAGGTACTGCGTGTCATTAGCGAATGAACATAACACATAGCATGGAACACATATCACAAGAAATCATGCTCCATGTTTCATGTTTCATATTCCATATCGTATGAACTTCAAAGTTACCGCTATCACTAAAGACGGAGATACGTACCAAGAGACGGTTGAAGCGCCGGATCGGTTTACGGTGTACCGCGATATTCGTGCGCGCGGCGACCGCGTCCTCGAACTTGAAGAGAAGTCTTTCAAAAGATTTTTCTCCCTGACTGTCCTTCTGGATTCGTTTGGTACCATTTCGACGGACGAGAAGGTGATTCTTACGCGCAACATCGCCGCCATGCTTGAAGCGGGGCTCACGATATCGCGCGCGCTCTCGGTTATGGAGCGCCAGTCGAGGAATACACGTCTGAAATTCATCATTGGGGCGTTGATAGCCGAGGTAAAACGGGGCGGGACATTTTCCGGCGCACTTGCAAAGTACCCGCGCGTATTTTCTACGCTTCTCATGGCCATGGTGCGCGCGGGCGAGGAGTCGGGAAAACTTGCGGAGTCACTCCGCGTCGTGTCCTTTCAGATGGAGCACGCAGCAAACCTCGCCAAAAAAATCAGAGGGGCCTTGATATACCCGTCCATTGTCTTGATGGCGATGATCATCATTGGAATTCTTATGCTCATCTATGTGGTGCCGACCCTGACGCAGACGTTTCAGGAGTTGCATGCGGATCTGCCGGTTATGACGCAGGTGGTTATCACGGTGAGTAACTTCTTGGTGGCGCATAGCTTACTATCTATCCTCGGCATATTCCTCGCGCTTGCTCTTTTTGTTATGTCTCTTCGGACCAAAAGAGGGAAACGGGTATTTGACTGGGTCATCATCCATATCCCGGTGATAAAAAATATCGCCATAGAAACCTATTCCGCCCGAACAACCCGCACCCTTTCCTCGCTTCTCGCTTCCGGCGTTGACGTGGTGTTGTCTTTGGCGATTGCCCGTGATGTCGTGGGGAATATCTATTATCAGAAAGTCCTTTCTGAAGCTGAAAATTCGGTTACCAAAGGCGGCCCGCTCTCGGAGTCATTCTCCAAGCATACGGGGCTGTATCCGCCTCTTGTGTCGGAGATGATCGCGGTTGGAGAAGAGACAGGGCGCCTCTCGGACCTTCTCAAAGAAACCGCCCGCTTCTATGAAGAAGCGGTTGAGCGCCAGACGAAGGATCTTTCAACAATTATTGAACCCATACTCATGGTTGTCATCGGCGCGGCGGTAGGCTTTTTTGCGCTTGCTATGATCGCGCCGATTTATTCTCTGTCGGACAGCCTTTGAAGGCACAACGCATATCGTGAAGCGCACAACGCTAGTCAAAAATTTATCCAACGTTACGCGCTACAAGTTGCGCGCTTTACGGGGCATGACCTTGATAGAAACCATTGTCGGAATTTTTATTATGCTTTTGGTGTTTTTGTCGATCTTCGGCAGTTTCCGTCTCGCCATAGAGCTTGTCTACAACACCAAGGCGAAAACCGGCGCGGTCGCGCTCATCACCGAGCAGATGGAATATGTTCGAGCTCGCACCTATGACGCAGTGGGAACGGTCGGCGGCATTCCTGCTGGGTCAATTCCGCAAATACAGCAGAAGACGCTCAATACTATCCTCTATACCATTCGTACGCTTATCCAGTATGTGGATGCGCCGGAAGACGGACTCGGCGCGGCTGATACGAACAATGTTACCGCTGATTATAAATCGATAAAAGTGGAAGTAACGTGGTCAGTACACGGCAAACCCCGGTCCACGTTCGCGGTAACGAGAATATCTCCTCATGGTGTTGAAACGTTGGGAAGCGGCGGCACGCTTAGAGTGGAGGCATTCAATGCGCTTGCCGCATTCATATCAGGGGCTACTGTGCGCATTGAGAACGCTGGCGCAGTGCCGGCGGTTGACGTGTCTGCCTCCACGGATTCAAGCGGTGCGGTCTTGTTCCCCGGAACACCTCCTGCGGCCGGGTACCACATCACCGTTACGAAAACCGGATACTCGTCATCAACCACCTACGCGCAGACGCCAGAAAATCCAGATCCCGATCCCGGTAATATCGCTGTCGCCAATACACAAACCACTACGGCCAGTTTCGGTATTGATGTGGTAAGCACTGTACGGGTACTTTCTTTCGAGCCCGTAGGCCCAGGGTCGTTTGAAGATCTGTTTGCCGACCAATCAAAACTTTTCGCGACATCAAGCGTGGCGGTATTGAATGGCGTTCTTGAACTTGAATTAGTGGAGTCATCGTATGCGCCTCTTGGTTCAGCCGTATCGATTCCAGTGGCGCCGCCCTATCTCGTGTCATGGAGCACCTTTACGTGGAATGCAACGACTTCTCCCAATACGGCTCTTTCCGTTCGTCTCTACTATTATGACGGCGCGTCATACGTCTTGATTCCGGACAACGTTCTTGCCGGAAATAGCGCGGGATATTCTGGCGGCGTCATTGATATTTCCACGCTTCCGGCCGCGGCCTATGGATCGTTGCAAGCCGAAGCCGCTCTTTCAACAACGGATACCGCAGAGACGCCGACATTGTTGGAATGGAAGTTCGCCTATACTGCCGGCCCGACGCCTCTGCCGAATGTTGCGTTTGATATTCATGGTGCAAAAACTATCGGTACCGCAAGCAACGGGACTCCTCTGTACAAGTACATGGGGCGGTACACGACTTCCGCATCCGGTGAAAAATTATTTGATCCGGTCGAATGGGACATATATACGCTTTCTCTCCCCTCCGGTTCTCCCTATACCACTGTTGAACGTTGTCCGTTTGTGGTGTCCGTAATCCCGAATGAACAGAAATCGGTCTCCGTAACCCTTGATGACGATACAGCGGGGTCGCTTCTGATGTACGTGTCCGGAGGCGGCGCTCCTGTTTTGAACGCGGATGTTACGATTGTGGGCGGCTCAATCAACAATGCGCAAACAACCTCCTCCTGCGGGCAGGTGTTTTTGGGCGGTATGGCCGCGACGACATATACAGTCACGATTTCCGCTCCGGGTTATGAGCCCTATTCGGAAGATGTGGCGGTAAGCGGTACGACCGAACTCTCGGTGAGTCTGAATCCGAATCCGTAATACGTATGACGCACAACGTGAAGCGCGAAGCACGCAACGTCCGGAATGTTACATTGCGAGGGTTGACGCTTTTGGAGTCGCTCATCACGCTTGCTATTTTTACCCTCATCATGGCGGCGATTGTCAATTCCGTTCTCCTATTTTACCGCGCCAACGCGTCTTCTATCGAGCAGGCGTATCAGATTGAATCAGCGCGCAAGGGCGTGAATCTCTTGGTCCGCGATATTCGCGAAACCTCCTATGCGGAAGACGGGTCGTATCCTCTCTCCGCAATATCCTCCTCTTCGCTCACTTTCTATGCGGATACTGACCGCGATACTGCCGTGGAGAAGATACGGTACCAGCTTTCAGGAAATTCTCTGATGCGCACCGTCACGGACCCTTCGGGCGACCCTCCGACCTACAGCGGTACGGGTACTACAACCATGGTGTCTGAGTATGTGCGCAACACTACCCAGAACGTTTCTGTTTTTCAATTTTTTGATGCGAGTAGTACCGAGATTACCAGCGCGTCGGACATCGTGCGCATCATATCGGTTACTATTAACTTGATTGTGAACGTGACGCCCGACCGCGACCCGGGTGAATTTACATTGAGGTCCAGCGCGACCTTGAGGAACTTACGGCCGCAGTAATACGAATATTTTACTATCAAGCGAGTGAGCGATAAAGAAAATGCTTCATTTAATTTATCCGAGCGAGAGCAGAGAGAAAGCCTACTTACTATCAAGCGAGTGAGCGATAAAGAAAATGCTTCATTTAATTTATCCGAGCGAGAGCAGAGAGAAAGCCTACTTACGAATTATGACGAATGATACGAATACAAATGCGAGAAAGGAAAAAAATCACGATGCCAATTCGTATTTTTCACATGCATTCGTACATTGGTGTTACACTCCGCGTTTTTCGCGCGGGTACTTCGTTATTCTTGTGCTGGTTTTTTCAACCGTGTTTTTTACCCTTGTCTCAACGCTTGCGGGATACATTTTCGTTGAAAAGCGCGCGCAACTCGCAAGAGAAAACCGCGAAAAAGCTCTCCATGTCGCGGAGGCGGGGTTGGAGTATTATCGGTGGCATCTGGCGCACTGGCCGGACGATCTTGAGGATGGAACAGGGAATGCCGGCCCCTATGTGCATACGGTTCCGGATCCCGAAGGCGGCATGCTCGGAACATTCTCTTTGGCAATCAACGGCTCGGTATTTTGCGGTTCAGTGGCATCGATCACAATTGTCTCGACAGGATGGAGCGCAGACGACCCGAACTACAAACGCGTTCTGGATGCGCAGTACACGCGTCCATCCGTCGCGGAATATTCTCATATCGTGAACGCGAACGTCTGGGCTGGCGCGGACCGCATCATAAACGGTCCGTATCATTCAAACGGAGGAGTGCGCATGGACGGCACGCATAATGCCGATGTTACATCGAGTGTTGAAACGTGGCAATGTACTCCTTCATTCGGCTGCAACCCAACGACGACAAAAAACGGCGTTTTCGGTGTTGGTAGTCAGCCCGCTTTATGGAACTATCCGACTCCCTCGATGAATTTTGCCGGTATCACCACTGATCTCACGAAACTCAAAGCATATGCCACCACCTCCGGCAGGTATGTGGCCCCCTCGGGGAATTACGGCTACAAAGTGGTATTTAAGTCCGATGGCACCATTGACGTGCGGACAGTAACGGGCACCACGCAAATTTGGGGTTATTCCACCGAAAATGGATGGCAGCAGGAACGCACTATTATTGCCACAACTGGGTCGCTCACCAACTACACCATTCCCGCATCATGCCCGGTTGTGTTTGTTGAAGACAATGTGTGGCTTGAAGGGGTCGTGAACGGCAAAGTGACGTTTGTTGCGGCGGATGTAACCCAGCAGAACGTGAGCCGTTCCATCATCATTCCCAACAGCATAACCTATGCGAATGCGACAAGCGGACTCGCGGCCATTGCCGAAGAAAATGCCCTCATCTCCCTTCAATCGCCGAATGTCATGAGTATCAACGGCATCTTTATTGCACAAAACGGGCGTTTCAGTCGGAACCATTATGTAAAAAGCGGTACTCACGGCCTTCCTTCGTCTCTCGATCCGTACGTACTTCGTTCCACTCTGAACACCAACGGTACGGTGGTTTCAAACGGTCGTGTCGGAACGAAATGGTCCTGCGGCGGCACCTACTGTTCTGGGTATAGCCAGCGAAATGACTCATTTGATAACACGCTTGCAAAAGACCCCCCGCCGTTTACTCCCTCAACCTCCGACGACTATAAGTTTGTTGAGTGGCGTGAACAGTGACTGCTCACTGTTCACGCCGGTGCCGCTTCGGCAACCGCCGATGCGAGCTTGCGAGCAGGCGGTAGGAGGTCTGGGAGGCGAGCTCAATGTGGATGTACCCGCCAAAATTTTGCAAAGCAAAACTTAGGTGGGCAAGCGCGGAACTACGCGGACTTCACGCAGACTCAATGCGGACTAAACGCGGAAAAACTTTTCCTACTCGCTTCTGTGCACAACTCTACGAATCTCATTCAGTAGTGTCTGGAGTGCATTGGCCTGTTCTTGGGTTGTAACCCCAGTGCCAATCACCACATTCATTTCGATGATTATCTGATTGAATTGTGCTACTCGCGCTTGATCACTCGCGCGAATGGTCATCTCTGCAATTTCTTGATTTGGCGATTTTTCTCGGAAATATTCGAGTTAATGGCAAAAAATAGTTGCTGATTTCGAGATATCATGGCTCTGTTAAGAGCTAATCCTTTGAAAAAACTCATGCGTGCCAAAAAA
>Ga0209542_10003396_pt1 | contig 34089 bp, 33 predicted proteins | sample RifCSPhighO2_01_FD_184028 | JGI IMG/M metagenome (GOLD analysis project Ga0209542, IMG submission 184028) | Soil microbial communities from Rifle, Colorado - Rifle CSP2_plank highO2_0.1 (SPAdes) (version 2) | ecosystem: Environmental > Terrestrial > Deep subsurface > Rock core/Sediment ...
AGCCGCAAGCGAAGCCCCGCCGCCTTGCGAGGCAGTGCCGTTTTGCGGCACGGCGGCGGAGCGGAGCGATTGGATTTTTTCAGGAATTTTTGATAAAATAGGTTCGAGCGGAATTGTATAAACACACCAGAACCAGACGTTCCGATTTTTTGGAAGCCATTTCGCGGGCGGCGCTCAGCGCCGCCCATTGATTTTGTGGCTCGCCGCGCAAAGCGCGGCTCGCCAAGCACAGGTTCGAAATCCCTTGCGATTTTTTCTATTTGCTTTGCCCAAAAAAGAATTTTTGCTATAATGTAAATGTATCCAACTTGTGCAAGTCATCTTTTTTAATGGCCGTCCTAGCCAATTCGAGGCAACTTGGATTGAACGCACTAGGGCGGCCATTTAAGTTCTAATAAATTAACTAAAATAATACTATGCAAAAATTCTTTTTATACGCCCGCAAATCCACGGATATTGAGGACAAACAAATTTTGAGCATTGAAGCGCAAATCACAGAATTGCGTGCTTTTGCCAAACAAAACAATCTTGATATCATTGAGGAATTTATAGAAAAGCAATCAGCCAAAATTCCGGGTAGACCGATTTTTAGTGCTATGTTGAAAAAAATTGAGAATGGCGAGGCGAACGGAATTTTATCTTGGCATCCCGATAGGTTAGCGCGCAATTCTGTGGACGGAGGAAAAATCATTTATCTCATAGATTGCGGGCGTATTGTAACGTTGAAATTCCCTCAATTCTGGTTTGAATCAACTCCTCAAGGAAAATTTATGCTGAACATTGCCTTTGGGCAAAGCAAATACTACATTGATTCTTTGAGCGAAAATGTCCGTAGAGGTTTGCGCCAAAAAGTTCGTAGAGGAGAGTATCCAGGTCCTGCTCCGATTGGATATATCAATGACCCAAGAACGAAAACAGTTATCGTTGATAGAAAGAAGACGAAAATTATTAAACAAGCCTTTGAACTTTATTCAAAAAATCATTCTTGCTTTGAAGATATAGCCAACTTTTTGGCGCAAAATGGAATCTTGCGAAGAAGCGGAAAAATCTGGCATAAAGACAGGGTAAAATATCTTTTGACAAATCCTTTTTACTACGGACATTTTCGCTACGCTAAAGAAGTTTATGAGGGCAAACACGAGCCAATCATCGCAAAAAAACTTTTTGATAAAGTTCAAGAAGTTTTGAAGCAGAGAGGACGACCGAGACATAAAACAGAAATTGAGCCGCAAATTTTCTGCGGCCTACTTCATTGTGGCTCTTGTGGCATGATGATAACTGGCGAATACAGGGTCAAGAAACAGAAAAATGGCAATGTCCACGATTATATTTATTACCATTGCACAAAAAAGAACAAATCAATAAAATGTCCCGAACCCTGTATTCGCCAAGAGGAATTGGACAAGCAAATTTCCTCTCTGCTTCAAAAATTTTCTTTGCCTGCGGATTGGGCGGAAAAACTTTTAGAAATGGCGGAAGCGGATAAAGAACAATCCGCCAAATCCGTTTCTGCTTTTGTTCAGGAAAACAGAGAAAAGATAAAAGCAATCAATATAAAACTCCAGCGACTTTTAGACGGCTATTTAGAACAGGATATTGAGCGTGAAATTTACCGAGAACAAAAAGCCAAACTGCTTTCCGAAAAGAAGTCGTTGGAAGAACAAAGCATCAAACTTGAACAAAAGCAGAATGATTGGCTCGAACCGATGGAAAGCTGGATAAATTACGCTCAAAACCTCTCAAAAACCGCAAGGGATAACAACCTTTTAGAGAAAAAGGTTGCCGCCAAAGAAATCTTTGGCTCGAACCTCTGTTTGGCGAGCCGCGCTTTGCGTGGCGAGCCAGAAAATCAATGGGCGGCGCTGAGCGCCGCCCGCGAAATGGCTTCCAAAAAAGCGGAACGTCTGGTTCTGGTGGGCACGCCTGGATTCGAACCAGGAACCGGTCGTGTATAAGACGACAGCTCTACCGTTGAGCTACATGCCCCTTTTTCGAGGCAGGGATTTGACTGGTTTGCCGACAAGCTGCTCAAATTCCTCGCGCTCTATTGTTTCCTTTTCTATCAGAACTTGGGCGATTTTGTCCAGCGTCTTGCGTTTTTGCGAAAGTATTTTTCCTGCGGTTTTCCGTGCGCTTTCTATAAGCTGAGCAACTTCTCGGTCTATCTGGAGAGCTGTTGCCTCAGAGTAGTTTTTTCCTGATTCCACGTCTCTTCCCCAAAACGGCATGTACTCCTTTTCCCCGAAGGTAACGGCTCCCACTCTTTCAGACATTCCGAAATCCTTTACGATACTGCGCGCGATTTCCGATGCCTTTTCCAAATCATTGCTTGGGCCCGTGGTGATGTCGAGGAACACCAGGAGTTCTGCCGTGTATCCCCCGAGCAGTACGGCGAGTTCGTCAACAAACTCAGCGCGCGATTTGAGATGTTTGTCTTCCGCAGGGAGCTTTAAGGTGTATCCGCCGGCTCTGCCGCGCGAAATAATGGAGATTTTGCGCACCGGGTCCACATTCTTTAAAGAAGTTGCCACAAGCGCGTGACCCGCTTCGTGATATGCGGTGATCTTCTTTTCTTTTTTGGAAAGCACGTGACTTTTTCGCTCGGGGCCAAGCAGTACTTTGTCTATGGATTCAAATAATTCGGCTTGGGAAATCTGCTGCTTGTTTCTTCGGGCCGCCAAAATAGCAGCTTCGTTCATAAGGTTGGCGAGATCCGCCCCGGAAAATCCCGGGGTGCGTTCTGCAATTTCGCGGAGCCGTACGTCTTCGGCGAGCGGCTTGCCTTCCGCATGGATTTTTAGGATCGCATCCCTGTCATTTACATCGGGGAGGTCCAAAATTATTCTTCGGTCAAATCTCCCCGGCCGCAGAAGCGCAGGATCCAATACGTCGGGGCGGTTGGTTGCAGCAATGACTATTTGCGTATCATCGCGGTCAAAGCCGTCCATTTCAACGAGAATTTGATTGAGCGTTTGTTCACGTTCGTCGTGTCCGCCGCCAAATCCAAATCCCCGCGTGCGGCCGATTGCGTCTAATTCGTCAATAAAAATAATGGAGCGCCCCGCTTTCTTTGCCGTTTGGAATAAATCCCGGACCCTCGAGCTCCCAACTCCTACAAACATCTCAATAAATTCCGACCCCGACGCGGAAAAGAACGGCACCCCGGCTTCTGACGCGACCGCTTTTGCAAGGAGTGTTTTCCCCGTCCCCGGGAGACCGACGAGCAAGACCCCGCGCGGAATTTTCGCCCCCATTTGCAGATATTTTTTCGGGTATTTCAGAAAGTCCACCACCTCCTGCACTTCTTCTTTCGCCTCTTTCAAGCCCGCTACGTCTTTGAAGTTGACTTTCTGTTTGAGCTGTCCTTCAGCGCCAAACAATCGCGCCCTTGCCTTGGTGAAATCAAACGCCTGACCAATGCCTGATCTCGCCTGGCGAAACATCATCCAGAAAAAGAGGAAAAATATGAGAAGCGGCAGAAGTACGAGGGCAAGGGGTCCGACGAGTGCCCCAAATCCGCTTTCTTCTCTCGGCTCAATGTCCACCCGGGCGAGTTTGTCTTGAGCAACGCCGAGCTGCAAAAGGGTTTCTGGCAAAACGGCTTGGGGCTCCTTTGTGGATTCTTTGGTGGAGCCGTCAGCATAAGAGATGGTCAGTTTGGTGCCCGAAACAACAATTTTTTCCACCCGTTCTCCTGAAATATCTTTGGCTAGCTGCGAAAGCGAAATTCGCTCCACGCTCTCAAATGGCCCTGAAAAAAGCGCAAATAGTGCCGAGATCGTGAGCAAGATCAGAATGACAAAGAGAAAGTTTTTGGTCAGCGTGCGCATCAAAGTTATTTTAACACAAAGGCCCGAAACTTCAAGGGAAAAGCCAGGAGGAGTATAGTGAAAGAATGAGAAAATGCATATGCGCGATTTTGCTGCTTTCCCTGGTACCCTTGGGCGCGGGGGCGCAAGTGGTTATCAACGAAATTGCGTGGATGGGCGCGCCCCCGGAGGGGGTAGATGCAAAGCAGGGGTGGAGGTATGAATGGATTGAGCTGTATAATCTTTCGGACGCGGCTGTCGGACTGAATGGCTGGAGGATTGAATTGTACAGAGAAAAACTTGATTACGAGATTGCATTATACGGAAGCATACCTTTGCAGGGATATTTCCTTGTCGGTGCTTCAGAAAGAATTCCCGGAGTGGATGTGAACTATGCAAACTTGGCAGGTAAGTTCGCAAACACAGGGCAGAGGGTTGTGTTGAAGAATGCAAGAGACGAGATTGTGGAAGATGTGGACGCAAGAGAAGGATGGTTTGGCGGCGATAACGACATCAAGGTTACTATGGAACGAAGATTCCCGGACCTGGCGGCGAATGATCCTGAAAATTGGGGTTCAAGCCGAAACGCGGGCGGAACCCCAAAAAGTCAAAACAGCTTGTTTGGCAAGGAGAGAGTTCTGTCGCTTTCTCAAAATCCCGGTTTTTCTTCAAGCGATGCAATAAAAAAAGAACCCTTTTGGTCTTCTTTTTTTGAAACCCTAACGAACCGGATTTTTATTCGGGCGTTTCTGTTTGCTCTTGTTTCTGCTGCTGCGATTTTGGTTCTGCGGCAGCATCTGCTTGGTTCTCTGTCACAAGACGCAAGCTCATTCGGTGCTCGGCGGGATTGAGGTCCAAAATCTGGAACATATAGGTTTCTCCGGGCTTCAGCATTTCTTCCATTTTCGTCTTGGTGCCGAACTCTGAAATGTGGCACAGTCCCTGGATTTTTTCTTCAATTTCCACAAACGCTCCAAAGGGATTAAGTTTCGTAACTTTTCCCTGCACGATATCCAATTTGGCGTGGCGCCTTTCGATTTCTTTCCACGGGTCCTCTTTTAAGGCCTTGAGCGAAAGAGAAGCACGGCCTCGGGAAAGGTCCACAATTTTTGCCTTCACCCGATCGCCCACTTTTAAAATCTGCGCCGGATCCTCAATAATCTGCCAATCAATTTCAGAAATATGAATAAGTCCCTCAACTCGTTCTTCGTCCGGCCCGCCTGTCTGCGCAGGCAGGTCTGCGGGGAATTTGATAAACGCTCCGAAATCAACCACGCCCGTAATTTCTCCCTCTACGACATCGCCCACCGCAAAACGCGCCAACTGTTCCTTGAGCCGAGTTCGCTCTCCCGAACGTTCAGAAAGAATGACTTTTCCGTCCTGGGGATTTAAGTCGAAAACCTGCAGTTCCAGCTCTTGTCCTACGAAGGCCTGCAGGGCGCGCAGAATTTTTGAAGGATCCCCATCTTCCACACGGGGATAGTGTTCTTGCGCAAGTTGGGAAACGGGCAGGAATGCCTGCGTCCCATGAAGATCCGCAAGCAAGCCGCCCTTATTTGCCCCGATAATTTTTACGGGGAACACCTCTTCTTTTTCTTTCATCTCTTTTAAGCGATCCCACGTGAGTTCTTTCCCCGCTTCTTTGAGCGAGAGCTCAATATATCCGTCCTCATTTTCCAAGTCCACGATTTTCGCTACGATCGTCGTCCCCGGCTTTACGTTTCTGAGCGCGGCTCTTTCTTCCAAAAATTCGCGGCCATAGATAATGCCGGTTCCTTGCGGACCGAGGTCCAGATACACGGCTGACCGGCCAATGCCCAAAACCCGTCCTTCCACAAGGTCTCCCACGCGAAAGGGCTTAATAAGCTCAAATTTGGACTTTTCTCCGTTGCCCGCCAGCTGGCGGGGCGGATCCGTTGTTTGAAGCATACCCCCTAGTTTATAGAAGATAGAATTTTTTTGCAAGCCCCGCCTGCGCCTGGCCTGCGCAGGCAGGCGGGCAGGCCTGCCTACATCCATGCCGTTGAAATTGAGCAGATTTCGTGATACACTATCTTCGTATGCAGATCACGTGGAAAGGGCAGGCCTGTTTTTCTATTACCGCCCAGCGCAACAAGCAAGAGCAGGTTAGGCTCGTCATAGATCCTTTTGACCCCTCCATAGGCCTGAATTTGCCTCCTCTTGAAGCAGACATCGTGCTTTCCACGCACGATCATTCAGACCATAACAATATAAAGGGAGTGAAGGGTGCCTCGCCGTCCGGAGGGGAGCCGTTTGCCATTACCGGCCCGGGCGAGTATGAAATAAAAGACGTGTTCGTTCGGGGGATTTTGTCCTTTCACGACGAGAAGCAGGGTTCAGAACGCGGGACAAATGCCATATACGCGATTGAAACAGAAGGCATGCGGCTTTGCCATTTGGGCGACCTTGGTCAGGCAGAGTTAACCGAAGACCAAGTGAGTAAGATAGGAAATGTGGATATTCTGTTTGTCCCAGTGGGCGGCGTATATACTATAGGGGCAAAGGCGGCGGCAAACATTGTGCATCAGGTTGAGCCCCGCATCGTGATTCCCATGCACTATATGCTGCCCAAACTCAAGTTCAAGCTTGAAAAGGCGGACGATTTTCTGAGGGAAATGGGAGCAAAAAACGCGGAACCTCAGGGGAAACTGAACATAAAAGTGCGCGATTTGTCGGGAGAAGAAACAAAAGTGGTAGTGCTTACTCCTTGAATTGTGAATTTTCTACAAAAACTCCAAAGCTTGCCGGAAAGGCAGAAAAAAATTATTGTTTGGGGAGCAACAATTCTGCTCGGAATCGGACTGCTTGCCTGGTGGATTCCCCGTATGAGTGAACGCTTGAGAATCCAGGAAGGGTCAGGTCTTGGAGAGCAGTTTCGGTTTCAAGAATTGCGAGAACAATTAGAGAATATTCCTTCTAAAATCAATGGCGAACAATAAGGTAGAACCAAGAGAAATTGTGGAGGAGATGCGCGGCTCTTACATTGACTATGCAATGTCGGTGATTGTGGCGCGCGCGTTGCCAGACGTTCGCGACGGATTAAAACCTGTACACCGGCGCATTTTGTATGCCATGCACGAAGACGGACTCACCCATGGGGCAAAGTACCGAAAGTCAGCCACCGTTATCGGCTCCACGCTCGGAAGGTACCACCCGCATGGGGATGTTGCCGTGTACGACGCTCTCGTGCGCATGGCGCAGGATTTTTCCATGCGCTACCCCCTTATTGATGGGCAGGGAAACTTCGGCTCCATAGATGGTGATCCGCCGGCCGCCATGCGGTATTCGGAAACCCGCATGTCGCGCGTGGGGGAAGCCATGCTGCAGGACATTGGCAAAGACACCGCGGACTTTATAGACAACTACGACGGAACTCGCAAGGAGCCCGTGGTGCTCCCTTCTCCCTTGCCCCAGCTCCTGCTCAACGGAACGCTCGGCATTGCGGTTGGCATGGCGACAAACATTCCTCCGCACAACATCCGGGAAGTGGTAGACGCCACCGTGTATTTAATTGATAATCCAAAAGCCGCCACTGTGGATCTTTTTGAATTTATAAAAGGGCCCGATTTCCCGACCGGCGGCATTATCTATAACCGAAAAGAAATCATTGAGGCCTATTCCCAGGGGAAGGGGCCCATTACCACGCGAGGAAAGGCGGAAATTGCGGAGGGCGACCCTTCGACAGGATCAGGGCAGGCAAAGAAAACGCAAATTGTCATCACAGAAATTCCCTACCAGGTAAATAAGGCCTCGCTCGTGGAGCAGTTTGCCAAGCTCGTGCAGGACAAAAAAATAGACGGCGTGAGAGACATCCGCGACGAATCAGACAAAGACGGATTGCGCGTGGTGTTTGATTTGCAGAGGGACGCCCACCCCCAGAAAATCTTAAACCGTCTATATAAATTCTCCGATCTCCAAAAATCGTTCCATCTAAATATGCTCGCCTTGGTAGATGGTCTCCAGCCCAAGGTGCTTTCGCTCGTGGAAATTCTGCAGTACTTCATTGACCACCGGAGGCAGGTGGTTTTGCGCCGCACCAAATACGATTTGGAGCGCGCCAAGGAGCGCGAGCATATTTTGGAGGGTTTGCACAAGTGCTTGGCGGACATTGACCGGGTGATCAAAATCATTCGCGGAGCCGCGGATCGCGAGGATGCCAAGGTAAAGTTGATGAAAGGGTTTCGGCTCACCGAAATTCAGGCAAATGCCATTCTGGACACCCGCTTGGCGCAGTTAGCTCGTCTGGAGCGCCAGAAAATTGAAGACGAGCTCAAAGAAATCCGGGAGAAAATCAAAGAATTTTCCGCGACTTTGGCAAGTCCCAAGAAAATAGATAGCGTCATCAAAAAGGAGCTTGCGCAATCCCAAGAGGCGTTTGGCGACGAGAGGCGGACCAAACTCGTGGTGCAGGGCGTGGGCGAAATCGCAGAAGAGGATTTGGTGCCCCAGGAGGACACCATTATCACCATCACGCAGGGCGGGTACATCAAGCGCATCAATCCTTCCGTGTATAAAATCCAAAAGCGAGGAGGGAAGGGCATTATGGGTATGAAGACGAACGGAGACGACATTGTGGAACATTTCTTGTTTGCCAAGACCCACGATTCTCTGCTGGTGTTTACCGACTCTGGAAAAGTGTTCCAGGCCCCTGCCTATGAAATTCCCGAAGCCACGCGCGTGTCCAAGGGTCGGGGCCTGCTCAACTTTTTTGAAATGACTTCCCAGGACAGGGTGATGTCTGTATTCGCGCTGGGCAAGGAGGATGCGGACGCTAAAGTAAAATATCTCCTCCTCATTACCAAAAACGGCATTATCAAAAAAACGCCACTGGAGGATTTCAAAAGCGTGCGTAGAAGCGGATTGATTGCTATTACCTTAAAGAAAGACGACGGCCTGCAGGCGGTTCGGAAAACAACGGGAGCAGACGAAATTATTATTGTAACCAAAAGAGGTCAGTCCATTCGCTTCCGAGAAAAGGACGTGCGGCCCATGGGGAGAACCGCCTCTGGCACCCACGGCATTCGTCTAAAAAAGGGAGATGAAGTTGTTGGAATGGACGCGATAGCAAAAAGTTCCAATCCGCCAGCCGGCGGATCAAATACAAAGCCGCAAGACGCCCATGTGCTGGTGGTTATGGAAAATGGATATGGTAAGAGAACCGCTCTTAAAGAATATCGTCTGCAGAGCAGAGGAGGATCTGGGATTAAGACGGCAAACATTACTTCCAAGACAGGAGAGCTTGTGTCTTCGTGCGTGCTTTCGGGTGAGGAGGAAGACCTTATTGTGATTTCTCGCAAGGGGCACGTGATTCGCACGGCAATTAGCTCAATCCCCAAAATCAGTCGCTCCACGCAAGGAGTCCGCATTATGAAGCTTGAAGCCGGAGACAAAGTGGCTTCGGCCGCCTGCGCGTGATATAATGCATCCTATGGAAAACCTCCATACTTCCAACGTTCCAGGTTGGTTTCAAAAATTCTATTGGTGGGGCGATTCCTCAAGAATAGATGCGGAGCGCGATAAAAAAATCATTATCGTTCAGCTCATCAATCATGGGGCATGGGGCCACTGGGAATGGCTCCTTCAGACCTATAAAAAAGAGAACCTGAAGAAAATTATCCAAGAGATTCCCGCAAGCGAGTTTCGTGCGGGCGCGCTCAAACTTATCTCCCTGCTTCTTGGGATTAAGCAAATGAAATATGCATCCAGAAGCGATTACATCAAGGCAAAAAGAAATTCTCAAAAAGCTGCCGGTTCCGCCTAACTTCTATTTGGTGGGCGGCACGGCCCTTGCGCTCCAGATTGGGCACCGAATCTCGGTAGATTTTGATTTTTTTTCATCCAAAAGTATTCCTTCAAATCTTTTGGATCGCCTCCAGAGTATTTTTGGCGCCCGCGAGGTGGAAGTGGTGCTAAACGTGAGTTACCAACTGACTGGGAGGATTAAAGGAGTGGAGGTGACGTACTTTCGATACTCGTTCCCACCGCTGTTCCCATACATCGTATACGAAAATATAAAACTCCTTTCGATACCGGAAATTGCAGCTTCAAAAGCTCACGCTATCGGCAGACGAGCTACAAGGAAAGATTACATGGATTTGTATTTCATTTTGAAAGAAAAACACGTTGAGCTTCAAGAAATCGTTGATATTGCGGAAAAAAAATATGGGGAGGAGTTTGACGCCCGTCTTTTCTTGGAGCAACTGCTCTATCTTGATGACGTTGTTCTCACCCCCATTACCTTTTTAAAAGAAGAACCAGATCGGGCTTCTCTATTGCTGGTTTTTGAGGAGGCGATAAAGAAGGTGAAGCTGTAAGGAGTTGCGCTTAATGAAGCTGGAATCCGGAGACAAGGTGGCTTCGGCCGCGTGTGCGTAGCGGCTGTGGATTTCTTCTATTGCGGTGGCGCTTATGGAGGGTATAATAGAAAAATGCCTTATTCTCCTTTCAAAAGAAATACACCAATCCTTTTTCTCGCAATACCTATTTTTGTCTTGGCGGGAGCAATGGTCTTCCCATCTCTTGCAGAAGCGGCCAATCCAACCGTAGACAGCATCTCTCATGCCCCCGCAGGCAATCCTCCTGCTGGGACCGTTACTTTTACTGCGACAGCGTCTGATGCTGACGGCGATCTTCAAAAGGTTACCATTTACGTTGATGAAAACAATGATGGCGATTATGCAGATCCCGGAGAACAAACCGTGTGCACCACTCCACCAAGTCCATGCTCCGTCACGAGAACTTATGTTGCCGGCCAATTCATTAAGTATTATGCCGGAGCTCGAGATGTCGCTGGAAATTTAGAATTTTCCGCAATCCCCGCGGGAACCTTTACCCTAGGACCCCCCCTTCTCCCCGCCCCCAACCTTCTCTCTCCCACTAATAATTTTACCGTTCTTACTACTACCCCTGCACTCGTATGGGGAGCAGTCCCCGGAGCCGTAAACTATATGCCGAATATTTCAGCGATATGGAGTCCTGCGGGCGGTTCCGGCGGCGCCACCTCTATCGTTGTCCCCGCGGGTATACTTTCTCCGGGTGGCACTTATACATGGAATGTTCGAGCTTGCTCAGATGTCGCGTGTTTTGCCATCCATCCATGGAGCGTTTCGTGGACCTTTAAGGTTTCCGCAGGCGGAATTGATTCGCTTACTCACTCCCCAGACCCTGTGTTCGAAACCACCCCGACTGTTACTTTTACCGCAACAGCTTCCGCAGTGGCTCCGGCAACTATTCAGAATATTCGTATTCAAGTCGATATCAACGATGATGGTGGCGCCCCCGAGTTCACGTTTAACTGCCCAGTTTCACCGTGCACTGGGACCGCTGGACCATTTGCTCCCGGCATTCCAGTTTCGTATGATGCACAGCTAACTGATTCTCTGGGCAACCTCTCGCCCGTTGTAAGCAACTCTTTCGGCGTGCTTAGTGTAGGAGGAAATATCACGATCGGCGCAATTTCTCCGACAAGTGCGATTGAAGGGAGTGTGAGAACATTTACTGCTCCGGTTTCGGTTGCTGGAGGCAACCCCGGCGTTACTTCCTGTGAATTTCGAGGCACGAGTGGTTTGCTGGGACCTATGTCGCTTTCTACTATCCCTTGCACAAACTGCACCACCTCAATAAACTATACTTTTCCTTCAGACGGCAGCTTTGTTGTTTGGGCTAGGTGTACGAACGGAGTTGAAACGCAAAATGGTCTCGGAGTTACGATTAACGTCGCAGACGTGGGAGGAGGACCGACGACGGTGCCGATTGGGCCGATTGCGTTTCCCAATCCTTTGGGAGCAACCTCATTTACCGATCTTGTCAAAAATATTATTGATTTTCTCTTTACCATGGCGGTGATTGTGGCGCCAGTTCTTTTGGTGATAGCTGGCGTCATCTTTATGACCGCGGCCGGAGACCCGAGTAGGGTATCTACCGCTCGCCGCATGCTCCTGTGGACCGTTATTGGCTTTGGAATTATCTTAATATCAAAGGGGCTCGTAGAAGTGCTGAGAGCGATTCTCGGAATATGACAACGGTGCCCACGTTCAGCGCGAGCAGTTTAATCGCAATTCTCGTGAACATCGGCGACTGGATTTTTGTGGCGGCGGTTCTCATCGCCCCTGTTATGGTGCTTATCGGAGCTGTTATGCTTTTAACCGGGGGCGACAATCCCCAGCGTCTTGCTAGCGCAAAAAAACTCTTTTTATGGACTGCCATTGGATTTGGCTTGGCCTTGCTTTCCCGCGGCGTATTCGCCGCGCTTCAAAGCGCCTTCGGCGCATAGGTGTGGAAAACTGGGTTTACAGGGTTTGTTGAAAGGGTATAATGGGAAATAAGAAATTTGAAAAGGTCGAAAGAACTTTTGTATAGTGAAAAGTTCACCCCGTCGTATGATGGGGTTCACAGAATAAAGGACTATCCATACTATGAAAAAAGTCATTGCAGTTTCTCTGGTTGCCTTAACGCTTGCGGTTGCGATGGGAGGAGTAGCTTCTGCTGCCATCGCACCTCTTCCAACGGGTGAAAGCGGTATCCCAACTGGGATCACCACCGCGGAGGGATTTATTCAGGCCATGAGAGTTCTTACCGACTGGCTGTTTGTTATTCTGACGGTAGTCGCTGTCATATTCATCGTGCTTGCCGGCCTGCAGTTTATTACCGGTGGCGGCGATCCGGCAGCGCTTTCGGCCGCGAGAACCAAGCTTATTTGGGCAGCGGTTGGTATTCTTGTCGCATTGCTCGCGAGAGGACTTCCGGCAGCGATACAAAACCTCGTTGGCGTCTAATTCAGATAGAAAAGAGTTTCGTCCCCGCCCTGCGTCCGCTATCTGGTGGATCGGGGCGGGATTTGTTTTTGCCGCGGTTTTTCTGTATAATAGTATAATTGAAGCATGCCTACTTGGATTATCCCCGCTCCCACGGGTCCGACAACGGGCGCTACCCTGGTTGCCTTGATAGAAAATCTCACCGATTGGTTTTTCGCAGCATTTTTGGTACTGGCCGTTTTGTTCGTTTTGATTGCGGCTTTCCAGTTCATTTCCAGCAGGGCAGAGCCGCAAGCAGTAGCCCAAGCGCGAAGCAAGCTTTTATGGGCTGTGGTGGCGATAATCGCTGCGGTATTCGCCAAAGGAATTCCAACGGCAATTAGGGCGATTATTGGAAGCTAATTGTGGAAAACTGCTTGTTTAGAGAAAAAGCGCATGATATAGTCTATTAACATATAAAGTCGAACCGATTAGAAGTTCCATTTAGAAGTTCCATCAATAATATGACAAAAGAGATAACAGCATTTGGGCTCTTTGTGCTTTTCGGGCTTGCAATAGGTGGTACTGCTTTGGCAATAGGCGAAGTGCCACCCGCCACAATTCCTGATAATATTACGAGCGCCCAAAACTTCATAGATCTTATAGACAACATCGTGGACTGGATATTTGTTGTGGTGCTTGTGTTTGCAGTTATATTCATCGTGCTTGCCGGCCTCCAGTTTATTACCGGAGGAGGAGATCCGCAAGCTGTTTCTCAGGCGCGCAACAAGCTTTTGTGGGGTGCCGTAGGTATCGCGGTGGCGGTATTGGCAAGGGGGCTTGTAACCGCAGTAAGAAGTCTTATTGGGTCGTAGATCTATGAAAACTTTTAGTATTTGTTTATTCGTAATTTTTGGCGTATTTATAGCAAATACCGCTTTTGCCCAGACAATTACGGGGATTGATCCGGATAGGGGTTTGCCCGGTCAGACAATTGCGATAAGAGTTATTGGGACAGGATTTGTGTCCCCTGTGGTAGCAAGCTTTTCCGGAAGCGGCATTACGATTACTGGCACCAATTTTGTAAACTCTACAGAGGTACGCGTTACCATTAAAATTGATCCTACAGCCGCGGTCGGTGCGCGTACTTTAACGATTGCCGGTGGTTCTGCTATCTTTACGGTGAGCAAAGTTATTGGTGAACAACCTGGGCAAAGGATTCCTCAAAACGTTGTTGGCGCCAATGACTTCATAGATCTTATAGACAACATCGTGGACTGGATATTTGTTGTGGTGCTTGTGTTTGCAGTTATATTCATCGTGCTTGCCGGCCTCCAGTTTATTACCGGAGGAGGAGATCCGCAAGCTGTTTCTCAGGCGCGCAACAAGCTTTTGTGGGGTGCCGTAGGTATCGCGGTGGCGGTATTGGCAAGGGGGCTTGTAACCGCAGTAAGAAGTCTTATTGGGTCGTAGCAAAAATTCTTCTTTTCTGATTATTTTTCGTTATGGGAAGAGGGAATTTATTTTTGAGAATTTTGGTTCGGCCGGAAATCTTTGTGTACGCTGCGTTTTTTATATTTACCACAGCTTTTTTTCTTTTGAATGCGTTCACACAAAACGGTGGGCAGGATATTGTGGGTCACTATCTAAAATTAAACGGTCCTCGCCTCGTATGGACGCTTATTTTGGTTTTCATTGCGCTGTTTGCCCACGGCGTTGTGCTTTGGGTTAAGGCAGCGATAAGGCAGGTGGATCCAGCGACGCTGGTAACGCGGCAGAACGCTGGCTTACTTATAAGGCAGACACGAGCTGTGCTTAAAAATCTTGTTACGCTCGGCATTCCCTTTGTCCTTGCGTTTTCTAGTTTGAGTTTGGCTTTAGGGCCACTTAACGTTTTTAACGCAACTCGCCTGCGCGACGAGCTTCTTTTTTCATGGGATGTATGGCTTACGGGCACGTTTCCGCCCCTTACGCTATCGTCCTTTCAGTATCCAGGATGGTTTGTTTCCACGGTGGAATCCCCTTTTTTTTATTTGGTTCCGGTGCTCACTATTTTTGGCGCATATCTTTTTATCGCGCGCCCTCATGTTTTCCGTGAAGCAGCCGGCGCGTTTTTTCTTGCTGCGATTATTATGTTTGCCGGTTGGTTCACATTCCCCGTGCTTAGCCCAAACGACCGTTTTGTGGACAACGTATATAATCTTCCAGTCCCACCTGAAACGCAACAGTATGTGGAACGATATCAGCCGCAAAAAGAAGTCCTCGCGTTTTGGGAGAAGATTTACGCAAGCCGGGAAAATATGGAAATTTTCCCCACCACCGCCATCCCCAGCGCGCACGTAGTGTGGGCAGTGTTTTTAATATATTATTCTTGGCGTGTTTGGAAATGGCTTTTGGTGTTTTCTCTTCCCTTCGGTCTCCTTGCCACGTTCGGTACGAACCTCTTTGCCGCGCATTATTTCGTGGACATTCTAACAGGAGTAGTATGTGGAGCCGGCGCCATTTTTATAGCCAGATGGCTTGCGAGAAAAAAAGACGCATATTTACAGTCGGCACAACCTGCAATACAATAAGAAACATTCCCGCTCGTATGGAAATAAGAGCTATCGCGTACAATTCAAAATATGCCCACTCCACGCTTCTTTCCACTCGGTTTGAGCGGTATTTGTTTCGTATTTTGCAAAGATATTTGCGTGCCCGAGAAGGAGAAAGGGTGTTGGAGGTGGGATGTAATAGGGGGTCCGTCGTTAAGCGACTGCAGGATTTGGGGGTGGATGCTTATGGCGCAGATATTAATAAGGACGCGATTGCAGAAGGGCTTACTCGCAACCTCAGCTGCATGGATGCTACGAATCTTACCTTCCCCGACAACAGTTTTGACAAGGTGTATAGTTTGCATACCATTGAACATATTCCAGATCTCAAGAAAGCGCTTGCGGAAATGGAACGAGTTCTGAAGCCCGGCGGCCGCCTCGTTCTCACCTACCCCATAGAACCAAGTTTTATGCGGGGATTCTGGTGTCTCTATCATGCAATTGTGGTCTACAAAAATCCATTGGCAGCCCGTGAGATTCACGTGCATAGCATTCATCCGAGAAAACTTCGAAAGTTGGTGCGCGAATTTCGGCTCAACCTCCGCCACATTGCAAGTCCGTTTCTCGTATCGCTTTATCCGCAGTATCTTACGGTGTTTGAAAAAGTGAAGCACCCTTCCTTGTAGAGTCGGGTGCTTACGGGATTTCCACCTCAGCATAAAGGCCGAGATGGTCTGAGGTGCTTTCGAAGGTGCCGTATCGCGCGACCTCAAGGGCGGGATCATACAAGATATGATCTAAGCTCCATCGTGGATTCCAGCTCGGATAGGTTGGCCTTGTGGCGTCTCGAAGATCGTGCTTCTTGCAGAGTAGAGTTTTCCTTAGATCCGTCCTGTTAAAGTCGCCAGCAATAATGACTTTGCTGCCGATTTCTTTTTGTGTTGCGCAGAAAACTGCAAGACGCGCTATTTGAGAAGAGGTAGTCCAGCCCCAGCCAAGATGCGTTGCCACGATGACGATATTGAACTGGTTTAGGTATAGAGCGGCAGTGCCGCCACCTCCAGCAAACGTATTTTCATGCGGCAGTCGGATTTGGATCTCCTGGTGAAACCCTCTAGTTTTGCTTGCAATGATTGTGCCGACACTCCACCGCAGCCAACTGTGCGTGCTGCTTGAGGCAGTACGTGTATATCCTTTGTTTGCGAGCACTTCCTTTGCCGCACGAATCCAGTGCGATGGAATTTCGTTGAGACAAAGAATGTCCGCGTCAGTTGAAATGGCATCGAGCAGCGCTCTTTCCATGCCCTTTGTCATCTCCAAAGGGAAGCCCTTTAGGCGGAAGGTGTACAGGTATGCGCTCCAGAGGTCTCGGAACGCGAAGCCAGGCAGACCGGCTTGGGTGTTGTAGGTTGCTATGCGTAGCAACACTGCTGCCTCCTTTCTCTAGTAGGTGCCGATACCATCGCCCCATACCATAAAAGGTAAAAACATGCAATGGAAAAGGGAACAAAAGAAATTGACGGATAGAAATATTTGTGGTACCGTTATTTTGCGCTAAGAACCTAAAAAAGGAGGTGTGCGATGCGCACGGTAGCCTTCGTTGCATTGGTGATGTTGGCAGCGGCGGTGTTCGCGGGATGTGCGGTGGAAGCGAAGGTCGGCTCCACGCCCACCATCGTTCCAACCCCGACTCCCACAGTAACACCTACGCCGACCTCGATACCGACACCGACAGCTACGCCTACGGCGGCTCCAACTCCGACTGCAACCTCTACTTCAATTCCAAAGAGAGTGCCGGTAGTTTTTCCAACCCCTACTTCGTCGCCCCAGCCCCTCTTAATCTATGAGGACTTTGAAGCTCCATCTGTAGGAGACAGGTGGAAATCCTATAGCGGAGGAGCTCTTGGAGATTGGCGAATAGAGGGGACTGTAGATCTCACGGGAACGTTTTGGGTTGCGGCGAGCGGTCGCCAATCGCTTGACCTTCATGGGCGGACTCCAGGAACGATCGTTCAGAAGTTCCCCACAACTCCTGGGCAAGCGTATGAAATATGCTTTGCCCTTTCTGGGAACCCAAGTGGAGGAGATTCTCAAAAGGTTTTGGAGGTATGGTGGAATACCACACGGGTGGATCGGATCACCATTGATACCGCCAGTCGTTCCCCAGCGGATATGGGGTGGGCCTATCGGGGTTATAGAATAGTTGCGGTGGAGGAGTTCGCGAATCTGAAGTTTCAAGGCGTGGGAGGTGGATCCAGTTGGGGTCCTGTACTCGACGACATACGAGTGGGGCGCGGTGTAGGGAGTAGTGGATGTACGGGCGGCGTAAAGCTCGTAGATTTGTCGGAGTCGGTAATCTTAATCCCGACTCCTACTCCAATCCCAACGCCGACTCCAGCGGTATCTACACCGGTTGCAACGCCGCAGCCGGTACCGACACCAACGGCTACACCCACGCCCGCGGTGACTCCAACACCAACTCTAACGCCGACGCCCACGATAGCGCCGACGGCAACACCTACGCCAACGGCTACGCCCAAGCCTCTGGCGACTCCGACGACGGTTGCGACCCCAACCCCAACGCCTACGGCAACGCCGACGCCAATGCCGACACCGATGCCAACAGCAACTCCGACTCCCAGTCCCGCCCTCGTGGTGTTAGATCCCACGAGGGTTGATCCCATCGTGGAGGAGACGACCTGCCCCAAGCCCCAACTGCCGGGGGAGACATGCACTTTGCAGTCGCCCTTGGTGGTGAGTCAGGCGCGGGTGTCCTTGAGGCCGCAGGTGGAAGTGAGGGTACTGTTCGGGGCGCCCTACGGGGTGCGGATAACAAGCGCCCCGCGTTCCTTCCAGGCGACCTCGACTACCTCTGGATTCTTTGACCTTAGGCCAGAGGAGCGGGAGGCCTTCATCTTCCACGTGGATGTGCGCGGAGATGCGAAGGCCGGGAGCTACGGGCCCATCACCTTTGTCTTGAAACTTCCCGGCGAGGTCGGGGTCTACAGGGAGGTGAAGAGCTTCCCATTGATTGAAAAGATCGTGGTGGAGCCCGCGCTCGAGCTCACCGAGCTCGAGAAGTTCGAGTGCGGAGTGCTCAGGGTTGGCGAGGAGTGCCTCGCTTTCCGCGCCACGATCAAAAACCACGCGCGTATAGCACGCACGGGCGAGCTGAGCGTGGTCTTCCACAATGCGGCCGGCCGGCAAATGGGAAAGCCTGCCGGTCTCCAGCTCCTTCAGCAATGTGGCGAAGAGGAGCGTCGGCCTCTCGGTGCAGTAGCGCTTGCGGGACAAACGACGGTGACGTGCGACGTCGTCATCGGCGTTGCCGCGGGCACTGCCGCAGTGGAGGTTGGCTCGCTGGAACTCGTGTTCCGCGAGTCGTAAGGGCAAACTGAAAAAGGCCCGACCGAGCGCAGCTCGGTCGGGCCTCACTTTCTTTTTCTGGAAAAATTAGAGATAATTGTACTACCTTGCGCCCTCGTGGTGAAATGGCAAACACGGTAGGTTTAGGACCTACTGCCGAAAGGTTTGGAGGTTCAAGTCCTCCCGAGGGCACACTGCAACTTCATTCAGCGTCAACTATGCATTTATTCAAGAAATATATTCTTTTGAGCGTTGTATTTGTAACCGGAGCTTGCGTGCTCGTAATTGAAATTGTGGCGGTGCGCGTATTGTCGCCCTATTACGGCAACACGATTTTTTCGGTTTCGAGCGTCATTACCGTAATCCTCGCCGCCTTAAGCATCGGATATTACGCAGGAGGTCGGCTCGCTGACCGCCGGCCATCGTATAATCTCTTTTATGGAATCATCGTTACGAGCGGAGCTATGGTGCTTGCGCTTCAACTTCTTGCTTTGACGTTATTGCCATATATGGGATACCGGCTTTCTTTGGTAAGCGGCCCGCTTGTTTCTTCAATGATTTTGTTTTTCCTGCCCGGGCTTTTGCTTGGTACACTTTCGCCTTTTGCTATTAAACTTCAAAAGCTCCGCGTCCCGGAAGAAGGAGTGGGAACGGTGGCGGGAAAGGTGTTTTTCTGGTCCACGTGCGGGAGCATCGTAGGAAGTTTGGGCGCCGGCTTCATTCTCATCCCGCGCCTTGGTGTGAATGAAATTTTCCTGGGTACGGGGGTAATTCTTTTGGCTGTAGGCATGATCGGTATGGTTATCTCGGGGGCGAAGAAGGAAAACGTCCTCTTCTGTATGGGGGTGAGTGCGGTGCTTTTGGGGAGCGTATTTTCAACGCTTGCGGCAGCAAAAGCAGATGTTATGTACGAAACAGATGGGCTGTATGAGAAAATCACTGTGTATGATGGAAAATATAAAGGAAGGCAAGCGAGATTCCTCAAGCAGGATTGGAGTTCTTCCTCCGCGATGTTCTTGGATTCAGACGAGCTTGCGTACGAATACACAAAGTATTACCAGTTGTACAAAATTTTTACTCCCAATCCAAAAGAAGCGCTTGTGATTGGAGCTGGAGCCTATAGTGTGCCCAAGGCGTTATTCCAAGAGCTGCCGGAGATTCGTGTGGATGTGGTGGAAATCGAGCCCGCTTTAGTTGAGGTTGGCAAGCGATTCTTTCGCGTACCGGATAACCCTCGCCTCGCCAATTATATAGAAGACGGCCGTCGCTTTTTGCATGATTCTCATACGACATACGATATTATTTTTAGCGACGTCTATGTGTCGTCCATTCCTGCGCATTTTGTCACGAAAGAGTTTTTTGAAATTGCAAAAAGCAAGCTGGCGCCCGAAGGAATCTTTCTGGCAAATATTGTTGGCGATCTTGCGTCCGATCCCCCTTCGTTTGTACTCGCGGAAATGAAAACTCTTCGAGCTGTATTTCCCCAAAGTTATTTTTTCGCAATGAAATCTCCCGTATCAGAGGAACTCCAAAATTTCATATTCGTGGGGCACAAAAGCGAAAAAAGCGTGAACCTTGAGGGTTCCGCTTTCTATGGAAAGCTCATTGATCTGAGCCGTTTTGATTTTGATCTTTACCCTTTGCTTACCGACAATTTTGCGCCGGTGGAGTATCTTACGGCTCAAATCTGGGCTCGTAGGATTGCTGAGGAGCGCTAGTCGCTATTTGCAATCTTTACCTGCTTTATTTTTTCAGTTTTGAGCTTGGGAAGGCGAAGCGTGAGCACGCCATCGCCCATTTGGGCTTGTACGTGTTTTACGTCTACCTCTTCTGGAAGGAAAATTTGCCTTGAGAACGGCCCCCAAAAGCATTCTTCGTGCAGATACTGTTTTTGCTCTTGGGCGTTTGGATTTTTTCGCACGCCCCGTATGGTAACCACGTCGTTTTCCACGGCAATATCCAGTTCTTCGGGCCGCACCCCGGCTACTGCCGATTGTATGACCACGTCTTTGTCGGTTTCGTATACGTCAACCGCGAGTTCGCCTTCGGGCTCAAACCAGTCGTCCACCTTGAGTTCTTCAACGGGTTCTATTGTTTGCTGGTGTTTTTCTACGGTAATTTTTTGTTGCATAAGAGTTTGAGCCGCCGGAATTCACGAGAGACAATAATGCCAATAAGGAGCAGCGGCAAGATGGGAAACAGCAGAAAGAAAAAGTTTTTGCCGCCTATAGTAAATATATAGAAATTAAAGAGTCCGTGCAAGAGTGTCGCAAGCACCAGCCCCGATATGGCAAGCAAGCGCGCGTGCCTTTTCCGGAAAATGGCAAGGGCGAGAAAGTACCCGAATAATCCCGAAGCTAATGCGTGCAGAAAAACCGCCTGTACAAAGCGGATGCTGTTCACAAGAAAGACGTCAGAGGCAGGATAGATTTTTATGAGCCCAAACAGTAGCAAAATGTTTTCGAGTGCCGCAAATCCGAGTGCCGCGACTATCATATAAATCATCACATCCACGGGCTCGTCCAGGGCGGGGTTTGAAAGGGCGCCGATTCGCACGGCGACGTATTTCAGCAGTTCTTCTACGAAAGCTATGCCGAGAAGAAAATACACAAGCAAAAAAGCGAGCCGCGGGAGTGCGAAAGAAGACAGGGATTCTTCAAGAAACGTTTCCAGATAAATCGCGGGGATGGCGATAAACGCGCCCAAGAGAAACACTTTGAGAATCATGCGGTTGGGTTCCGGGTGTGCATCTTTGCGAAGATAAAACGCAAGCCAGATTAAGCTGGGCGCTATAGCGAATAAAAACAGCAAAGGATAAGTTACGCTGGCCATTGTTCAATCATAAGGGTTTGTTGTTTTGCCCAATCAGCTGTCTCGTCGGGGAGATTCTGGTAAATCGCTTCTGTTACGAAAGGAGTAAAGGGATGTAAAAGTTTAAGGAGGTCACGCAAGATGACAAACAGCGTCCATTGGGCAGAGCATTGCGCTTGCCCGTTTCCGCCGCGAAACTGCTCTTTGCTTTCTTCGATCACTTTGTCAGCGAATGTATGCCACGCATAGTGATACAGCTTTTCTGCGGCAAGATAGAAGCGGAACTCCTCGATATCTGCTGTAACGTTTCGTGCGATTTCTGCGAATTCTTCCAGGATCTTTTTGTGTTTCGGGAGGAGTTCTGGCTTTTGCCGGAGAGCCGCTTCGTCAACATGAGAGAGCACAAATCGAGCGATGTTCCAAAGTTTATTGGCAAAATGTTTATGTGCCTTGATCTTGTCTTCTGAGAGGGCGAGCGAGGTGCCCGGTGTGTTGCCTACAATGAGACCCATTCGGAAAGCGTCCGTGCCGTATTTTGCCGTTAAGTCGAGAGGATTTATTACGTTCCCCTTGCTCTTGCTCATTTTTTTGCCTTTCGCATCCAGCACGAGTCCGTGGAGATACACGGTATTAAACGGCAGTTTGCCAGTAACATATTTCCCAAGCATAAGCATTCGGGAAACCCAAAAAAATATGATCTCGCCCGCAGTTTCCATCACTTGGGTCGGATAGAATTCTTTAAAATCTTTGCTGTCAGGATACCCAAGAGCGGCAAATGGCCATTGCCCAGAAGAAAACCATGTGTCAAAGGTGTCGGTTTCTTCTCTCAACTCTTCTTTGCACTTCGGGCATGTGCTGACCTTATTCTCCAAATCAGGCAATCCTCCTTCGCATGTATCGCAAATCTTTGCCGGTATTGGTATCCCCCAGATAATCTGCCGCGAAATGTTCCAGTCGATTATATTGTTGAGCCAGTGGAGAGTGATCTTCTCATAATGATCAGGGACGTATGTGATTTCCTTCTTCTCAATTGCTTTAATGATAGGTTCTGCGAGAGGCCTCATCTTTATAAACCATTGTGATTTGACTTGCGGCTCTATTAAAGAATTGCACTTGTAGCAAAGCTTTACAGCGTGCTTGTAGTTGTCGTCAATTTTTTCTACTAAACCTTTCGAAGCAAGCTTCTCTACAATTTTCGGTCGAGCTTCGGTGATTTTCATCCCGGCAAATCCGCCAGCTATAGGCAAAAGCCTTCCTTGTTCGTCTATAATCTGCTCTCTGTCTAAATGATGGCGTTCGGCGATGTCAAAGTCGGCAGCGTCATGCCATGGGGTAATGGTCATTGCGCCAGTTCCGAATTCCATATCTACGGCTTCGTCTTTTACTACGGTTGCAGTAATAGGGCCGTTTATCCATTCTAATTCAATCTTTTGCCCATCCTTATATTGCTGGTAGCGCTTATCTGCGGGGTGCATTACCACATATTTATCTCCAAATTTGGTTTCGGGCCGCGCAGTGCCAATGGTAAAGGGGCCGTACTTTACATAGTAAAATTTGTCTGTCCGTTCTTCGTCAACTATTTCAAGATCGGAAAAACTGGTTTGGTGTTTGGGGCACCAGCTCACTATTTTTTTCCCTCTGTATATCAATCCCTCATGAAAAAGCTTCTCGAAGGTACTATAGACCGTTTTTACAATATCTCTATCAAGAGTGAATTTTTCTCGGGACCAGTCGCAAGATGCCCCTATCTTCTTCACTTGTGAGTTAATGTTGGAGCGGTTGTTTTGCGTGAAGCCCCAGATTTCCTTATACAAATCCTCTGGCGCTATATCAAAACGCGAACGGCCTTGTTTTTCCAGCACTTTTTCATACACAACTTGGGTTTCAAAGCCGGCATGATCGTTCCCAGGGAGCCATAGAGTTTTTTTGCCGCGCATCCTATTGAAGCGAATCATAATGTCTTCCAGGGTCATTACCAGTCCGTGTCCGGCATGCAAATCGCCATTGGCATTGGTTGGAGGCATGATGATTGTGAATGTTTTTCCGTAATTTGGATTTGTTTCAGGACTACCCGCCCAAGGCGGGTGCGCCTCGGGCGCAAAAAACCCGCTCTCTTCCCAGAGTTTGTAGAGATTTTCTTCTGCCCCCTGCGGATTATACGCCTTCGGAAGTTCCCTCATAGCAATTTGTATGGTAGCACAAATCTAAGCGATTCTTAAATTGGGATCAGCTTCTATAGAATCGGGATTTTTGGGATGTGCACCTTGTTTATATTTGAAGTAGCCGGCAAGGGCGATCATTAAACCATTGTCGGTTGCGAGGTCTGGCGGCGGCGCGAGTAGTTTGATGCTCGTGGCATCCGTCGTATGTTTCAAGCGGATGCGAAGAGATTCGTTGGCGGCGACGCCGCCGCCTACGACAATGGATTTTGCTTTGAATTCTTTTGCCGCGTGCATTGTTTTATGCACGAGCACATCTATAATTGCTTGCTGAATTTCACAGGCCATCCCTTGGATATACTCTTCTGATTCGCGCTCTTTTTCGGGCCGCGCCTGATAATCGTACAGCACCGCGGTTTTTAATCCAGAAAAACTAAAATCGTAATCCTTTGTATGGAGCATTGGTCGAGGCAGGTCAATTTTGATTTTTGAGTTTTGAATTTGAGCGGCGGCAGCCGCGATTGCTGGTCCGCCGGGGTACCCGAGACCTAAGATGCGGGCAGTTTTGTCAAAACATTCGCCGGCAGCGTCGTCCCGTGTTTCCCCGACGATTTGGTATTTGTCTATATCCCTTGCGAGAATGAGTTGCGTATGTCCTCCCGAAACGATCAATGCGACTGCTGGGAAAACTCGATCTTCGATTCCTAAAAATTGATCATTCTTGTCGGTTTGCTGAAGCAAACCGACAAGAAAATGCGCTTCGATGTGATCTACGGGGATAAGGGGTACACTCCACTTATTGGCGAGATTTTTTGCAAAATTCAATCCGGCCCACAAACATGGAGAGAGGCCGGGTCCGTAGGTGACCGCTATCGCATCGATGTTTTCTTGAGGAATTTTTTTGAGAACGATCGGCAGATTTTTCTCATGTTCCCGCTTTGCGAGCATAGGGTAAACGCCGCCGTATTCTTGATGTATTTTTATTTGCGAGGAAACTACGTTTGCAAGAATGCGAAACTGGAGAGTTTTTCCCGCCTTGCCGCGAGGCAGGCTTTCGGTTACCTCCAATACCGCGATTCCCGTATCGTCGCACGACGTTTCTATACCGAGCATTTTCATAGTATGAGCATACGGGAAAGCTTGATTTTTGGCAATTTCCGAGCTAAACTGTGGAAGCATACTCCCTTGTGAAACGATTCGCTTTCAGCGGTTTCCCAAAGGAGGCCCGGAGTTTGCAGTATTCGCTCCTCGAGGACTCGGGGCGCGCAAACTTACCAAAAGTACCGACAGGCACTTTTGGTCCCATCGTCTAGTCTGGTTAGGACGTCGGGTTTTCATCCCGGAAATCAGGGGTTCGAATCCCCTTGGGACCGCTCTATGAACGCAGCTCATCTGACTGCCGCGAAAGCCACGGATCTTGACACGCCGCGAGGCAGATTTTTCTATCGGATGTTTGAAATTCTGCCTGGAGCCATAGCGTGGAGCACGCTGCTGCTCGCCTTCTTGGTTTCGTGGCTCTTCCCCGCGCTTGCCGCTTTTTTCATTTTGGGGTTTGTGCTGTATTGGTTTTTACGCACGGTGTATTTCGCCTTTCACCTGCGCGCAGGATACCGCAGGACGAGAGAACACGAGAAAGCAAACTGGCTCCAGAGAGTCAAGAAGATTGAGGGTTGGGAAGGCATATACCATCTCGTGCTCGTGCCGACCTACAGAGAACCCCTTGAAATTTTGCGGGAAACGTTTGCCGCGCTTCGCTCGTCCGATTACCCGAAAGACAAGATGATGGTGGTGCTCGGAATTGAAGAGAGGGAAGGGGAAGAAGGCGCGAGGAAGGCGCGCGCGCTTGAACGGGAATTCGGCGGAGATTTCCTCCGGTTTTTAATAAGCTGGCACCCTGCCGGCCTGTTAGGAGAGATCGCGGGAAAGGGCGCTAATGAAACGTGGGCAGCGAAAAAGGCGAAAGCAGAACTTATTGATCCCTTGGGCATTCTCCTTGAGCGCGTTATCGTTACCTCGCTGGACGCGGACACCGTGGTATTTCCCAAATACTTCAGCTGTTTGGCGCACCATTACCTGACTTCCCTGGCTCCCCTCAGGCATTCCTATCAGCCCGTTCCCTTGTTTATCAACAACATATGGACTTCATCGGCGCTCTCTCGGCTGTTCGCATTTGCCACGACATTTTGGTTTTTGATGAATCAGGAGCGTCCGGAAAAATTGAGCACGTTTTCTTCTCACTCCATGGCCTTTAAAACTCTTGTGGAGGTCGGATACCGGCAGGTGAACTACGCGGTGGATGATTCGCGTATTTTTTGGCAGTGTTTCTTACGCTACGAGGGAGATTATTCGGTTCAGCCCTTGTATTACCCCGTGTCCATGGACGCCAATGCCGCCCCCACTTTTTTTGATACCGTAAGAAACATTTATCGCCAGCAGCTCAGATGGGCGTACGGTGCGGCAGACATTCCTTACTTTTTGTATGGATTCATTAAAAGCAAACGCATCCCCCTGCGCAAAAAGATTCCGCTTGGCTTTGACCGGATAGAAGCGTATTGGTCGTGGGCGGTGGCCTCTCCCCTCATTTTTTTTCTGGGCTGGCTGCCTTTGGTGCTCGGAGGAGATGCCTTCACCCAAACCTTGCTGTCCTACAACCTGCCCCGCGTAACGTCATGGATTTTGACGATTATGATGCTCGGGTTGGTGTGGGCCGCGTTTTTGAGCATGCTGTTTCTTCCACCCCGCCCCATGCGCTACGGAAGATGGCATACGCTATGGCTTATACTCCAGTGGGCTCTGCTGCCGCCCATCATGATTTTCTTTGCCGTGCCGGCTTTGCACGCCCAAACCCGCTTGATGCTTGGAAAGTATATGGGTTTTTGGAGCACTCCGAAGTTTCGCGATTGACTATTCTAGATGCAATTTCTCACGAAAGTCCGCAAGTTTTTCTCGCAAGAGAGGGTAGTTTTTGAGCGAGATATCTTTTTCCAAGAGCGCTTTTGCCGACTCGCGCGCCTGCTCCACAAGTTCAAGGTTCGTAAGCTGGTGCATGGCAAAATCGGGCAGGCCCCATTGCTTGGTGCCGGCAAAATCCCCGGGCCCGCGAATTGCCAAATCACGCTCGGCAAGTTCAAAGCCGCTCGTGGATGCCTCAAGGGCCTTGAGCCGCGCCCGCACAGTATGAGAATTTGATTCGGTGAACAGAAAGCAATACGACTGATGCTCTGCCCTTCCCACCCTTCCGCGAAATTGGTGGAGCTGGGCTAAACCGAAACGGTCCGCCCCCTCCACCATCATAATAGCGGCGTTCGGAATATCCACTCCGACTTCCACGACCGACGTTGAGACAAGTACGTCAATCTTTCCCGCCTTGAATCTGCGCATCGCTCGCTCTTTTTCTTTTGTTGTCATTTTGCCATGGAGCATTTCTACTCGGAGGTCAGGGAATACTTCTTTTGATAGTTTTTCGTACTCTTCTCTCACGGTTTTTACTTCTGTGTCTTTGGGAGTTTTTTCGGTGCGCTCAATTCTTGGACAAATGACAAACGCCTGCCGGCCTTTTGCGATCTCCTCGCGGATTGCTTCATAGGCCTTGGGGCGGTTTGCGGGAGGAATGATTTTGGTAATGATTTGTTTTCTTCCTGCAGGAAGCTGGATGATCAAACTGAGGTCCAGGTCTCCATACAGGGTCATTGCCAACGTGCGCGGAATCGGGGTGGCGGTCATGGAGAGCAGGTGTGGGATGAGGGTTGCTGAGCGGAGCAGACGCGCGCGTTGCTTTACGCCAAAACGATGTTGTTCGTCTACAACCACGAGAGCCAAGTTCCCAAATTTCACTTTATCTTGAATGAGAGAATGTGTGCCGATGAGCACCTGCAATTTGTTATCTTTTACTTTTTCAAGGAGTTTGCTGCGCGAAATTTCTATGTAATCTGAGGGAAGTTTTGGAGAGATGAAGCGATCGGTCTTGCCGGTGAGCAAGCCGATAGTAATTTTAAATGGCGTGAGCACCTGGGCTACGGTTTTGTGATGCTGCTGAGCCAAAATTTCGGTGGGAGCCAAGAGTGCCGCCTGATACCCTGCTTTTACCGCAGAGAGCATTGCCATTGCGGCTACCACAGTTTTCCCCGAGCCCACGTCGCCTTGCAGGAGACGGTTCATGGGGCGCGGTTTTTCCATATCTTTTAAAATATGCCATGCGGCCTTTTTCTGGTCATCAGTGAGATGGAAGGGAAGTTTGTCGGTGAAGCGCTTCATGAGCTCCGCGCTGAACGGGATAATCGGAGCTTTCACTTGAGCGATTTTTTTACGCTCTGAAAGGATGAAGAGCAGGATATAAAACAACTCCTCAAAAGCGAATCTGCTGGTTGCCCTGTTTGCCTCTGCCAAAGAGTCCGGGAAGTGAATCTGCCAGAGCGCTTGGCGTACAGGCAGGAATTTTTTCTCGTGCAGGATTTCCTCTGGCAGGGTTTCTGGCACTTCTTTCATTTGTGCGAGCACCATTTTGATGATGGAGCGCAGCCACCGCGAAGACATCCCTTCTGTTTCAGGATACACCGGTACTATTCTGCCAAGATGGGTTAAGCTCGCATCCTCCATATCTTCTTTCAGTTTCTCGTGGATTGGATTTGAGAGATATATACCAGCTTTGTCGCGCAGAACTTTCCCGGCAAGGTACATTTCATCTTTTGGCTTGAGAGAGTCAATAAGATATGGCTGATTGAACCACAGCACTTTCACTGCTCCGCTCGCATCTTCCACAAGGCCGGTGATTAAAGACATCCGCTTTTTGAAAGTGCGAATTTCTTTGAGATCCAACAATTTGCCGGAAATGCAGTAAGTGCCCCCTTCTTTGAGATCTTTGATCGGCGTGATTTTTGAAAAATCCTCGTATGTCCGCGGGAAATGAAAAAGAAGATCACGCACAGTAGTGATCCCCGTTTTCTTCAATTTTTTCTCATACGCGGTTCCAATCCTTGGAACCTGCCCAATGGGGGTGGAAAACGTCATGATGTAAACGACGGTGTCCCCAGGAGGAATCGAACCTCCATCTTGGCCTCCGCAGGGCCACACTCTATCCGTTGAGCTATGGGGACAAAAACAACTGCTTGTTTTTGTCGGGCATTTTAGCGATCCGCCAGTTGGCGGAGAGCGTTAAGAAACACCCGGGTCCGCCGAAGGCGGATACATAATTATCGTAGCTTTTTTCGGTTGATTTTTCAAGGATTTGGAGATACGATGGGAATGTTTGGAGAGGTGGCTGAGCGGTCGAAAGCGACACACTGCTAACGTGTTATCCCTTAACCGGGATCGTGGGTTCGAATCCCACCCTCTCCGCCAAGAATCACATTTCGAAAAATCAAGGTTAGTTGCCTCGGCGCGTTGCGCCTCGGCATGGTATTTTTCCGCAATTTGAAAGGCATTTTTGAAATCGCACGCCAGCGTGCGGTCGGCAATGCGGAAGTTCGAACCAATCTTTTTAAGAAAATCCCGAATCCGTTCGGGATTTTCTTGTTGAGCGTATTTTTCGGCTTGGTTGGCGTCTTTTAGAAAGGCAATGGCAAGTTCGAACCGATTATTGCTTTTTCGCCCAAAAGCGGTGATTTTTTCTTCCAAATCCTTTTTAGCAAGAATGAGCTTGTGTTTTTTAGTGGCATATTCCGTTTGCGATAAATTGCCGTCCAGTTGTAAGTCAAGCAAACGATCAAGTTTTGTTTCTATCTCCACAAGCTCCCGCCTCGCTTTTTGGGCGAAAGAGCTTTCCGCTTGGGCGATTTTCATTTTTTCGTTTTCAAAATAATTGATTGAAGCGTTCGCCCAAGCGGAAGACAAAGAAACTTTTTTGATTTCCTCTTTTATTTGAGAAGTGATGGCGTCCTCTCTTGCATATCTTTGCGAACAAGGATTTTTCCGTTTGGTGCATCGTAAATAGTTATGACCTTTTTGTGTTTCGGTGGTAATAAAGCAACCGCACTCTCCGCAACGGAAAAATCCTCTGAAAATGTAAGGTTTAAGTTTTGGCGATTTCGGCTTGCTCTTATTCGCCATCACTTCTTGAACGGAATCAAAAAGTTTCTTTGTGATAATCGGTTCATGCTTTCCGTCATACAATTCTCCGTTATATTCAATCATGCCGTAATATATTTTGTTTTTCAGCATATACTGATAATTTGAGGCGGAAAGCATTTTGCCTTTCTTGCCAACCAAGCCCAAGGAATTGATAATCTTTCGGATTTGAGCGAGGGGATATTCGCCAGTTGCGTACATTTCAAAAGCCCGCTTGATATATTTTGCCTTTTCTTTATCAACAGCGATACAGCGGGCGTTTTTGTCGTTTATATAGCCAAGTGGCGCCCAAGCGGGCCAAATTCCATTTCGCAATTTCTGGCGAATACCCCTCTTTATATTTTCCGAAAGATTATCCACATAATATTTTGATTGCCCAAAAGCAATTGATAACATAAATTTTCCCTGCGGTGTCGGATCAAACCAAAAAGTAGGAAATTTTAGCGTGGTGATTTTTCCAGTATCCACCAAGTAGATTATTCTTCCGCCGTCTATGCTATTTCTCGCCAATCTGTCAGGGTGCCACGCTAAAATTCCCTCAGCTTCATTTTTCTCTATGCTTGCCACCATATCGTTAAAAATTTCTCTACCCGGCTCTTTGGCGGTCTTGCTTTCCACAAATTCACGGACGATATTCAATCCTTCTTTCTTGGCATATTCTCGCAATTCAAACATTTGCGCTTCAATACTCAAAACCTGTCTTTCGGGTTCGTCCGTGGATTTACGAGCATAGAGAAAAATCTTTTTGGTTTGTAAATTTATGTTGTCCATATTGTTTTGAAATTAGTTTTTGGGCAATCAAAGAAAAATACGCTCAACCTTTCGCTGAAAGCGAAAGAAAAAAGATTGGTTCGAACTTCCGCATTGCCGACCGCACGCTGGCGTGCGATTTCAAAAATGCCTTTCAAATTGCGGAAAAATACCATGCCGAGGCGCAACGCGCCGAGGCAACCAACCTTGATTTTTCGAAATGTGATTCTTGGCGGTGTTTTTTGGACGAAGTTCGAACATTCTTTGACGAAAATCCGAATTCCGAATTCTGAAATCCAATCGCTCGGGCGGGCAAAAAGGAAGGGGGTTGGGGGGAAGGAATTTTTGCCCGCCCTCACTTTCCGTTTCCAATTTTTTTCCGTCGCCGCCGAATTTCGTATTTCGCTTTGCGAAATGCGCCGCCAATAAAGAAGTTGTGTTTGCCCCGCCCACCCGTGCGCACACAACAAAAACTCCCTTGTATAAATCAAAGAAAAGATGTATTCTAATAATATGATTTCGATATAAGTTAGTATGATACTATTTTATCATAGTAGCATTATAATACAAGTATGGCACAAGATAATAAAATCGGCAAGAATATAAAGAAACTAAGACAAGCCAAAGGCTTGTCGCAAGATCGCCTCTCAAAAGCGGCGGATGTTTCTTATAATTCAATTATCAAACTTGAAACTGGCGGAATCACTAATCCAACGATTGTAACCTTGCAGAAAATCGCTAAAGCGTTAGAAGTTCAAGTTGATGATTTAATAAAATAGGCAAAACTATGAAAATTTATTTAGCGGGTAGCGTCCCAAAGGGTGATGACGAAGCAAAAAAATTTGATGACTGGAGAGGTAGATATAAACAATCTCTTCAAGGATTTTTTGATGCAGATTTTATCGAGCCCTATCATAGAGAACTAGATGAAAGTGATTTCTTAGCAGTGGTTGGTCAAGATTGCAGGCATATAAAAGAAAGCTCTTTGGTGATAGTGAATGCCGAAGAAAAACTTGGGGTGGGGACTGCCCAAGAACTTGTCATCGCAAAATATTTTAAAAAACCTGTTATTTCTGTGCTCCCTAAAAATACCCATCATAGACGTTCAAATGTGGTTTTCCATGGAAAAGTAGTTGAGGACTGGATTCACCCGTTCATTTATACTTTTTCAGATTTTGTTGTTGAGAACGTAAACGAAATAGAAAAAATCAAAGACAAAATTTTTTCTTCTGAAATAAAGGACATTTCTGTAATAGATGAGGCAGTCCGCTATATTGATTCAAAATAGAATTGGCTATTCTCGGAGTCTAATAAAATGAGTTATGCCAAAAATAAAAAGGTCTTTTTATCAGCAATCGGCAAAAATAATCGCTAAAAAATTACTCGGTAAATATCTAGTTTTCAATTCTGCAAAAGGGAAGGTTTCAGGGAAAATAATTGACGTCGAAGCTTATCCAGCATTTTACGATGATGTCTCTCATGGTAATAAGAAAACTAAACGCACGAAAATTCTGTACAACAAAGGAGGCTATGCTTATATTTATGTTATTTATGGGATACACCATCAATTTGGTGTTGTGGTAAATAAAAAAGATATTCCCGAAGTTGTTTTTATTAGAGCTCTAATTCCCGAGGAAGGTACAGGAATTATGAAAAGAAATTTTGGCAAACCCATAACACAGATTACCGATTTAACAAAATCGCCGGGGAATTTGTGTAAATCTTTCGGAATAGATACGAAGTTATATGGTGTAGATTTAACACAAAATATAATTTTTGTGGAAGATAGAGGCGATTTTGTAAATCCCGGTTTTGTAAAAGCTATCACAAGAATAGGGATAAATCCAAAATTGAAAGGAAGTAAAAACAAACTCCGTTTTTTATTGATGGATAATTTGGTAAAATTATAAATGCGGCGCGCCAGTTCCACTGGTACGAAATTCGACGGCGGCGGAAAAAAATTGGAAACGGAAAGTGAGGGCGGGCAAAAATTCCTTCCCCCCAACCCCCTTCCTTTTTGCCCGCCCGAGCGATTGGATTTCAGAATTCGGAATTCGGATTTTCGTCAAAGACTTCGTCCAAAAAACACCGCCAGTTAGGAAATGTCTTTGTTGGCTCGCCCTCTGCGAGGGCTCGCCAGCCGTTTTTCGGGGAAATTTCAAGTCGTTTTGAATTCAGTAAGGCCAAAAGCGGGCTTTTCTAAATCTTTATGAAATACTTTATCTACACAAGGAAATCTACGGATAGCGAAGAACGGCAAGTAATGTCTCTTGAATCTCAACTTTCTGAATTGAAAGAATTTGCCGCCAAAGAAAAACTTGAAAAAAATGTTAAAGTAATTTTATGAAACTCGGTATAATTTTACAATCTAACAAACCGGAGCACGCATGGAATACTTTCCGTCTTGGCATCGCCGCGCTTAAAGCTGATCATCAAGTAGAAATTTTTTTGATGAACGAGGGGTCAGAGTTGGACACTATCCCCGATAGCGAACATTTTGACATCTCGGCAAAAGTGGCGGAGTTCAAAAAGCTGAAAGGCGAAATTTATGCTTGCGGTACTTGTTTGGAAATTCGTGGCAAGAACGAAAACAAAGTGTGTCCGGTTTCCACGATGTTCGATTTACTCAAAATGGTCGAGAGTTCAGATAAGGTCTTAGTTTTCGGATAATTACATGATTATGAAAAAACTTATTTTCACAATTCTTGGCGCAATCGTCGTTGGTTCGTTTGTCACCAATGTAAATGCTCAAATGATGGGTGGGTTTTCCAACTCAGCGATTGATTGGGATGAAGTTGTTGAACACACGCTCCGCGAAGAACAAGAGGGCAAAGAGCTTTGGAGTAAGTTCCAAGCCAAAGAAGTTGTCTGCGCCGACCTAAACGATGAGCAATTCGGCGTTTTGGGTGAGTATTTTATGGGTCAAATGGCCGGCGATTCGCACGCCGCCATGAACGCTATGATGATTCAAGCACATGGTGAAGACGGTGAAGAGCAAATCCATATTGTTATGGGCAAGCGACTTTCTGGTTGCGACACCTCTGCGTCGTTTCCCGCAGGAAATATAGGATGGATGCCGATGATGAATATGATGAATTTCGGATTTGGACCCCTTGGCTGGTTCTCTCGGATTTTCATGATTCTCTGGTGGGCTTTGGTAATCATCGGCATTGTCGCGCTTATCAAATGGCTCACGAGCCAACCTCGTGGCACACACAATCATGAAAAATCTGCCTCGTTGGCAGGCAGGTCGGCGCTTGATATCTTGAAAGAACGATACGCCAAGGGCGAGATTGATAAGAAAGAATTTGAGGAGAAGAAAAAAGATTTATCTAACTAACGGATTAAAAAATTTGCCACCGAGTCCGGAGAGTTCGGTTCGCCTGCCTGCCGGTAGGCAGGGATTTTTCCAAATACACACCGCTCGTTGAGAAAAACCATGAATCACAAGGGGATTATAAATATTTTATTGATCGTAATTATCGTTGCGCTTGCTGGTTTTGGGGTTTATGTTGTTTGGAATCAGCAGATGCAAGAACCATCCGTTCCTCCAGGACCCCCAGTAGTCGGACCAGTCACGGTTACAGGCGACATCACCTGCCTTCCCAAAATCGGGCCGGGTCCGCATACCGAAGAATGCGCAATTGGGCTGCGCGGAACTGACGGTGGGCATTATGGACTAAAAAATCTTCTTAGATACGATCCCGATTATAAATTTTCCGCGACAGGACTGCGCGTTAAAGTATCTGGCGTGCTCAGCCGAGAAGAAATGCCTGCGCCCGCCGGCGGCAAATATGATGTGGTTGGCATCATTGACGTAACTTCCATAAAAGAAGTAACGCCG
>Ga0209542_10003397_pt1 | contig 34080 bp, 40 predicted proteins | sample RifCSPhighO2_01_FD_184028 | JGI IMG/M metagenome (GOLD analysis project Ga0209542, IMG submission 184028) | Soil microbial communities from Rifle, Colorado - Rifle CSP2_plank highO2_0.1 (SPAdes) (version 2) | ecosystem: Environmental > Terrestrial > Deep subsurface > Rock core/Sediment ...
CATTTAAAATGCTTGAAGAATTTATTCATTGGTACAATGAAATAAGGCCGCACCGAGCCTTATTGTTTGAAATACTTGAAACACCTTCACAAGCTTTTACAAGAAAAATGAAACATGAAATCCCGAACTAATATATCGTTAGGAAATATTAACGGGATAACACAGATTACTTTATTAAGCTGAAATTGATAATATCTCCGTTGCGTATTTCTAATTTTTCAATCGTTCCTGCATTCAGTTCAATGACATACATTGCGGGTTTCGATTGATAGCTTTCACATGGATCTTCTCTGCATGGTTGAAAATTTTCTTTTATATCAACAATTTTATTATTTTTGTCAAGAAAAATTATATCTAATGGAATCAGTGTATTTTTCATCCAGAATGATCTAGATTGTTCATTATCAAAAATGAAAATCATCCCTTCATTATCTTCTAAAGTTTTATACATTAGGCCTCTTGATTTTTCTTTTTCAATTATCGCTTTTTCCAGTATAAATGTTTGATTTTTTATTTGTATTGAAATCTTATTTTTTTCATTGGTATCTGAAGAGTAGAAGTAAAAATATGTGAGGAGCACGATAATTAGAATAATGGAGGAAAAAATGCGGAAAAGTTTCATTTTACATTTCTTCCATAACTTCTATTCCCAAAAGATGCAGGGCATTTTTTACCGTTGTTCTGAAACTTTCAATTAGTTGAAGACGGAAAGATTTTAGTTTCGGGTCTGCTGTTAAAACTGGACAATTATGGTAAAACTCGTTAAATAGTTGTGCCAGCTCATAACTATAATTTGCGATTAAAGCTGGGTTTAATTTTTCTCCGGCAGCTCTAATTGCTTCTGGAAATCTTGAAATTTTTAGCATTAATGCAATTTCTGACTGGCTTAATTCAGGAATTTCCAATTTTATATTTGTATTTTTTGCTTTTTTTATTATCGATGAAGCACGTGCATAGGAATATTGAAGGTAGGGACCAGTATTACCCTCAAAGTTGAGAATATCCCAAGAAAAAGATATATCTTTTATTGGCTCATTTTTTAAGAACATATATTTAACTGCTCCAACGCCGACTTTTTCCGGGCTGCCCGCAGTTTTTCTTTTTTGTATTTCTTTCTTTGCTTTTTCAATTGTTTTAGCTAATACATCTTCTAATAAAATAACTTTTCCTTCTCTTGTAGCAAAAATTTCATTTTCAAATTTAACCGCGCCAAAAGAAAGATGATGACATTTTTCTGAAAAATCGTATCCAAGCATTTTCAAAATTGAAAATAAACTATCAAAATGGTCGCTTTGTCTAAAGTCAACGACATAAATCATTTTCTCGAATTTGTATTTTGTATTTCGGAGGACTGCAGCTCCTAAATCCTGTGTTATATATGAAGCAGTTTGATTATTTCTTAAAATAAATTTTTTTCTTACTTCCTTTGATTTATCTTGATACTCTACATAAACTGCGCCATCTGTTTCGCGTTTTGCGATTCCTTTTTTTAATGCATCTAAAACAATTTCTTTTCCTTTGTCAGAAAATTGGCTTTGACCTACGGTTTCTGTAAAATTAACTTGCAATATTTCATATATCTTATTAAAACCCTTTTCTGAATGTTTTCTAATATCATTCCAAATTTTGTGAGCTTTGACATCACCTAATTCTAAGAGACGTAATTTTTCTTTTGCTTTGTTAGTCCATTCATTATCTTGAAATTCTTCTTCAGTACCTTCGGTAACTTCTGATTTTTCCTCTGCGCAAAATTTTACATACAATCTAAGTAATTCTTTTACTGGATCTTTTTGTAACGCTTTTTTATCAAGCCATAATTCATAAGCAACAATTAATTTTCCAATGTGTAATCCTACATCGCCTAAGTAATTAACTCCAATCGGAAAATAGTTTAAAAAATTATATATCCTCATGAGAGAATCTCCCAAAATTGTTGAACGAATATGTCCGACATGCATTGGTTTACCGATGTTAGGCTGAGAAAAATCGATAACAATTTTTTTCTTTTTACCAATATTCTGTTTACCGAAGCTTGCGTTAATTTGTAAAATTTCTTTTGCTAAAAGTTGTTTGTTTATAAAAAAATTCAGATACGGGCCTTTTGATTCTATTTTTTCTAATTCTTTAATCAATTTTTCAGAAAATTTTTTTTGTAAATATTGGGCTATTTCTACTGGTTTTTTTTTATATTTTTTTATTAAGGCAAAGCAGGGAAAAGAAAAATCGCCGAGTTCCATTCGTGGAGGGATCTCTAAGATTTCCTCGATCAATTCATTTTTTAAACTGGTTTCTTTTGAAAGAAGTTCAATAATCTTTTCTTGGAACATAGTTTAATGAAAGGAAAGGTGTTTATAAATTTTCAGAATAATAGATGAATGCGATAGACTTATAAAATAATTTTGGTTTTATTTTCAATGAGTAAGAAGTGTATTTTATGCGGTGAAAGTATTACAGAGGATTTTGGAAAATTGCAAGGAACTGTGATTAAAATTAAAAATGAGAAAAATGTGAATGAATTTCTCTATGTTTGTTCTTTGTGCATGAAAGATGAGAAATGGCTTGAGAATGCTCAGATAAAGGGGGCATAGCAAACATTACTTTTTTAAAGAGTGCATTTTTAGTTTTTGTATGTGAGGGTTCCCGAGTGGCCAAAGGGGCAGGACTTAAGATCCTGTGGCTTAGTGCCTTCGTAGGTTCGAATCCTACCCCTCACATTATATTATCCCTAAACATGATAGCTTTACACAAGAAAAAATATTTGTATAATGTATATATTTCTAAAGATAAGCATCATTATCACAGACGAGACTGTGGAATTGATACCTTAAATTCTACATTTGAATTATATGCTAGGAATAATGGATGGCACATAGTTGCACGTTTAGATCATATTACTGAAAAAGAGAAAGATGCACTATTTGGGTATTATAATGGCGAGCAATTAGAGCCTGATCGACTCCAGAATTTGACTAATAAACTGAATAATGGTGGTTTGTTTTATCTGGATTCACAAGAAGAATTGAATAAAGAATATTCTTTAATTCAGTGTAGTTTAAGGAATTTTAATAGTTTCTAATTCAATACTTTTAAATAACCTAATTTCTTTTTATTTTTGCAGACAGGCTCGCGGGTTAGCTCTCCGCGATTGCAAGTGAGCTTTATGCAAGCTGAGAGGAGGGGCGTGAGAAGTTATTAAAGAAGTCTCGATAATGACGTTGACGCTTTGTCCTTCTTGATCGTGCTTGTGTGAATCGGGTCAGACCTTGATCGGAGCAGCCCTCATCATAAGTTTTGATGCTTGGAGGATAGCAAAGCCGAGAAATTATTGAGGAAACTTTTTTAGTTGCTTTGAGCAAACCTCTGAGTCTGCTTTAACTCGTTGATCATTTTTTGGAGTAGAATTCGTGAATTTTTAATTTTCTACCGATATCTGAAAAAATTTTTTTATCTTCTTCAGGAAAATATATACTGGATTTTTTAATTATCTCTAATTGATTATATAGCATTTGCGTTGTTCGATGAAGATTTTGAGAGCAGGATACTAGTCCGCCATACATAACTACCATTGAAACGCCCTCATCGATATCTGTGGAACATCCAAATCGATTAAAATGAAAATATTTTCTTGCTTCAGAATCTTTAATGTAGGAATGTAATTGTTGTCTTAAATTGCAATAGAATGTATCGTGAGGATGAGCAGAACAAATGAGGACAAGTGCATTTAATGTTTTTTCTGATATTTCGAGTGATTCCCGATCAATACTCATAAATTTTGTACTACTTGCTTCTATTTAAATTTTTGGACTGCAAAATTATTTAAACTTATTTTTAGAAATATCAGAAATTCAAGTTTTGAATTTTAATTCAGTTCGATTATGACTAATTGAAGATACCGAGAACAATATTATTGGCTTTCGGGAAACGGTTCAGAGTAATTTCTAAAATGCATAGGTTTTGTTATCCATTCTGGAATCAAAAACTTTTTTTATGGATTCATATACCTTTGGTATTTCTTTTTTCAAAATTTCTAAGGGTATGACTCCAATCAGTTGTTCAAGCTGATGTTGTTTTTTAAAACTTATATTTCTATTTATACCGTATAAACCACGATTATATTCTCCGATTACTGCAAAAACAGGCACTCCTCGAGAATTTGGCAAATATTTTAATTTTTCACTTCTTACATCGAGAGCCGTAGTTTCTGGCAGCATTAACTAATTTTGACAATTTTTAAATGTATCAGTATTAACAGCATATCTTGTAAATTCTTTTTACCAATTAAAATATATGGCGATATTATTTCTTTTCCAGTTTGATGATCCTCTAAAGATATGATATTATAATAAAACGAATGTTTAAAAAAATTTAGATTCAAACATCAAATTAATTTATCTTGTTAACAATCTTTATAAAATATACAATCCTCTTTTATACATGGAAAAACGAGGGCAATTCTACTTAATGGCAGCCATTATTATTAGTTTTATTTTATTTTCTTTAATTAGCATTTCAACATATATTATTGTTAATCCAAAACCACAGACTATCGATGATATAAGTTCTGATTTAAATCGTGAAAGTTATAACCTAATTGAATATGGCATTTATAATAAAGAAAATCTACAAGAATTACTTACCAAATTTACCTCTGATGATGTTGGCGAATATTATTTAAAAAAAACAGGGGATAATTCTAATATTATTTTTGTTTATGGCAATCGAGAAGGGATTAGTGCTCTCCAGTATAACCGCAAAATTTCAGGGACAATTAGCCTCGGATCAGCAAGTTGGAATAATATTAATAGTTATGCAAAAATAAAAAAGATTGCCAAAAATGAATTAGTAGGAAAAGACACTATAGATATTGAATTTTTGGATAATACTTATACTTTTGATATAAGTGAAAACGAAATATTTTATTTTGTCGCCGCTAATCAGCAAGAAAATAGTGAAACATTTATTAAAAAGAGTACCGATGCTAAAGATAAGAAACCTGGAAAAAAAGATGGTAAATAAAAAAATAAGGGGAAGAAAAGGGGTTAGTGAAATGTTGTCTTATGTTTTATTGATTTCTTTAGGTCTTTTTATGGCCGTTGCATTATATTCTTCACTAAAATTAATTGCAAATGTAAAACCGGTTACAAGCTGTGAGGATGGAGTATCTTTAACTATCATTGAATATGAGTGTGCTATTGATTCATTTAGGGTTACATTGAAAAATAACGGGCGTTTTAACGTTGATGGATTTATGATTCGGGTAAGCAATAATCCTGATAGAGTACCGATAACTCCGTTATCTGTCAAAGGAAGTTTGGATGGTTCCAATCAAGGAAGCTATTCATTTAGTCCTAATCTTTCACCGGATGGAGTTTCGATAATTGAATTTGGAAATTTAGGTATACCTGATTCTGATTTTGAAATACTGAGCTTACGAATTCAACCATTTATAAAATCTGAATCAGGAAAAGCAAATATTGTCTGCGAGAATGCGGTCATTAATCAAAAAATAAATAATTGTAAAATTAAATAATACAGAAAGATATTTAAGGAAAAAATGAATTCATCAATTATGAAGGAAAAAAAAGGGGTGTCTCCTGTTGTGTCTACGGTCTTATTAATAATGATTGTTATTGTGATAGCTATAATTATTATTTTATGGGCGCGCGGATTTGTTAAAGAAATAATCGAGAAAAATATTGATGGCAATATAAAGCGAGTAAATGAATATTGCAATGAAGTTCGACTCGAACCTCTGATAAATAATGATAGGTCTTTTGGCTTCGATAATGTCGGAAATGTTCCGGTATATCGTTTTAATTTGAAGGTTGTTGAAACTAATAGTGGTAACTCAGAAATTTTAAATTTTTATCAGAGTGTTAATCCTGGATTCGGAGTTATTTTGGATTCGACCTTTGATCCAAATATCAAAACGTATGATCTATATGATGAGATAGTTGTTATTCCTGTATTATTAGGGAAAACCGAGGGCGGAAATAAAGAATTTCAGTGTCCTGAAGAAACGGGTGTTAAAATTTAATGAAAGATAATTTTTTTACAGGAAAAAATAAAATAGAAGTATTGAATCTTCGAGGAAAACGCTCTCAAAGTGAAGTCATTTCTACAGTTTTATTAATTCTATTAGTTATTGTGGCAACTATGCTTATTGCAAGTTTTTTAGTAAATTTTGTCAAGGAACGACTAAGTGACGCTGATTGCATTAATGTTTTACAAGAGGTTTCAATTAGCAACAAGCCTCAATATAATTGTTATGATTTTAGTAATCAAATAATGATATTTCAAGTGGAATTTAAAGATAATCAGAGTTTAGGAGGATTCGCAGTAGAGCTTGGAGGCGCTACAACTAAGAGTTATGAAATTAGGGAAAATTTGTTTCCTCCTGAAATTACTATGTATGGTGGGGGAATTATGGAATTACCAAAAAAAAATACCGCTAGAGCATATAATCTAACCGGAGTTATTTCAAAACCTGATTCAATAAAAGTTTATCCGATTATGAAAACCGGTCAATTATGTGATAAATCTGACGAATTAAATTCTGTAGAATTGTGCTAATGAAAACTTGTCGAGAAAATTATTTTTTTGATTATACATTTTCAAAAAAATCTCAAATTTGGGTAGAGACTGCCTTATACACGCTAATTGGATTAACACTTATTACAATTATTTTGTCAATTACCATCCCTCAAATTACCAAAATAAAAGAACGCAGTATTATTAGACAATCTATTAATTCTTTAGATGCATTACATCGTGAAATTTTAGAAGTGTCTGATGTTGCAGGAAACATAAGAGTTATTTTTTTGAAATCAGATAAAGGGACTTTTGAAATTGATCCAGTACAAGATAAAATTACTTTTATTTTAGAGAATTCGCCTTTGCAATTTAGTGAGCCTGGACAAAAAATAAAATATGGTGAAATTTTTATTGAAACTGTTGCTGTGGGAAAACGTTATACGATTCGACTAGAATTAGATTATGCCTCTACCTTTGACATAACTGCTGATGGAGGAGATGGAATAAAAGTTATTCATGGCGGTACTAATCGGTTGAAGGTAGAAAATGTGGGAGATAATCATATTGGAGAAAAAGTTCATCTTGATTTTGATATTGTGTAAGTAGGTGGATTTATATAGTTGAAAACTTAATTTTTTAAAAAGATGGTGCGTACTAAGAGAGAGAGAGCGACTAATTCGAGAAAAGTTTCTAAAAAACTACATGTAAAACTTATTCTTATTATAGTAATTATCCTCGTTGTTTTTTTTGTTTTATATATGAAGTTTTTCCCGTATAAGGAAAATGTAATTTTATCTCCAAATTCTGATACCGTTAATTTAGCAAATAAGAAGTGTCATGTGTGTATTTATGACTCGTCTTTTAAAGGAGCATGTGCATTATATAAAACATTTTGCAAACTGTTAGGGTATGATGAATGTTTTATTTTTCCTGAAGGAACTTCATGGAACATTATTGAGCAAAAACTGAATAACGCTCAGTGTGACTTTTCTGTTTCAGCTGTTATTAAAATTCATCATAGCAATCCGACGCAAACCTCGCAATTATGTAATAATATGGTGGTGTGTGCTACACTCGGAATTCCTGTCTATAAAGATTTAGGCTGTTGTACTGCGGGTAATTTTGCTAATATTCAAAAATGTATTGACCAATTTTTAGCTGCTGCTGCTGCGATTGATTATTGTGGTGAACTCACGGTTACGGCAAATCAATGCACGGGTATGATTAATACCGCCGGTAAACCAGGTATCCCTCCGAATGCAGGCACTCCTATTAGTATTCATTTTTGTGGAACTAGTTACACTATTTCTGGCGGAGCGTGTGATTTTGGACAAGCGTGTTCTCCTTATCTGAATAACCAGGTTGCTTATTGCGGCGTGAATTTTGACGAATGCAAAAAATGTGTCGGTGGCATTTGGAAAAAAGTAGGTATAGCAGAATGTCAGAAAGTACATGGAAAACCTCCTTTTCCAAAATAATCAATTAATACCTCTGACTATCAAGAAGTAACCTTTACTATTTTAAAAACCGTGAATTTTAAATACTCCCATTTAGTTATATTAAAAAAGGTGATCATGGAACGAATTAATATCAATTTAAATCCGGCCATCCCTCCGTTACCAAAAATAGATGATAAAACTAAAATTGATATTCGTTATACACTCATTTCTCCATATGTAAGTGTTCATATTTACTGGGACGAAGTTAAGGGAGAATTAATTTATGAAGTAGAAGAGCCGATTCTTGAAGCGAATGAAAAAGAAATGCTCAAAGTTTTAGAAAAAAGCATGGAGGAGTTAATTAATGTAAATGTTCTAGTTGAAAGCACTGCCGATTCCATGATGGATTATATTTACAAAACTTCTAAGTTGTTGATTGATGAATTAAATTTGAAGATGGGCGAAGAGTCTTATAAGAAAATATTTTATTATTTGTTTAGAGATTTTATCGGATTAAATGAAATTGAACCAGTTATAAAAGATTATTTTATTGAGGATATTGAATGTAACGGGATTAACACGCCGATATACATTGTCCATAGAATTTATAGAAATATGAAGACCAATATTTCTTATGATTCAATAGATAAACTTTCTAATTTTGTTGAGAAAATCGCACAGCGGTGTGGAAAATATGTCTCTTATGCCAATCCTTTGCTTGACGGGAGTTTGCCTGATGGATCGAGAGTTAATGCGACTTATACGACTGATGTCACGTCTCGTGGACCTACTTTTACAATTAGAAAATTTACTAAGATTCCGTGGACGCCTAGTCAGTTGATTAGTATGCGAACGGCAAGTCCTGAAATGCTTGCATATTTTTGGATTCTTTTAGAGAATAAGGCTAATTTACTTATTGTTGGCGGGACTGCTTCTGGAAAAACGACGCTGTTAAATGCTATTGCGTTTTTTATTCCTCCTGAAGCACGAGTTGTAAGTATCGAAGATACTCGAGAATTGAATTTACCTAGAGAAAATTGGCTTCCGAGTGTAGCACGTTTATCATTCGGCACTCAAAAAATTGGTGAGGTGGATTTATTTAGTTTGTTAAAAAATTCTTTTAGACAAAATCCTGATTATGTTATAGTTGGAGAGGTGCGAGGAAAAGAAGCTTCAGTATTATTTCAAGGAATGGCGTCAGGACATTCTTCAATTGGCACGGTACACGCAGATTCTATTGATACGCTTGTTAAAAGATTGGAAACTCCTCCTATTGAACTTTCTCCTACGTTGATAAATATTCTTGATGCAGTTGCCGTGATGTCCCATGCAATTGTCAATAAACAACAAACAAGAAAATTACGTGAGATCAGCGAGGTAGTAAATGTTGCTAAAGATGGTTCTTCGATAACTAATACTCCTTTTGTATGGAATCCAGAGGATGATTCATTTTATTCTAAGAAAAATATTAAGGTATTTGAAAAAATTGCGAAACGATACGGAGTGACCGTTGATGAATTACATAGAGAGCTTATGCTCCGCGCTCGATTATTGTACGAAATGCATAGGCGGAAGATTTATGATTTCGATCAAACTCAGCGTATTATTAATGAATATTATAAAAATCCCAAAGCTGTTTTAGAAGCATTTGGTTTATTGTAGTTTGCTGGGCAACTAAATAGGACTAATAAAAATATATTAGTTTTACGAGAGAGGATATAGATTTGTTTGATAGGAATGTTCATGAGATTGGATTCATCATAACCTTAATAAACTAAACAGTATTTTTGTTTTTATCAAAAGGGGAGTAAAATGAGTGATCCGCGAAATATTCAGATAGTTATCCAATTAATTGATAATTTGCAAAATGCTACTGATAAACTTGAGAGATCTTATTCTCAAAATTCTAGTGAAGTAGATAAATTAAAAGACGAAATTGAAGATATTCATAAAAAAATTTCTGGTGTGTTGTCTCAAAATGTATTTTGATGCTTTAAAAAATAATATTAAGCAAATGAAGGAGATAGCCCGAGAATTATACATTTTTTCTAATCAATTCGATTATATTAATTCGATAGAAGTTAAGGGGGCTTATGTTGGTGATAATCAGGAAAAAGTCCTGTTGATAAATATTCTTAATTCATTAACGAATCAATTGAAAATTCTAAATGATTCTATTCCTCAACTGATTGCTGATGCCGGATCGCCTGTAGTTTCAAAAAGCAATGAGTCAAAACAAATTACAAGGCCAGTTCCCTTAACTACGGTTCAATATGCTCCCAACGAAAAAGAAAAAATTTCTATTGTCATCAGCGAAGATGATAAGAAGGAATTTCTTAAAAATTTAAGTATGAGTAATTTGACAATATCTGAACTTAAGAAAAAATACACAGTTCAGAAACCAATAGTAGGAGCAATCAGGAAATCAAATCGCTACGCTAAAGTATCGAATATGTTTTTTAAGAACATTTCAAATAATTTTATTGAGAATGGATATTTTGGGAATCTTAATCGCCATTTAAGAAAAATCAATTCAGGATTTGTTTTAGGCACTTATTTGTCCATGATTTTTTTTACTGTATTGTTAACTTTTATCGCTGGTTTTTTATTAGTAAGTTTCTTAATGTTTTTCGATGTATCATTGGTTTTTCCATTTATTAGTTTTGCTGAGACAGGTGTTTTAAGTAAATTTTTAACTTATTTTTGGATAATTTTTGTTGCTCCTTTCGTTGCTGGATTTCTATTTTATTATTATCCTATGACTGAATCGAAGAATGTAGGAAATAGGATTGATCAGGAATTGCCGTTTGTAACTATTCACATGTCAGTTATTGCTTCTTCCGGAGTTAATCCTGTAAATATCTTTGATATTATTGTAAAAGGCGGTGAATATCGCTACTCGAATATAGTTTTTAAAAAGATTCTTAATTTGATAAATTTTCATGGAGAGGATATTGTAACTGCTTTGAGAAAGGCTGCAATTTCGTCTCCGTCTTACAGATTAGGCGAATTATTAAACGGATTATCGGCTACAATTAAATCTGGCGGAGATTTACACCGATTTCTCAATAAGCATGCGGAAAACATGCTCTTCGATTACAAATTAGAACGAGAGCGATATACTCGAATTTCTGAAACGTTTATGGATGTTTATATAAGCGTTGCAATAGCCGCACCTTTAATTTTCTTAATGATTTTTATTATTATTGGAAGTACAGGATTAGGCGGCGGTATATTTGACTTAGGATTTGGTTTACTTACTATTTTACTTATTCTTACAATTGTTTTTTTGAATCTGATTTTTTTACTTGTACTTAAATTAAAACAGCCTCCAATGTAATGAAGCCATTAAAAATTTTCAAGCTTGAGATTAATCGAACCGAGATAATTGGTATTGTGTTGTCGTTAATTATTGTTGTTTTGGCATATATTTTTTTACGCGGAACTGATTTATTTTATTTTATACTTGGAATTTCATTTGTTATAGCCGGTTTGCCTTTTTTTATTTATCTTATTGTAGAGACGAATAAGACGAAAGAAAAAGAGCGTATTTTTTTGGAATTTGCTAGAAACCTTGTTGAAAATGTAAAGGCAGGAACGCCGATTAGTAAAAGTGTTGTTAATGTTACCTCGAAAGATTATGGAGATTTGAATTCGCACGTGCAAAAACTTGCAAATCAAATTGCGTTAGGAATTCCTGTAAAAACGGCTTTACAAACTTTTGCTCGTGATATTGATAGCCCTACTATAACTCGCGCAATTAACATTATGAGTGAATCTGAAAAAGCAGGCGGAGAATTAGAAGATATTTTGGAATCTGTCGTTAATTCTGTTGCACAAATTGAAAAATTAAAAAAAGATAGAATGAATGCAATTTATGGATTAGTTGTTCAAGGATATATTATTTTTTTCATATTCATTATTATTATGGTTGTCATGGAATTCAAGATTCTACCAATTGCTGCAGGTATCGGGACTGAATTAGGGGGTAGCGATGTTTCAGGTATTCCGGGATTTCCTATATCCCCTAAGAGAATTTTAACTGCCGAACAACTGGCTCAACCTTTTTTGTGGCTTCTAGTTATACAAGGTTTTTTTACAGGGTTAATTATTGGAAAGCTTTCTGAAGGACGAGCTGTTCCTGGATTAAAACATTCATTTATTTTAATGGTTATTGCGATCTTAATAAATACTGGATTGAAAATCTTTTTGTAATATGGATAGAAAAGGACAAGGTCATGTAGAGATGATTATATCATTTGTATTATTTGTTGGTTTTTTACTTTTTATTTTTTTATATTTAAATCCTTTTTATGAGTCTACACAAAAAATTTCAATTAACCGAGAATCTGATATGTTATTAAAGAGATTAAGTGAACCAGTTGGAAAATTATCGGTTATCGTAGAAACTTCTGAAGATTGTTATGATCTTAAAGAGTTTAATAAAATATATGGAGATAATTTTATTGAAATTAAAGAGATAAGTAATCCTGGAAAGCCATTGAGATATACTATCTATTACGGGAATTTTTTTAATCCTGGAATGGTAGGAGTTATTAGTTGTTCAGGAAAATTGGGAAAGGCATATTCGTTAGGAGCTTATACACAAAAAGAAGTTATTGTTAGAAAAAAAATTACTGATTTAAAAGCTGCTTATGAAGCTGATTATTCATCATTGATATTGGATATAGGTATTGGACATTTTACTTTTAGTGTACGTGATTTTGATGGAAATTTTGTGAATGAGTTAAGTGTTTCAGGAGATAAGATTTCTGAAAATACAGAAGTTTTTTCTAGAGATATTCCTATTAGCGTAATGGATGATAAAGGAGTTATGTATGATTATATTTTTAATATTCGAATGTGGAAATGATGAAGAATAAAAAAGCGTGGCTTAGAATTGTTGAAGCATTTATTGCAATTTTACTAATCGCTACAGTCATTCTTTATATTTACCCTCAAATAAACAAACAAAATACATCTTCAGAGGGAATTTATGATATGCAAAAAAAAATTTTGGATTTTGTTAGTAATGATCAGGGAATGCGGGCTGAGGCTGTGCGAGGAGAACATATTCTGATTGACGCGTTTATAGTTAAAAACCTCCCTTCTAATTGGGATTTTAAAATAAATATTTGTAAAGTAAATGAAATTTGTAATGACGGTATACCTTTAGATAAAGATGTTTTTGTGAGTGAATCGCTTATTAGTGCAACGGTAACGGATTATCCTGGAAAAACTACAACAAAGATTCGCTTTTTTATTTGGCGAAGATAATATGAGATTAGAACTCTCGCAAGAACTCCAGCCACTTTAGTGGTTGGATGAATTGCGTTTATTCGTCGATAATTATTTATTTCTAACAGTATTATTCAAAGGGAGCTAGACAGCAGCCCCTTTGAATACAGTAAATATAGAGAGAACTGACTCATTCTAAATAAATTTTTCGGAGAAAACATGGAATACAAACACGGCGGAAGCTCTGTTGGAGCAAATAAAAAACACATTCAGCTGACACCAAAATATCGGTATCATATGATGCAAAAAGAAAAATTAAAAGTCATGTGCAGAGCTGCGATTGAGGAAGCATGCAAGCGGCATAAGATAGAAATTGAGATCATAAAAGTAATGGACGAGCATGTGCATATGACTGCAGATGCTCCGAGAACGATGAGCGACGCGAAAGCGCTGCAAATTGTGAAAGGGTTATCATCGTACATTTTTTTTCGATTGTGTCCAGCGCTGCGAAAGCGATATCCCGACGGACATTTCTGGACAGAAGGATATTTTTGCGACGGTGTTGGTAACAGCAATTTTGCTCTTACTTACCTCTATATACAAAACCAGGAAATGCATCACGGAATAATTTCAAATTACTAAGGACGCCTCGCTTTTTGCCCGTAGGCAAAAAGTTGCGAACGAAGTGAGCAACCCTCCAGGGCGAGGAGGATGTTACAAGTAATTCATGTTTCTGGTAATTCTTTGGAAGAAATTTTTGAGAATTCTGCACATGCTCTTTTTGGAAAAATATATAATAAAAAAATTTCTTCTAAGAAAATTAAAAAGATAAAAATAATTGCAAAAGATAGAAAGAGTTTGCTTTTAGGATTTATTGAGGAGTTGTTATATCTTTTAGAAGCTGGAAATTTTTATACGAAAGATATTAAAAATATTTTGATTATGGGAGTTCCTCATGTTCAAGGCACTCGAAAATTTTACAACCTTGAATTACGTGCTAATTTGCATGGTGACGATGCGCCACCTAATTTGAAATATCTTCATTTATCTCAACCTATAATAATCAAGGAAGTAGCTGGAAAAGAACAAAAATTTATTGCAGAAATTTCCATTCATTCCTAAAAAGATTTATAACGATTGATTCAATATTATATTAAAGAGGAAGATGAAATTATATATTATTACCCTATTTATAATTGCTAGTTTAGCTGGGCAATTATCTGCACAAAGTAATGATACTGATTCTTCAGCTGAAATTGAAATAACTAAATTTTTTCCGAATGAAATTATTGAAGGAGAGGTTCAATTTAATATTCAGGTTAAAAATAATAGGGAAGACGAATTAACTAATGTTTTTGCATCTATTCAAGGCAAGGGATTCTCGACTTATGAGGTAATTCCTATTGAGACTTTGAATGCAAATGAAAAAGATTATATTTTTGTCAGAGGATATTTTTCAGAGAGCGGAGAAATTAATCTTACTATTTTTATCGAAGATTTTGTTTTTTACCAAATGGTAAGCGTCGTCGATGTTTTTGATGAAGATGATGAACGTGAAAAATTAATTCAAAAAATAAACGAATTGTCTATGGAGTTAGATACATTAAAGAAAAATTATACTGATTTAGAAATTATTTATACAGATAAAAAAGAAAACAATTATGATGTTTCTCGTGTAGACTTATCGGAATTAAAAAAATTTTTGCGGGAGACTGAATCTGGAATTATTTCAGAGGATGTTGACAAAGCTGAAGTGAATTTACGTTTGTCTTATGAAGAATATTATTATCAAAAAAATAAATTGGATACTGCTAAAATAATTCCTGTAATTATGAGATTACGAGAGAGTGCTTTAATTTTTTCAACAATTATTGGTGCTGTTCTTGCTTTTTTCGCTTTATCTGAATTATTGAAACGTAAAGGCGAATCTGTTTATGGAACAGTAAAGAAAATTGGCAATAGAAAACCCACGAAGAAGTATAAGAAATAATTAGTTGTTTATCACAGAATTTATAAACTCTTTTTTTGTATATAAATTATGAAAACTGAGGAACTCGTTTCCTGATTTCATAGGAGATTTAGTATTATGAAAAAGAGGCAGGTTGTAATTTTATTTTTGATGTTTTTAATCATGGGTATGTATCATATTTTTGCCCTCCCGGATTTTAATAATGATTACAAAGTGAATAATGCTGATCGTTTGTCTTTACTTATTTCTTTGGGAAATTTTCCGGTTGGTACAACTGGATGTTTAACGACGAATAATTTTTGTGAAGGTGCTGACGTAGACATTAATGGGAAGGTTGAAGAAAAAGATTTACGCGATTTTATTGATGCTCATACGTCTCACTGCTCTAATTTTGACAATGCTTATGTTGATGCTGTTATTGACGGTGTTAATAAGGATAATACTAATAATTGTAATGCTGCCAATAAATTCTGTAATTTACTGGATGTTAATTTTAATGGATTAGTTAATCCCCAGGATGTACTTTTTTTCAGTCAGTTTTTTAATCGATGTAACAAAAAAGCAGAATGTCAGGATAATCAAGATAATGATAATGATGGGTTAAAAGATACTGGAGATAATGATTGTATAGATTCTGATGATAAATTTGAACGACCATCTGAATGTACTGATTTAAAGGATAATGATAATGATGGGAATATTGATACAACTAAAGAGCTTAATCCTGATAATGGAGAGACAATAGAATTTGAAGGTTCTGGAAAGACAGCTAATTATATCCTGAACATTTTAAGTAAACGAGTAATAGATTATGATATGCCCTATAATAAAGATTTTACCCCCCCCGCCGCGAATGTCGTTTTAATGAAAGATTCTAAAGGTCCTCATTTAGATACTATTGCTAAATATTGTGAAGTCCTGGGTTATAGGGATGTTGTTTCATATGATAGTTTATCTGGTGATGGGCGTAGACGATGGACATCTCCCAACGATAATGGTTTTTGGTTATTCGATACGACGTTGAAAGATTTTATTTTACGATGTGGATCTAATTATGGCAGCCCTTCTTTATGTGACAAGATTGGTTTAGATGGCAAAGAAGAATGGCTTGTAACAATAACATGTAAGAATCGATTATCCCAATGTAATGATGAAATTGATAATGATAATGATGGCAAGCGAGATTTTAAGAGCGATGGTAGTGGCGATACTGGTTGTGTGATGATTAATGATGATTCTGAAATTTCTGCTGATAGTGATTGTTCTTCCACTGAGGATTATAAAGAGGGTCCTGCACCTCATTGCTCAGATGGAAGTGATAATGATGACGATGATTTAATTGATATGTATGATCCTGATTGTTGGAGTAACCCATTGAATACTGGAACGTATGTTCCTGGTGATACGGTTGAACCGACTCGACCTGCTTGTTCCGATGGACAGGATAATGATGGGGATTCGAATATCGATACCCAGGATTCTGGATGTTGCACTGCAGAAGATACCGATGAAACTGACGGACAAAAAGAATGTTTGGATGGCTGTGATAATGATGGTGATAATTGGGTCGATAAAAAGGATCCTGACTGTTGGGCTTCTCCGAATGATCCATCTTCACATAATCCACAAGATAACAGCGAGGGAAAAACTGCTGTTTTAAATCAGGCTTATTGGGCTACAATTACTGATGAAAGTACTGTAATATCAAGTGCTGATTTAAAAGATAGTGTAAAATTAATTGCCGGAGGTAGTGATTTGCAGGAACAGGAGATTGAATACACCATAATAAAAAGTGTTGATTGGTGGTTTGACAAAAAAGCTGCGCAAGGGAATTCTCGTGGACACTACATATGGAAGGCAGGGCAAAACCAAGCTGATAAAACTAAATTTGAAACTGGAGGTTATTATTTTAAAGCAAAGATGGGTTCGATTGAAAAACAGTCGGGTATATTAACGGTTAACGCAGAGTCAAATTCTCATCCAATTATTACATTTATTTCATTACCTAAAGACCGACAAATATATTTTAAAGATGAAATATTAACATTTGAAGCAATTTTTGAAGATGTTGATGACGAGATCATTAATTATAAATTTGTTTTAGGTGAGGGAAATGTTATTCGTCAGGGAACTGTCGTTTCTGGGCAGAAAATTTCATTTATATATCCTTATCCAACAACTGGACAGAAAAATATTTTAATTACTGCTGATGATGGGCGAGGGGGAAAGGATAGAGATAAGATTTCAATTTTGGTTATAGATACTGTTGATAGTGATTATGCATTATCTTACATCGATGTACCTGCATATGGAGCCCAATATCAAAGCACAGTTAGTTTTGATTCGCGCAGTTCTTATGCAGTGAATGAAAAGATAAATGGCAACTCGCGAACTATTACTTGTGAGAAAGGTTTTTGTCCGAAAAAGACAGAGGGATGTCCTCCACCTGCAGCGGATTATCCTAATTGTCAGCTGTCTGTTGTAAACGCTCCTGATTGTATTAAGAATTGCCCAAAACCTTCTGTTTATGATACTTTAGATTTTACTTGGGTTTATGACAATAATCCTAATGATAAATTTACTGGAACTGGATTAGCTGGCGCTAAATTTGACCGCACTTTTGCAACTGCAGATAAACATACGGTCGTATTAACTACAAAATATAGGGCGGCATCTTCTGATGTAGATACTGATTTTTTTACGTCGATAAATGTTCCTACTTGTAAAAAAATGAGAAGTTCTGAAGATGCATTAGCTTTTGCATTGTTAAGCGGAAAAACTTTATGCAGTGGAACTCAAATTAATAATTGTGTAAAAGTTGGACAAACTTATTGGTTTGAAAATAATGTATTTACTCGGGCTGATAATGGGCAATGTTACAAGGCAAATGGAGTGTCTCAACAGTTAGGAAGTGAAACTAATTGTTGTATCGATAGTTTATGTAATCAAGCTACTGGAATTTGTGAAGGAAATTATCAATATTGTTCGCAATTAAAATCGCAAAGTGATTGTGATTCTGCACCGACAGATTTTGCCTTTAATCAATTGAAAAGAGATTTACCAAATTTGAATTTGGGTAAAAATGTTGTTTTCCCGTCGAGTGGAGGAAATGGCAAATGCAGAAATAGATATTCTTATGATTGTGAATGGGAATTAAATATAGCAACTAATAAAATTGAGTGTTCGCCAAAATATTCTGACATGATATTTTATGCTGAGAATAATAGGCAGAAATCATGGTTTTCTAATGCTTATGATACTAATAGCGGTATTGAAGCCGAAATAAATTTGTATTGTCAATCAAGCTCATCAGATGTTGAGGCTGAAACTGAGATTTGTATTTATCAAGTTGTTGAAACTATGGGCGATTGTGCAAATGGGGATGAAGAAGTTGTTCTAAAATATAAATTTGAGAAAAAGGGAACTAATGAATGTCCTCCAGATGGTGAAATGCGATACTCTTGCGGACACGTCGCTCGCTTGCCGTATTTTGGCATCGGGCAGTTTATTTTATCAGCTTTACTAATAGTAGTAATATATTTTGTAATGCTTAAAAAGAGAAAATAAAATGGATAAGAAATTATTATTTTTATTTGTGATCTTTTTATCAGTCGGTTTTATTTCTGCTTCAGCAACATTAGGAAATGCATCTCATTCAATAGATCAGTATTATGGCAAAGCTAATTTGCTTAGAGGGTGGGTTAACGCAAGCTTTTCGCAGGAACCTTTACATTCAGAAATTAGTGTTTTAGGACAACAAATTTCTTTAGAGGAATTACTGAAAAAAAATAATATTGATTGTACTTTATCCAATAGTTGTTCCTGTATTCCAACTGATTGTCTTTCAAAATATACACAGTTAGGTAGTGGATCATCGACGCTAGATATGTTTTTAGGAGTTCTTGATACTGAAGATATCGGTGTAAAAATAACCGGTAATGTAAGTCATATAACTGAATTTAAATTTAACGTTAGTACTAACTCTGGTAAATCTTGTCTTAGGCCAATACTCATTGACTTGTTTAATGATGCAAGTATTGATTATACAGCTCAAAATATAATAAATGATACATGTTACATTGAAAATCCTTATGGATGCTTTAATTCATCCAATGTTTTAGGCAGTGTAAATATAAGTGCTAATTTAATTTGTGAAGAAATTAATTTACCGCCGGGAAAAGGATATAAAATCGGGGCTAATCTTATAGGATCTGGGACATCTAATTTGTTATTATCTTTAGAGGTTGGTAGTTTTCAAAAAACATGTTCTATAACAGTTTACAATGCTGGGGAGAATTTTTGTACGGTGCAGCTTGACGATGCTCTAGCAACTGATGCAGCTGCAACAGTCTGTGTTTCAAGCAGTCAGATCTCTCCTTATAAAATTAATTATGAAGATACGAATCCTTGTGGTTATATTGAAGAACAAGGTAATAGATTTGCCCACGATTTTGAGATTTTTGCGAAGCCACTAATGTATGGGTCAGTTTCAGAAATTGGAATAAACCAAAAATTATTCGGCGATAGTAATATTTCTAGTTTAGTTTTCAATTATATAGATGAGAAGTATGAAGGAAATTGTAATCCTGAGTGTATTATACCTATAAAAATTTATTCTGGAGTAAATCAAGATTTGAAAATGCATAGTTTGTCATTAAAATATAAATCAAATGGCTTAGATCAAAATTCTGTAACTAATTTTTATAAAATAAATAAAACTTCAGCTTTATTGAATTCTGGTTTCATTAAAATTAATTTATACAATTTTAGCGTTCCTTCAATAATGGGTGAAAAAAATATAACAATTAATGTGAGTGATAAGAAAATTAATAGTGTAATTTACGTTCGGAACGTTCCGACGATAAAAGATGTTAATCCTAAGAGTACTGCATTATTAGTATCGACTGAATTTACTGCAATTTCGGATAGTGCTTTAAATGCTAGTTCTTATGAATGGGAATTTGGCGATGGCAGCCAAAAAGTTTTGACTACAACAAATAATGTTTTTTATACTTATAAAAATGTTGGAGTATATTCATTAAAGGTAAATGTTTCTAATAATTTGGGATCGACATTGAGCACTTTCAGTATAAATGTTACTACTCCATTTGAAGCTATTAATGAAACTTTGTCTACTTATCGTTCTCAATTAAAAAAAGTTGACAATAAACTTTCAACCTTACCAGTGTGGGTAAAAGATAAATCTAAGATATCTATTGTTGATTTACAATCTACTGTAACTCGTATTGAAAATGATTACAAACAAACTTTTAGAAATGAAGATGATAAACTAATAAAAATGATGAATGAACTTATTGTTTTAAAAATTCCAAAAGATTTTGATACCAGCTTGATTATTAATCCTACTCCTTTTATTTTAAACAAGAATTTTGATGCTTCAAGTTTGGAAGAATTTGGTGCCGGGACTGTAGATGACGAAGATTATCATTTGGCAATTAATTCTTGGCTTAATGAAAATATGGAAATTACTTTGGATTCCAAAACTTATTCATATTATTATGGTATCGGTAAAGAAGATCAATTTAGTCATTTAAAAATTATTTTAAATCCAAAAACTGATATCGATGAGATTTTTTTGGTTATAGAAGGTGACGTTTCCAAAATAAAATTAAAAGAGGATTATGGTGAAAGAGAGATTAGTGGAGGATATGGTATTCGATTTATTGATTTGGTGGCAGGAGAACAAAAGGTTATAGAACTTCTTCATCCTCAAACAGTGGATTTTTTGACAATACCATTTATAGTTTCGCCTGCATTTAATGAATTATCATTTGGCATTGAGACAGGACCGTGCAATTTTAATTCTGTGTGCGATAGCGGAGAGACCACAACAAATTGTCGCGCAGATTGCAAGCCATGGAAATTGAGTATTATTTTGATTGTTATTTTGTTCTTTATTTGTTTCATTATTTACATCATATTACAGGAATGGTACAAACGATATTATGAATCTCATTTGTTTAAAGATAAAAATCAATTATTTAACTTGATGGCGTTTATGAAAAATGCCGAGGCACAGAAAATGAGCAATGATGAGATTTTTAATCGGTTACGGCCATTCAAATGGAGTAAAGAACAACTGAACTATGCATGGAAAAAATTACATGGGAAAAGAACAGGTATGTGGGAAATCCCCTTATTTATATTTTTTGAACGTAAAAAGATTAGTCAAGAAATACTTAAGAGAAAAAATGTGGGGCTTGGAGTTTAGAATATAGAAACATTAATAAATAAATTCGAGATTTATACTTTATACTAAAAGGTGTTATATGGCTATACGAATATTACGAGATTTTACGAAACGAATGTTTGGTCTTTTTTTTAAAAGAAAGAAGGAGATTAAGCTAGGGTTCTATGGACCGCCAAATGCAGGGAAAACTAGTTTGGCAAATAAAATTTGTAAAGATTGGACTGGCGAAGAGATTGGCACGGTAAGTAATGTACCACATGAAACCCGAAAAGTACAGTTTAAAGAAGAAGTTGAAATAAAATATAAAGAACGAAGTCTCAAATTTAAATTAGTTGACACGCCTGGAATTGCGACTAAGATTGATTATGAAGATTTTATACCATTCAAAATTAACAAGAAGCACGCGCAAAAGAGAGCAAAGGAAGCGACACAAGGCATTATAGAGGCAATAAAATGGCTCGACGATATGGATGTCGTTATAGTGGTTCTAGATGCGACTGAAAACCCTTATTCGCAGGTTAATATAACGATAGTTGGTAATTTGGTTGCACGAAAGATTCCTGTATTGATTGTTGCGAATAAAATTGATTTAAAGAAAGCAGATATTAAAAAAATTGAGGCAGCATTTCCAGATTTTGATGTTGTTGGTATTTCTGCACGTTTTGGAAAAAATATGGATGAGTTTTATGAGTCGTTGTTTAAATTGGCCAAAAGAGCTGAATAACATTTAAAAATATATTATGAATTATATACTAAAAGAGGAGATAAGAAGTTGAGATGTCTAAAAAAACACAATTCAAAGGTTTAACTTTGCATTTTATACCGCATAGTGAGATCGAGAAAATGGAGACTGTCGATCGAATTAAAAAATTGTTGAAAATTATTTTAGATAATAAAGTGGTAATTTTGCAAGGACGGTTGAAAGCTGAAGAAGAGTCTCGATTAATTGAAGATACAATGATAATGATTGGAAATATTAAGGGTTTTAAGGGAGTTGAACTTGCTGTAATAACTGGGAATCAAGATAATCGGACACTGATGGATAAATTCAGGTTTGGAATTGCTCGAGCTTTGGTTGGAGATCAAAATGCTATCACGATTATTGGCCCTGCTTCTATTGTTAAAGAAGTTAAGAAAGATCCTTCGAAATTAGAAATTTTGATGCGATAATTATTGATTAAGTGCAATAATCTTTTTTAATAAGTAATTTTTCGATTTGGGATGGAAAGATTATACTTGCATCGAGTTGAGCCAATTGAAAAAAATGGTCAAACAAGATTAGAGCCTATACCTGAAAAAAAGGAGCAAGAAAATTTAGGTGTTAAATACAGGTTAGCAATTGTTAAAAACTATGATAAAAATGCTATATGTTATGGTTGGAATACCGGTTATCGTGGTGGAGGTTTTGATGAAACGCCTTCTCCACAGGGAGAGGTGTACTCTCCTCAGGGATTTGGAAAAGGAAATTTGGCATTTGTAACTGCATATGATGATTTGATGAGGATTTCTATACGAGATATGTCCTCATTGGAAAATTTTTTAGAAAATTTGGATAAAATAGAAGTTGAAAAAGTAATAAATAAAATTCAGGGATTTACTTTTGTAGGATTGGTTGAATAGATCAAATGTCATTAATTATCTAAATCTTTGTAAAATATATTGTTACTTTTTTTATATGTTACTTAATATCATTCATCCTTATACGTATAAATTTATTCAAGATGATGGGAAAATTGGACTTAATATGGGCCATGTCCGGAATATGAAGAACGAGATGAAAAAACTGCAGAGTTTATTGACGCTGTTTTTGATTCTGGTTCTCACATTTTATTGCATAAATTCCATGATGGAGATCCATTAAAATATATGATGGAAAATATATCTTTAGAAACAGATCCGAACTTGGCTTTATTAATGATTCTCGTTTAGAGGCTATTATTACCACTCGTTATGGTATTCCTATTGTAGATGACAAACCTAATGATATAACTATTGATGTGTGGAAAAATCTTCGTAAACTTTACATTTTTCACTCTGCTCTTGAAAGAAAACTAACAGAACAGAGGACATATTTATTTATAGGAGGAATTCTAGAAAACTGTGTAGTAAATGCAATGAATTATTTCTACACCTACTTTAATTGAGGCCAGAATTTTTATTATATTCCTGAATTATGCGTTTCATTGGATGAGGATTTACTAAAAGAAATAATTGCACAGTTACCTACGGATATTAGAACTCTCGCAAGAACCCCAACCACTTTAGTGGTTGGATGAATTGCGTTCACCATCAATAAATATTTATTTCTAGAAAAATTATCCAAATGGAGCTAGACAGCTAGCCCTTTGAAAACAGCAACTAATAGAGAGAACTAGCTCATTCTAAATAAATCTTTCGGAGAAAACATGGAATACAAACATAGCCAAAGCTCTCTCGGAGCAAATAAAAAACACATCCAATTAACACCAAAATACCGATATAAAATGATGAGAAAAGAAAAATTGAAAATAATTTGCAGAGTCGCGATCCAAGAAGCATGCAAGCGGCACAACATAGAAATCGAGATCATAAAAGTAATGGACGAGCATGTGCATATGATTGCAGATGTTCCGAGGACAATCAGCGACGCGAAAGCGCTGCAAATTATAAAAGGACTATCATCTTATATCCTTTTTCGATTATGTCCCGCATTAAGAAAGCGATATCCCGACGGACATTTCTGGACAGAAGGATATTTTTGCGACGGTGTTGGTAACAGCAATTTCGCTCTTGCTTGCCTCTATATACAAAACCAGGAAATGCATCACGGAATAACTTCAAATTACTAAGGACGCCTCGCTTTTTGCCCGCAGGCAAAAAGTTGCGAACGAAGTGAGCAACCCTTCAGGGCGAGGAGGATGTCACTTCATTATCTTTTGAAGACGCTATGAAATTTGTTTCTCATAGAGAAAATTAATATTTATCCTGTTGGACATTTACTTTCAGTCCAATAGAGAACTTTATCATCCATACAAGCTTCACAACTGCTGCCGTAGGTTTGTGCGCATGGATATCTTATACATTGTACTTTTTCTGGATTGTTCCATCCGCAAACAGGCTGATAGATTTTAATACATGCTGCCGCATCCCTTTGATCAAGTGTACAAAAATTTTGTTGATTTGAAACTTCATCAATTTCTTCAACAAATGTTTTTCCTTCTGCTCTACATTGTCGTGGGTAGCTTTCCATTATTGGATAGCCGGTTTTTGCGCATTCCTCAAAATTTGAAAATTTTTCTTGAAGTTTAATCAATAAAAAAAGTTTAATCAATAAAAAACTTAGAGTTATTCCTATGATGGCTAATATAATAATTAATATCATGATTGTTTTTGTTTTCATTTTCTATATTATAAGAAATTTACTATTTAAATTCAGTATTTATGTGTATAAATATTTATTAAGTTCTTAAAGTTAATTAATAAAAAGAGCCCATGCCACACCAATGCACACACTGTTCAAGAATTATTTCGGACGCATCGGTAGAGCTTTTAAAAGGATGTGAATGTGGTAGTAGATTTTTTTATTATATCAAGCAAGAAAAATTAGATGAGATGAAAAATGAGGTTCGACAAGTTATGTCTGAATTAGATAAAGCTGATAAAGTTCAAATTGAAAAGGATATTCGTGAACTAACTGGATTGTGTGATGAACCTGATAAACCGATAATACTTGATATCGAAGCTGTTAAAGTGTTACGACCCGGAAAATTTGAAATTGATATTGTAAAATTATTCAAGCAACGGCCTTTGATTTACAAATTAGGCGAAGGAAAATATATTATCGATATAGATTCTTCTATGAAAGAGGGAGGAACTATTAATTATTTTGATACTGATGATGCAGATGTCGAAGAAATTAATGAAGAGTCAAATAATCCTGAAGAGACTCGAGAAAATGTTTAAATAACAATTTCTCTCTTTAATTATATGGAAAAAATTTATGATGTAATTATTGTTGGCGCTGGACCTGCAGGTTATACTGCTGGGATATATTCTGCGCGTGCTGGACATTCTGTTCTTATGATTGCTGGGTCATTGCCCGGCGGACAACTTGTAAATACAACTGATGTTGAAAATTTTCCAGGATTTGATCAAGGGATACAAGGACCTGAATTGATGAAATTAATGAGAAAACAAACTGAAAAATTTGGCACAGAAATTATTATAGATAAAGTTGTTCGTGTTGATTTTTCTTCAAAGCCATTTAATGTTTTTACTAAATCAAAAACTTTTAAATCGCAATCTGTAATTATTGCCACTGGAGCTAGTCATAGAAAGCTTGGATTGGATAGTGAACATGTTTTTGAAGGGCGAGGAGTTTCTTATTGTGCAATATGTGATGGACCTTTATTCAAAGGCCAGGAATTAGTTGTTGTTGGTGGTGGTGATGCAGCTATGGAAGAAGCAATTTTCATGGCAAAATTTGCAAAGAAAATTCATGTTTTACATCGAGGAAGTAAAAATGAATTGCGTGCGAGTAAAATAATGCAAGAACGCGCATTTAACATAAAAAAAATTGAGTTTCATTTTAACACTGAAGTAAAAGAAATTAAAGGAGATACTAAGGTTCGGGAAATTATTGTCATAAATAATAAGACTCATAAACTGAGTACTATAAAAACTGCAGCAGTATTTATTGCGATTGGTCAAGTGCCGAGCACTGAAATTTTTAAAAATCATTTGACTTTAGATAAAAAAGGTTTTATTGTAATGAAAAAGAATACTCAAACCTCGGTTGGGGGGGTTTTTGCTGCTGGTGATGTGCATGATTACACATATCGACAGGCAGTTACTGCTGCAGGATATGGTTGTATGGCTGCATTGGATTTAGATAAATATTTGAAAGCGAGTGAGAAACATTAATAATCAGCTTTAAATATTCTCTGAAAGTATTTACTCTATGAATAAAGAGGGGAAAGCTAATAAGCTAATCGAGGAACAATTAGAAAGAATAAAGCCAACTTCTGAAGAAATGGCTAAGATTAATTTTCTTGCTGAGGAGTTTTTCACATTTTTACATTTTGTTTTGAAAAAAAATCGAATAGATGCCGAGATTTTTTTGGGTGGAAGTCTTGCAAAGGGAACTATTATAAGGAAATCTCATTATGACATTGATGTTTTTGTTCGATTTTCACGACGTCATGAAAATATATCTCAGTTGCTGGAAAAAGTTTTAGGTTCAAAAGCTATGAAGATTCATGGATCTCGAGATTATTTTCAGATAAAAAAAGAAAATATTCTAATTGAAGTAATTCCTGTTTTGAAAATAAAGAATCCTGAAGAGGCTGAAAATGTTACAGATTTAAGTTATTTTCACGTCAATTATTTGGTTGAGAAAACAAAGAAAAATAAAAAATTACCTGATGAAATTCGAATCACAAAAAATTTTTGTTATGCACAGCGATGTTATGGTGCTGAAAGTTACATCAAAGGATTTTCAGGATATGCATTAGAATTACTTATTTGTCATTTTGGAAGTTTTTTAGAGTTTATTAATGCAGCTGCACAATTAAAACGAGGAGACAAAATAATTATTGATGATTCTCATTTTTATTCGGATAAAAAGGAATTGCTTGAAGACTTAAATGAGGCTAAGAAACAAAGCCCTATAATTTTGATTGACCCGACGTTTAAAGATAGAAACGCATTGGCTGGTTTAAGTGAAGAAACATTTCAAAAATTTCAAAAGGTATGTAAAGCTTTTTTAAAAAATCCTGATGCGCGTTTTTTTGCTGAAGAAGATTTGGCGAAAAAATTTACTGGGAAGGAGGTAAAAAAGATTCAAATTAAAACAAATAAACAGGTTGGAGATATAGCAGGGACAAAAAGCAAGAAATTTTTCGATTTTTTCTTATTGCAGTTAAATAAAGATTTTATTATTAGAACATCGGATTTTGCATATAATGGGGATGAGAATGTTGCTTCTTTATTCTTTACCTTGGGAAAAAAGAAGGACGAAATTATTAAGGGGCCTCATATATCTCATGGGATTAATGTTAAAAAATTCAAGAAAGCTCATCCAGCTGCATACATAAAGGCGGGTTTTTCATATGTAAAAGTTAGGCATACGCAATCGTTTGAACAATGGTTATTAAAATTTAAACGAAAATACAAAAAAATATTAGGGCAAATGGGAATTGTTGAATTAAAAATTATTAATTGATTATGAATGTTTTGGTCTTTGTGTCGTTCGTAAACTATATATGGTTCTTTCTAAACTAAGATTTTGTACGCGTTCGGTTCTTTCATTTATTTCTCTTTCTAAACTTTTTTTTAATTTGCATATTCTTAATATTTTTGTTATTAGGCCTACTTTTTTGTAATTAGCTCTATTTCTATAACCTATTTTATTGTAATCTATTACTATTTTTTCAGCTTCGGTTTTATAGTCTACACTTTTAATTATTCCATACTGATCGTAGATTTCGTAGGTCATTTTATTCGATCTGATTAAGATTTATTAGTCTTATTTATTTCGCCTTGGACGTGAGATATTTTAGTTCTCATATTATCTCGTTATTAAATAAATTTTATATTCAATGCCGCTTAAAATAGTAGATGTTGATTCATATTTTTCTTCATTTTTATATCTTTGTCTTTTTAATGATTCTAATTGGCGATATAATAAGTCTGTTAGGTTGTTATCTTCTATTACTTCACAAGGAATATAAACTGTATTGAAATTTAAAAGCAATTTTATCAAATTTCCTCTTTTTATAAGTCGAGGGCTAGATAATAATATTCTTTTATTTTTTATTTCTGTCATTTTGTTCCTAATTATTACTGCTACAATTATTTATTTAATTTTCTTTTGCAGGTTCTTTATTTGCTTTATCAAATAAGTAAGATAAAGCTGATGTGAAAAAAGGTGTGTTTAACCAAATTGCAATTTCTTCTTCTGGCAATTTACCGTTAGAGATGATGAAAAGAACTTGTTCACTGTCTGAAATAAAAAACTTTGATTCAATACTGATTGATTTTGCTTTTATTCTTAATTTTTTGTTTAATTTTTCTATTTCTTTTTCATCTCCTGATAAAGCAATTTTCATTTTGATATTTGATTTTTTTAATCGATCAAAGATTAATGAAAAAAATCGAGCTTTATTGTTTAGCTCGTTAACTGAAGTGCAGATAATTACTTCTTTCTTTGAATTTTCTAATAGCTCTTTTATGTGATTATAAATTGTTGATTTCCCTCTAATAGAACCTGAAATTTCTTCATGTTTTATAGGTTTAATTCCTACCGTATATAATTCTTCTAATTCTGTATATTCATCTGTTTCTTTTAGCTTGGAAATATTTTTTATTTTATCGTTTGCTTCTGCTATTGTATTTGTTTTTAATTTCTCAATTATGATATTGGGTTTGACCGCAATGTATTTTACAGGTTTTCCCAATTTCATAATTGCAAACCCTCTTTTCTCAAGACTTTCCAAAACATCATACGTTCTGCTTCGCGGAACGCCAGAAATTTCTGCTACTTCACCTGCACTTGCTATTCCTTTTCCAAGCAATGCTAGCCAAACCTTTGTTTCGTAAATATTCAGATTAAAATAATCCTTTATTTTTTTGACCAATTCGGGTTTGATTATCATATTAATGGGCTCCTAGAATACATTCGATTAAATCTGTTTGAGAAATTGCCTTTGATTTAATGGTAAAAAGTGTATCATATGCTTGACCATTTAATGAAAAAAGAGCTTTGTTATTATCGTAAACTGTGTAATAAAATGAACCGTTTTCAGTTTCTCTCTGAAATACGAGGAGCTTTTTAATTCCTGACTCACATGATGATTTCAGATAATTATTGAGAGTACTTATGTTCATTGGCCAGCTTAGCTCTATAGCTAAAAAATCTCCTTTATTTTCAAGTTTTCCGCTTATACCGAAGCCTAGATTTCTGAATAGAAGTTGCGTTTCAAGCCTTGCTGATTGTTTATTAATATTTGTCATTTTTAAGTTACATTAAATTGTCTAAAATACTTTATAAACCTTTTGTTTTGTTATTACTGTGTAATTAAAACACCAAAGGTTTTTATAGTTCAATATTTCATTGTTTTAATGAACAAAATTAAAATTATAGAAATATTCATCATTTTTATAGTAGGTTTTCTTAGCGGGAGCTTAATATTAGCTAATAGCGCTGCGATTGAATTGCCTGCTCTTAATTATCTATTTCGGAACTCAACTCCGGCGCCTTTGGATCACGTTGCAGAAAGTAATATAAAAATTTATAACGATCGGGTTATTATATATGTTAATGATGCCAGCTTGAGCTCTTATGCGTCTACAGGTTCTATGAGACCAGTTTTAGATGAAGGTAGCAATGGTATACGAATCAAACCGCAAACTGAAGATGAGATTCAAGAAGGAGATATAGTGACTTTCAGACGAAATAATTTATTAATTGTTCACCGGGTTGTTGAAAAAGGAACTGATGAAGAAGGATTTTACTTTATTGCACAAGGAGATAATAATTCAATTGCTGATGGTAAAATTCGATTTAATGATATTGAATGGAAAACTATTGGGGTGATATATTGAGATGAAATTAGAAAATTTAACTAAAAAAATTCAAGAAGGAATAGAAGAATGTGATATTTATGAATCTCTCACTGACCTTTATTTCGGAATATTAAATTTTGAAGTGGGAAAGAAGCACATACCTTCGTCATATAACGATTTTAAAGATGTCGATTTTGATGAAGCTTATAAAAATATTTTTAAATTGTACGAGTCACTTGTTAGAACTATAGAGAGAATTGAACTGTGTTTACATGACGTTCATATGGCGGCAGAAAGCCAACAAGATTTGCAGTTTTTATTATCGTATTATAATGAACGGAAAGAAAAAACTCTTACTATTATGAATCTTCCTATAAAGCCTTATAAGGAGCGTTTTTTTCAGGCGCTAGAAAAAATAAGGGAAGAAGAAACAAAAAACAAAGAAGGGAAGGATAAAAAAGATGGATCTTGAAACTTTAATGAAAATGATAGATGAAGCTGTTTCAAAGTATAAGAATCATAGAACAACTGCGCAACTTTATTTTGGGGCAGTTGATTTTGAAACTGGAAAAATCCTAAATCCCTCGGAAATTAATCTAAAAAATATCCAATGGGAAGACGGTGTAGATCAGTTTCTTAGTCTTTATACCTCTGTGATTAGAGTTAAAGAATTATGCGATGTTGCGCTGACATGCGCATTTGATGCTGAAATAAATTTATTAGAAAAAATAGATGGGCTGATGAAAGCAGCTGAAATTTCTGAACGTAAATATAGATATGTAATAAAAAAGTCTTTATTGCATTATTCTACTCATCTAGTTAAACAATATGAAAGAAAAAACCAAGAAGGAGAAAAAAGTGAGGAGGGAAATGATGAGTAAAACGAGAAAATCATTTGCACAAAAATATGGAATAAGATGGCGTAATTTAGAAAAGTTTAGTGATGATGAATTTGGTCAATTAGCAGCTATGTGTGGCGAATATAACCTTGATCCCTCACATTTTATCCATAATTATCAAAGGACGCTACATTTACTTAACTTTCCTCTTACAAAAGAACTTATGAACTGTACGTTTAAATCTTCCTCTGCGCTTGTTTTTTTTCTTGAAAATTTTCATTTTGAATCAGCTATGCATTCTCCACTCGAATGTTTACGATCTTCTTATGATTATTATGAACAAAGTAAACAAACGGTAAAAAATTGGGTATTATCTGATGAAAAAAAAGATCAACGAGTAAATCCTACGCTTGAATCATTTTTTAATGAATTGAAATTATATGAGCCGCAATTAGAAAAATTACGCGTAGCAGTCATGGTAACTGGCTCTTTTTATTTTGGTGATCCAAGCATTCATCCAGATATAGATTTCGACTTTATTCATGTTAATAAAGATGATAATCCTGATAATATTTTAGAGACCATTGTTGAAGAAATTGAAGAGTCTTTCCCTATACGAGTAGATGGAAGCGCTGTCAATTTAGAGAATTATCAAAAAGATTTTATATCTCTTAAACATAACAAATATCAACATCTTTTTATTGCCGATTCAGAAAACTTAGAATTCTTTTATATCACTAATTCATTAGTTTTAAATCCAGTTACTTATCTACCTTTTTGTAAAAATGCTCAATTACAAAGAAAAATTGGTCAATTACAGAAAAACATTAATAAAACTGCAAGAACTGATGACATTCTTAGAGCGCTTCTTATAAATTGCTGCGATAGTATTATCTCTGATAGACGTAGAGGAGATATTATCAGGCCCGTATATAAAACCGAGAGTAATTAAATATGCAAGAATATAAAAGAAAAAATTTAGAGGGAATGCTTAAGGCAGTAGAGGATATTAAGAGCCAGTATTATGTTGGAACATGTGAAGCTGCAGTTACCGTCAAAAAAATATCTAAAATTTATCAAAATCCCGAAACAGCAAGTGAACTTATCAATAAAACTCTTGAAGATAAATTTGATGATATAACTTATAGGGCGGCTCCTCAGCGAGTGATTGGCTTAATTGATATTTTTAGGTATGCTTCGTTAGTGCTTGAAAGGAAAATGGTTTTCCAAAATAATAATAATTGTAGACGGTTAATTTCCAATATTATAAATCCTTTGTGTAATACCTTTGAGATTGATGAAAATAATCTTTATGATCTTAGACCAGATTTTTCTCATACTATTGATGAATCTCATGATATCTGCTTACCTTATTTTGAAAATGCAAATTTTAATTCAGTAATTTTCGATTCAGAATTTAAACAAAATTCTCTTAAATATACATTTCAATATTTAGATGATAAAGTTTCTCTATCTGATATATCAACGGCAAATGAAAACTTGATAAATGATTTTTATGAAGATTTAGATGGTCAAAATTGGGAGAACAAATTATCTAGAGAGTATTTTGAAAAAAAAAGAGGTACTACAATTGCAGCTTGTTTTAGGGAATTAGATACTGGGAAAATTATTGATAGACTATTCCATGATTGTTTAGATCATAGATTTGAATATAGAAGACAAATTATATCAAAGTGGATTGTTGATCGGGACTACAAAAATTATGCCCAAATTCTTAAAGATGTAGAAAATAGTATATCTAGAAGGGTTGAACAATACGAGGAACAAGTGAAGCAGAATTCTCCTATGTTTCTTTTAGAAAATCAACAGAAACTTATAGACAGGGCGCTTTTTTTGAGACGTCTCTTGGGAAGTGAGAAAAATTTTATTGAGCGGTTTTTAAAGAGCTAAAACACTAACCAATTCACTAACATACCAAGATATAATCCTGCAGTTATGAATGGCATTGCTGGATAGAATTTTCCTTTACGCGCTATTATGAATAATGTTAATAAGGCTATTGTTGCGAATAAAGTTATGATTAATGCAGGAACAAATGATTCATAAAATTTGTAAAATATTCCTGCAGTTATTATCGGGAAAATTATATCTCCTCCACCTAAAATAGCAAGGTTAATTTTTATATTTTCTTTTTTCAATTGTTTTTCTAATTGATCATTTTTATATTTTGATTTAAGGAATTTTATTTTTTGTCTCTGCTTTTGTGTTGCATAAGGGACAAAAAATCCAGTAAAGAATTTTAGATTATTTATTTGGTATTTGGCAAGTTTTTGCATGAATTCTGAATGCCAGACAGCCCACATATCATATAATGAAATTATTAATAACAAGATAATTATCCAAACTACATTCAATAATGGAATGAATACTGCAGCGATACCTGGATAAATAAGTAATTCTGTTAGATTATGGACGATTAAATCTCGTTTAAAAATTTTCATGTAGGCTAATGGTAAAGCAATTAATAGTGCGATGTAGGAAGCATAAGAAATGTTAATTGAAAATAAAATTGCAGTAAGCGTTAATCCCAATGCAATAATAGTAACTACAAAAAACCAGATTCTTAAAAATGTTTCTGCATTTAATTTAATCAATAGAAAAAATAATCCAATTGCGATAATAAATGCGAAAATAATTTGGACTCCTTGAGGCTCATCTTTTATTTCACTTGGTGGCTGCATTCCATAAGGAAGCTCTAAACCATTAACATATACTGATACAATAAATAATCCAATCATTTGGGTGATTAAAAACATCGATATCAGAAGTATTGTGACTTTTGTGTTATGCTTCATCTTTGAAATGATAAAACCTCATTTATTTTATAAAAAGGAGAAATGAGTTTTTAAACTGTTGGATTAATTAATGCAATCAACACTTATCAATAATTATAAAATCTTCTACAACGAATATAAGAAAAGATAAAGCAATTTCTTGATTTATGTCCATAAGGAGTTAGAAAATTATAGATGGAAAATTTGTATTTTAAACATATCAGTTTTGCGAAATGTTTATATACCATCTTAATTATTATTTACTATATTGGTAAAAAATGGTGCGTAAAAAGAGGGATAGCGTCAAGCGTTCGTTTAAAATTAGTTTTTTAAGGATATTTATTTTGGTGTTAATTATTGTTAGTATTTTATTTTTATATTATATTTATCTTCGTTCTCCACCTATTTACTCACATGAAAATAAGAATGGTAATGCTAATGAAAATATTGGTGAGTCAGGTTTTTCTCCACCAGGGATGTCATGTTCTACTGCAGATTTGAATAAAAATGG
>Ga0209542_10003398_pt1 | contig 34077 bp, 40 predicted proteins | sample RifCSPhighO2_01_FD_184028 | JGI IMG/M metagenome (GOLD analysis project Ga0209542, IMG submission 184028) | Soil microbial communities from Rifle, Colorado - Rifle CSP2_plank highO2_0.1 (SPAdes) (version 2) | ecosystem: Environmental > Terrestrial > Deep subsurface > Rock core/Sediment ...
CGGATGTGGCCGCGACAGCGCCGGAAGTTCCGCAAAAAACTACTGAAGAAGTAAAAGAATAGTGTCGCTGAGTTTCAGCGACACTGGTTACATGTGGGGGTTTTATCCTGCACCGAGAAACAGTCCGCTTATCCAAAGTCGTAAGAGGCCCCACACGACAGACGCACCAAGAATAAGCAGGATTTTCTTTTGACTGAATATCCACACAATGCGTTTCTCTTTTGAAAAGAACTGGTCAAGGATGGTAAAGACGAACGCAAGCATAAGCACCGCAAAGAAAAAGTGATTGAAAAAATAGTTCCACGTATCGAAGGGCTCCATGGCCTTTCTCCTGTTTCTCTATGTGTGTCAGACCTAATCATCGCATGCCAAAAAAACAGAATGATTCTTATCAACAGGGTCTCAAATGGTATGTATTCACTTGCTTTTCGTGATACACACGATACTCTATATATCGTATGAATCTATGGCACGATATCCCGGTTGGTGACGGCGCCCCACGAGAAGTTAACGCGATAATTGAAATCCCCAATGGCTCGCATAACAAATATGAGATTGATAAAAAGACCGGTCTCATAAAACTTGATCGAGCAAACTACTCCTCGGCTCCCTACCCCTTTGATTACGGTTTTGTTCCCCAAACACTATGGGACGACGATGATGCGCTGGATATTGTTGTGCTCTCCACCCACCCGCTTCTTCCTGGGATTCTTGTGGTGGTACGTCCCGTTGCCATTCTTTCCATGATAGATGGCGGGGATGCAGACCACAAAGTCATAGGAGTTCCCGTTGAGGACAGACGCTTTGACGATGTTCGCGATCTTAAGGATTTGAACGCGCATACTCTCAAAGAGTATGTTCATTTTTTTGAAACATATAAAAATTTGAAAGGAAAGCCGGTAACTGTGGAAATTGGTGGCTACAAAGGGGCGTCTGACGCACAGAAAGCGGTCACACGTTCAATGGCTCTGTACGCAAAGAAATTTGGTCCCAAGAAAGTTTGAAACTTTGCAATTTCATTTCATCTGGTATGATGGTGTGTGTTTGAATTTAATCAATCTAATAACCACTAGTCACACTATCTATGAATGTATACACATACACAGGTTTTTCTGCAGTCTTTGTGGCACTTATCCTATTCGCTGGAGCAACTACTATACGTGCTGAAGAGGGTGCTCCGGCCACTTCTCCAGATACACTTGGAGCCACGGTACGTGAGAAGGTTCGCCCGCTACAAATCATAAAAGAGGAGGCGCGTGTAGAAAAAAAGGAAGAGAAAAAAGCTGAGCGCGTTCTAAAGAAAGAAGAGAAGAAAGTTGAACGCATTGAGAAAATGGAAGAGAAGAAAGTTGAACGTGCTGAAAAGAAGGATGAGAAAAAAGAGAATCGCGAAGTACGGGAAGAGGCAAAGGAAAAAGCAAAAGAGGATCGCGGTGTTAAGGCGCGCGTGAACAATCTTTTGCGTGCGCACCTCGGCGCTATTATCAACCGTCTGACGGTTTCTGTGCGCCACTTTGAAACATTGGTGGAGCGCATGGAGTCCCGAATCCAGAAACTACAAGACCGCGGGTTTGACACCACGGCTGTTGAAGCGTTACTTCGAGGTGCCGTCGGTCTCATTGTAGAGGCAAAGGCGGATGTAGAGACAATTAAGAATATGGTTGACAGTGCAACTGACGCTACCGACACCACCACTCTTAAACAACAGTTGCGTGGCGCGATTACGGAGGCAACGGCGAGCGTGAAAGCGGCGCACCAAGCTCTTACAGACGTTGCGAAAGCACTGACGCGAATTGTGCGCGCCTCCGTTGGCGACAACAAAGATAAAAATGTTGAGACGGAAACAGAAAACTAACTATTACAGTAAAAAAATAACCATGAAAAAAAACACAAATACGTATGGGGACAGGGGTTCAGTCGGGGCATCTTCAGTTGGGCCCGTCATTGGCACCATAATAATAATTGCGCTTCTTGCGCTCGGTGCCCTGTATTTTTGGGGTGAGAAGTTAAACAGAAACACAGATGCTACACCATATGTTCTTGACAACGAGTATACCGTTTCTCCGCAAGCTGAGGGGTGGTTGCCGGATTCCTCTACTTCTGACGAGGCGGATGCAATTGAAAAAGATTTGGAAGCATTTAGCCCAGACGCCTTGCAGGGCAAAATAGATTCTGACTTTGACCTCGTTGGCGCAGGACTCTAGATGTCTACTGGTATTGTAAAAAAAGATCCAGAACGCTGGGAAGTTGAAATTCGTGGAGAGATTCCTGCCGATGTTCTTGAGCGTTACTATGTTTTGGCGCTCAAGCGTATTCAAAAAGAAACGGTTATTGACGGGTTTCGCAAAGGTCATGCTCCGGTGTCCGAGGTTATTCGTGTCCACGGGGAAGATGTAATTTTGAAAGACGCCGCAGAACACGCAGTGGGAGAGGCAGTGCCGGAAATGTTGGCAAAAGAGAACGTGCTTATTATTGATGCCCCGCGAGTAACTGTCGAAACACCGAAGCGAAGCAAGCCTCTTATATTTTCTGCCCACGCCCCCCTTCAGCCCTCCATCGAACTTGCGGATTACAAAAGCATTGCCTCTACAATCAACAAAAGTAAAGCGGTTGTTTCCGTGAGTGATGAAGAACATAAGGAAGCCCTCACGCATTTTAAGCGGGAACGTGCGCGCATCGGACACATTGAACAGGGTGTGGACTCTAAAGACGCGTCAGAGCGCGCGCGCGCCATTCCAGAAAAAGATTTGCCGGATATTGATGATGCGTTTGCGCAATCAGTCGGGCACAAAAGTTCTGTTGAGTTTTCTGATGCGGTGCGTACGCACATAAAAAACGAAAAAGAGGTGAATGAAGCGGAAAAACGACGCGCCGCGACTCTTGAGGGAATAGTGCGGAAGTCAAAAATATCCTACCCCTCAGTATTCAACGAGTACGAAGTAGACGACATGGAGGCGCGTCTTAAAAGTGATTTGGAACAGATGAAAACTCCTTTTGAAACGTATCTCACACAGATTAAAAAAACGCGCGAAGAATTACGCGCTGACCTTGGTGAGGCGGCCAAAAAAAGGGCTAAAACACGGCTTGTTTTAGGAGAGATAGCCCGCAGGGAAAACATTACCGCGCCGGAAATTGCGGTAGAGAAAATGCTTGAACAAGCAAAAAAACAGTATCCGAATGCGCGCCCGGAAGCATTGCGAGCCAATATCACTCACGCACTTCAAAATGAGGCTGTGTTGAAGTTTTTGGAAGAGCAAGAGTGAAGCGCCACGAGCAAGCCCATGGCGCTTTAGGGTTATTTGTAGATAGTGGCTTGCTCGGGGTGCGGAATCCCGCACCGAAGACCACTTCTATTCACGAGTGGATTCATGGTCTTCTGGTGCGTGGATGAACCCCGCGTGTGCGGGGTTTTTCTATCATGTGTTTTTGTACGGAGTGCGGCCCAGCTGTCGTTTAAGGCGCTCCACTGTTCCCTGCCACATCCTTTTGTCCAGCGCTGGGTCCATAGTTTTCCAATCCGCGCGGTTTGGGTATCCAAGTATTTCTGCAACCACGGTTCTAAAGTATTGTTTTGGAGCAGGCGGGTTCCAACAAACCATCGGTTTTCCATTCCCATTCGACCAAAGTAAGTATGGTTTTTGTTGTTTTTGCCACAACAGTTGTAATTTTTCAGGATTTTCTAGTTCCACAATCTCACATTGTGTAAAATCTTTTTGTACTCTTGGTGTGAGGTCTAACCTAACCGGTAGTACATGTAGGTGTGCATGCGGGACACTTTGCCCGACGATGCCGTGCTCAAATAGCGTGATGTGTGCCGCGCCTAATTCCCCCCAGTATTCTTGCTCCAAGCACCCTAGTGTGTGGCACACCACGGCACGCTGGCCGGACGTTTCTTTTTTTGAAAGTTCAGACATTGCTCCAAAACAGGAGTGGTGTTCTTTTGGAAAAACTAACAGGTAGCCGCTTGTGATCTGACCCAAAGAAGCAATAACGTACCACTGTTTTGTTTCAAGGACGATACGTTCTTTGAAACTTTCTTTGTTGCAGAAAGGACACGGGGTACTCATTATGAATCCTTTCGATTATTGTATACCTCGAACAGTATACAGACACTCGTTTGAAATTCAAAGTATCACAGTATTCTACTTTACAACCGGGTCTTGCTGGTGTCTCTCCTTTAATTTTAAACGAGTGTCCACTCCAGCATAGAGTGCACCTTCAATTATTTCATTCATATCTGTTTCAGTTGCCCCACCCTCTATTTTTCGTTTGAGTTGGTTGGCTACAAAATTTGCAACGAGCCCGATTTCAGCATCATTTAAAATTTCCCCGTCTCGCAGGACTTTTTTTGAAAATGCTACAACCATTTTTTCAATCTCCTGCATTTTTTCAGGGTTTTTTTGTCGCAAGGACAGTGCGTATGAATTTCCTCCATCTCGATTGTCTCTAAATTCACTCACCATATTTTTTAAGCATACTATATAGTTTTCGGCTCGCAAACGTTCCTGAATATTTTAATGTTTTTTGTCGGGGCGCCGAGAATCGGACTCGGTCTACATGCTCCTTCACCCCGTTAGAAGTTTGTATTTTCGGGCCGCTGGGAATCGAACCCAGTCAACATGCTCCCAAAGCATGTGTACTACCGGTATACTACGGCCCGGTTGTTTTTCATCTCACATTCTACCTTATCTACAGAAGTTTTTTATCACATCCTATTTCCGACTTCTAACGGGGCAAGAAGCATGCGTACTACCGGCCTGCCCCGTAGCAAAACGAAGCTTTTGCGCGGGGTATACTACGCCCCGTTGTTTTTCGTTCTTAGAATATCACATTCTTCGTATTTTCTAAAGGACACCTAAAAGGACAACGTGTCCTTTAGAGTAAAAATGATTATGTTTTTACATAGTTTTTTAATAGTCACATCAGAGCACCTGTTCATAAAATCTACATACGGCAGTTTTCTTTTTTGTATCCAATATAACCCCAATTACATCTATCTGATACTCTTTTTTAGATCTACTACTCATCATGTACACTTCTGCGGCTCTTACCATTCTCCTCAGTTTTTCAGGATGAACATTTTCCTCCGGATTATAAGTAGTTTCGTACGAAACACCATCAGAATTTTCATTTTCACGTGTAACAGTCTTAATTTCAACAAAATGAATAATCTTGTCTTTTTCACACAATATATCTATCTCACCTCTTATGTTTGCCGTGTTTCTTGAGAGTATTTTATATCCTTTTTGCTCCAAAAACCTTATAGACAACCTTTCTCCGAGTGCCCCGACGCTCTTATTTTTATTGTTTTGAGCCATAAATTAACGTTACACGTGAAAAACGTTACTTAAGTAACGTTTTTAATCTGAAAACATTTGAAATATGTACTAACGGTGTCTCGCTTGCCGTCGTTCGGGTCTTTAAGAGCTTCTCGTGCCAGTCTCTTTTTTTTGTGCCTTTCGTCACCGCAATATGTTTTTCAGACATTGCAGAATTGGACAAAACTATAGGACTGTCCGTTATCCACACTATCCACAGGGTTTTCCACATATTGTACATATATGTCCTTTGTCTTTTTGTTTTGGAAAATTATGAATAACTCGCAATTTCATTTTTTCTGTTCATAACGGCCCGGAAAGCGATACTCTGCCACATATTTTACTTGACCACAAACGCTTTTCCATACTACAGTTTCTTTATATTTATACGTGTGAATATTTGTATTATATTTTTATGAATTATCGAATACGCACCGTTTCACTTCCAAGCGTGGTTTTATTTTTTATCGCGATTCTTTTTTTCTCAAGCGCATCTTTTGTTTCAGCACAGACAACTTCAACAACGCCGAAGGTGGTCACCACACCAGTATTGGCGGGTTCTGTTTCGTGTGAAACTCCAGCTATTATATCGCTTGGTACAGCGGTGTATGATGGGTCTCTCCATGGGTTCGATTTTGTTGTTTCAGATGCATTCAGTGTCGCGCTTTCTACGTCTGTCGGTGGTAAAGAAATTCCATTTCACTTCATCACTCGCGAGGGGGTGGTGGAGGGTGGCGTTAAGATGCACGTGAACACGCAGACGACGTGGGTCGGCGCGTCACTTCCCATTTCAGTGACGATGCTTTCTGCGAAGGGCACGGGGGAGCCGGTGTGTTTGTCAACGCTGTCGTTCGAACTTAGTGAGCATGTTTCAGCTCCGAAAGTGACAGACTCATCAGCTGTTGCCCCCATTGTTTCAGTTGGATACGACAAGAAAAAGATACGTAGCGCTGTTGATGGTGTCATGTCGGCAATCAAAAAAGTAAAAGTGGGGGATTGGGTAGTTGAGAAAGGTGCTGTGGCCGCCGGGGTTGCGGATGTGAAAAAAGATTTGAAGGTTGTGGTTGGAATGGAAGAAAAAAAGGCAGAATCGGGGGCATCTGGTGTTGGCGCCTCAATTCTTGGGAAAACAGGAGTGGTGGCGTCTGTAAAAGCCTCTTTGGATAAGGTGTGCGCGTCTGAACGCGGCTCACTTGGTGTGTGGGCTGTCCTTTTGGTGCTCTATGCAGTAGGCGCATTTCTACTTGCCACGCGTCGGGAACATCTCTTTGACGACCCAATGTTCACTAACGCAGTGCTCATCGCCCCATGTCTTGCGTTGGCCGCATTCTGGTACTTTGTCCCTGGGTGCAGTGTTGGTTGGTGGACACTAGCCCTCGCCGTTGTTATTGCCGCTGATTCAGTGTTCGGAAAATTCTATTGGAAAAAGTTTGTAGGGAAGAAGGGTAATCCTTGGACCGCGTTTCATCCGTAAGTTCCCAGAGTAATTCGGGGGCTTGTGGCGTGGCCTAGATTGTTGTAACCGTCTTCTGTTGTATAATCGTTTTTGTATTTGCGGATATGGTTTAGTGGTAGAACGCGTCCTTGCCAAGGACGAGATCGGGGTTCGATTCCCCGTATCCGCACAAAAGTAACGAGTGCGATGGTAGCATCGCGCGACTATAGTTTTGTAGCCGGATACGGGGAATCGAAGCACAAATTTGTTTGTGTGCCGATGTTTGTTCTATTTTCAAAAATATTGCGAGTAACGCATGTTCGTGCTAATTTTTTTGTAGTCTAGTGTAACAGCGTCCGCGAAGGAGCATGTCACGTGAGTGGGTTTTTGACTTATTGCTTCAGCGATTGGGAGCGTGAAGAATTTAAGAGGGGAGTTATGCGAATTCGACATAACATAAAAACAGATGAACCTATACGTCGTCCTCTTCGCGAAAATGAAATTGAGGGGCGTGACTACTACGTGAAGGCAGATCCGAATTTTGGTCGAGGAACATATGGGGTGTGTCACCGCGGGCTTCGCAAAATACTTCAACCCGAAGATGTTCTCTTTTTCAGAACACTATGGAGGCAACAACAGTATCTCATTGGTTATTTTGTCGTTAATGGTACGATGGGGAGTTTCGAAAATCCCACCGTACTTGCGGATACCGCAAGGTCGCGTCTCGTCAACTTTAAGCTTCCGATTACTCTGGAGCTTGCTAAGCAAATAAATCAGGAAACGAAGTATCGTCGCGGAATTCACCCCAACAGAACTCTTAATGGGCGTTTGGGCAGAAACTATAAGCGGCTAGACGAGCAAACGACACGAGTGCTCATTGCGCTCATTGAAGAAAAACACATCTCTACCCCCTAGATTTTAGGGGGATTTTTTAGTGTCCCGCGCTCGCTTTCGAATCCTGCGGAGGAGCGAAAACAGCAATCGCCGAGAGGCAAGCTCTCGGCTCAGCGCGTGTGGTCACGTGTCGTTTCCTGCTGGAAACGCACGCGACCCCGCCTCGCACCGTCGCGCTCCGGCCAGCACAAACCTACGCTTACTCGGTTTGTGCTCCCGCCAGGATTCGAACCTGGAATAGCAGTTCCGAAGACTGCTGTGATATCCGTTTCACTACGAGAGCTTAACACTGAAATCATACGTGTTTTGTCGTCCAAAAACAAACCTTCGGACGTGCCCCGCATATATATTGGCGGAGTTACTACACAGCGGGGTACAATAGGTCGGTGACACAAAAAAATCTACTTGTTCCAAAAGAAGTGATTGATTTGGCAGACACCTTGCGCGAAGGGGGATTTGAGGCGTATTTGGTGGGGGGGTGTGTGCGTGATTTGCTTTTGAAACGAGAGCCGAAAGATTGGGATATTACCACAAATGCAAAACCAGAAGATATTCAGGCGCTATTCAAAGAAACATTTTATGAAAATGATTTTGGAACGGTTGGTGTTGTAACGGAGTCCGACAATCCGCGTCTAAAAGTAATTGAGATAACTCCATATCGAGAAGAGGGGAAGTATACGAACGCGAGACATCCGGATGAAATTCGTTGGGCAAAAACGCTGGAAGTGGATTTGGGGAGGCGTGATTTCACCGTGAACGCGATTGCGTACGACCCGCATACCGAGACACTCGTTGACGTGCATGGAGGGCAAGATGACCTGAAGCGTAAAAGTATCGTCACGGTGGGGAATCCGGAAGAGAGGTTTCAGGAAGATGCACTCCGTATGTTGCGTGCGATTCGCATAGCGTCCGAACTCGATTTTTCAATAGAAACAAAAACGGCGGAGGCGATTGCGAAACACGCGCCGCAGTTGGAAAAAATTTCTCGCGAGCGAGTGCGTGACGAATTTACGCGGATACTGATGAGCGATCGGCCGATGCAGGCGCTGTATGTGTCAGACAGGTTGGGTATTTTACGCTACATTATTCCGGAGCTCACGCACGCAATTGGAATAGAACAAAATCAGGCCCATTCATACGATGTGTTTGAGCACCTCCTTCGTTCACTACAGCATGCCGCAGACAAGGGCTGGCAGTTTGAGGTTCGGCTTGCATCCCTCTTGCACGATGTGGGGAAACCGGCGACGCGCGTGTGGTCAGAGGAAAAGAAGGATTGGACGTTCCATGGGCACGATGTCGTTGGCGCTCGCATGGCGCTCCCCATTCTTCAAGATCTCCGATTTCCAAAAGAGACAATCGCTCTCGTTACCTCACTTATTCGCTGGCACATGTTTTTCTCCGATCCTGATCAAGTAACACTCTCCGCGGTGAGGCGCACGATTAGAAATGTCGGGAAAGAAAACATAGAACACTTGCTCCATGTGCGTATGTGCGATCGTATCGGCACAGGGCGCCCCAAGGAACAGCCGTTTCGTTTGCGCAAGTACATGTCCATGATTGATGAGGCAATGCGTGACCCTACAACAGTTGGCATGCTCACTATAGATGGCTCGCGCGTTATGGAAGTCGCCGGAGAAAGTGCGGGGCCTCGCATTGGGTGGGTACTGCACGCGCTTCTTGAGGAGGTGCTGGATGACCCAAAGAAAAATTCAAACGAATATATGGAAAAAAGGGCTATAGAGCTTGCCGGTTTGTCTGACCAGGATTTGCAAAAACTAGGAGAGGCGGGAAAAGAGAGGCGTCTTGCGGAAGATGAGGCGGCTGTGAAAGAAATGCGCGCGAAACGGCACGTGGATGTTGATTAAAAAGATAAAAACAAAGCCGCCTAGGAGCAACTGGCGTAAACCAAGTGCTAAGAGGCGGCTAATGACTGCAGTTCTGCAAGTAATCAAGGTATGGCGTCAGAATGGTACCAGTAAGTTCAGTCGACATTGGAAATGTCGTGTAAATGATTTTGAGATACTCTGTACAAACCAAGTGCCCAATTACTATTAGATGTGTCACGTGCACTATGCGTGTGTGACTAAGCAGTGAAAGATCTCTCCGTCCTTTATGATATATCTCTATTGGACAGTGTAAAGGACATAGCTGTGGATAAACTGCATTAAGGCGTTTTTTTGCCAGCGCTCGCTCGGAAATGAGCGTGATTACACGCTCATTTCTCTCACCTCGCTTGGCCATAACGGACATCAACACAAAAAACGTAATGAAAAAACCACACTATATAGCTTCAATTCTCTCCTTATTTTATTTCAAGCACTATGGGGCAGTGGTCGGAACCTAGTATGGAAGGGAGAATTTCCGCGCTTTGTATACGGGGCACAAGTTTGCGCGAGACGAAGAAATAATCTATGCGCCAGCCGACATTGCGGGCGCGCGCATTTCCAAAGTTGCTCCACCATGTGTAGTGTCCTTTGCCTGTTGGAGTGAAATGGCGGAATGTGTCAACGAAACCAGCACGCACGATGGCATCTATTCCAGAGCGTTCTTCTTTTGTAAATCCGTGTTGTCCCTCGTTCTCTTTTGGATTTGCAAGGTCTTCCGGCGTATGCGCGACATTCAAATCGCCGCAGAAAATGACTGGTTTTGTGCGTTCCAATGACTTACAAAACGCAAGAAATGCGGGGTCCCAGTGCCTGTGGCGGAGCGGAAGACGGCTCAAATCGGGCTTGGAATTTGGGGTGTATGCGGTAACCACATAGAAATCATCATATTCCGCAGTAACAACGCGCCCCTCTTTGTTTGGATCTCCATATTCGTCGGTAAGTTTGTATTTTTTTAGAATATCGTTTGGAAACCCTAACGAAACCGACACGGGTTTTATTTTTGTGAATATAGCCGTTCCCGCATATCCCTTTCGTGCAGATGACGAGTTCCAGTACTCTTCGTATTGAGGCAAATCAATTTCGGATTGATGTTCTTCCGCTTTCGTTTCTTGGAGGCACACAATATCCGGTTTCACTTTTTCTATGAAAGGAAGAAAGAGTCCTTTCCTGTGGACGCTTCGTATACCGTTTACATTCCAAGAGGCGAGTAGCATGTCCTATAGGATATACCCTTCAGAAAAAACATTCCACGATCGAAGTACTTATGAGCGGCGTTTTCCCCCGTAGTAGAGCAAAGCACACTACGGGGCAGGCGTGCTCAATGCCTGCGTTTTCCGTGAAATGCGCGGTGTACTTCCTGTAGATGTTTATCCGTTACATGAGTGTACACTTGTGTCGTCGCGATGTTTGCGTGGCCAAGAAGCGCTTGCACGCTGCGCAAGTCGGCACCGTTTTCAAGCAAGTCGGTGGCAAATGAATGCCGTATGATGTGTGGCGTTACACGGCGCGTAATACCAGCCTGTATGGCCCGCCGTTTCACGATGCGTTCTACGGAGCGGGGCGTGAGTCGTTCTGATTTTTTGGCGCGACGAGTGTTTGCGAACAGCGCTTCTCCCATATCGGCGCGTTTTTTCAGATATTCAGAAATCGCACGCTTCGCTCCGGAAGATAAAAAGACCACGCGCACTTTTTCACCCTTGCCTCGCACAGAAAATTCATCACGAGTGAGATCGAGGTCGGAGTTGAGAGAGCATAGTTCAGAAACACGCAGACCTGTTGAGAAGAGAAGTTCTAAAATGGCGCGGTCGCGGAGGTCTCCGAGTGATGTGCCACTCGGCGCTTTCATAAGGCGATTCAATTCATCACTTGTAATAAGGTCTAGGTCGCGCGCGCCAACTTTCGCAAGCTCTATGCGCTCGGGGTCGAGCGATTGTATGTTATTTTTGCGCAAGTACTTCAAAAACGCTCGCACGGCGATGAGGTAATAGTTTATCGTTTTTAGTTTAAGGTTTTGGCCACCAGATGGCGTTTTTTTTGCGTGAGCCAAGGCGGATTGTCGGTTGAGATATAGACGAAACTCACGAACCGCTGATTCTGTAATGTGGTTCGGCTTCGTTGTGTGCGCGTGAGCAAAGAATCGGCTTATATAGCGGTCGTAATTCTCGACCGTTTTAGTGCTTCGTCCGCGTTCTATCTCCACATATTCAAGGAAGCGGGTCTTGAGTGTTTTTAAATCTTCCATCGTACATCCTCATTGTATCGCATATGTCGCACCCCGTTAGAAATCGCGGACGCAGATGTAATAGATAGATTGTAAACTCCGTTAGAGAACTCACGCGGGGTGTTAAACCCCGTGCTCGTCGGGAACAAATGCACCACGCGGCAAGCCGCGGGGTGTTCTCTAACGGGATAAAAGTACAGATTTTGTAACGTTAACCCGAAATAAGTGTACGGTGCGTACGCGTCCTATTTCTAACGGGGTCGCACAATATTTTTGTATCAACTTACCGGTGTGTTATAGTGGTTTTCATGAACATAAAATTAATTGTTGTCGGTGGTGTTGTTCTTGTGGTGCTTATTGGCGGATATTTCGGTTGGAAGTATTGGACGAAGGGGGACGTCTCGGGTGTGGAGGCGCCGCAGTCGGGCGAACAGGTACAGGCGCAGGAAATTAAAGTCGGCGAGGGAGATATTGCCGAACCAAATCTACAAGTGTCTGTTTTGTACGAAGGAAAATTGCAAGACGGCACGGTGTTTGATAGTTCCGCCGCACACGGGAATCAGCCACTCGTTTTTGTGCTTGGGGCAGAGGGGATAGTTCCCGGTTTCCAAGTTGGAGTAAAGGGCATGCGTGAGGGAGGCCAACGTATATTTGTTATTCCTCCATCTCTTGCCTACGGAGCACAAGAGGTAAAGGACGCGTCTGGAAAAGTTGTTATTCCGGCGAACTCTACCCTCACATTTATAGTGCAATTACTTGATGTTTCGACTCCAGTCGTACCATAACCGCTCTGTGGGGGCTTGCGTAAGTGCCAGGAATATGATATCGTTCTGCGATGCTTACGAAGCGGAAAAAGCACAATGAAATAGCAAAGGTTCAGCGTAGTGAGGCGGATACTGGTTCTCCTGAAGTTCAGGTGGCTATTTTAAGTCGAAGGATTGAAGAGATTTCTCTTCATTTGGATAAAAATCGCAAAGACAAGCATTCACGCCGAGGTCTTTTGGGACTTGTAGCGGACCGGCGCAGACATTTGCAGTATTTGGCTCGCACCAACAAGAGCGGTTACAGCACTATTCTGAAAAAGCTCGGTCTCAAGAAGTAACGTCTCTCCAGTTTACAGAATACAGTCCACAGATTACAGTTATTGATACTGTTTCGAAACAGTATTGGTGGTTCGACTTCGCTCACCACAGGTCGATTAAAAATACATTTTAATAAACAATAAGTATATTTATTATGGCTATTACAAAACACCCAGAACAGCGCGTCGGAGTTTTCATTGATACGCAAAATCTCTACCACAGCGCAAAAAATTTGTATCACGCTCGTGTGAATTTTGGCAACGTCCTTAAAGAATGTGTTCTTGAGAGACGCCTTGTCCGTGCTCGGGCGTATGTCGTAACGACAGAAACAGAAGAAGAAAAAAGTTTTTTTGACGCACTCACAAAAATTGGCATAGAAACACGCACCAAGGACTTGCAGGTGTTTTTTGGTGGTGCCAAAAAAGCGGATTGGGACGTTGGACTTGCGGTTGACGCAATCACTGCGGCTCCGAAACTTGATACTGTCGTCCTTGCAACGGGGGATGGGGACTTTGTCCCACTCGTTGAATACTTAAAAGTGCACTCGGGGTGCCAGGTAGAGGTGGTTTCGTTTGGACGCAGTACTTCAGGGCGTCTCAAAGAAGCGGCGGACCATTTTTTGGACCTTGATTTGGATCCGAAACGCTACCTCATCAACTATCGCGCAGGCGCCTCCTCTCGCGGGAGTGGGCGAAGGGGGCAGGCGGAGTCCGGTGTCTCTCCAGATGTTGGAGAAGATACTGGAGTTGAATAGAGTTCTGGAACGTGGTTACTGTTTTCGCAGGCGCTCCAGGAGTTCCGGAAATTCTTTTTGAAGAAAATGTCCGCGGCCGTTTAAGAGTACCAGTGTGGCGCAGGGAATTTGTGCCACATACTTTTCTGCGTCTTTTACGGGTACCACAGTATCGTCAGACGAGTGGTATATCGTTATACTCGGAATTGCACAGAGTCGCCCGAGCGGTGCTTCGTCCAAAGAGAATCCGTTCGGCGCCCCAAAACACCCCGCGACGAGGTGGAGGGACGCGATGCGAATGGGGAGTTCATGTTCCGCTAAATATTTTGCGATAAAATTTGCTCCGAGTGAGCATCCGATGATGATACAGTCGTTTTTTAAGTAGGGGACATGTTTTTCCATCCAAATACTCCACTCTTCATATGTGGCATTCCACTTATTTGGCATTGAGGGCGCAATAACCTGGAAATTGTTCCCAAGGTCTTCTCCTAGCCGCTTACCCCACATTTTTTGTGGCTCTACTGTGGGGTCATCTAGTTTTCGGTCTTTTAAAAATTGCAAGAGTTCTTCCCTTGTTTCAAATACATCTCCACCGTGGATATATAAGACTTGTTGCATATAGAAGAGTATACCCTGTGCTATGGTAGCTTTGCCAATATCACAAGCGCCTGAACCCGTTCACGTTCTTGTTGGGATTTTTTACATCCCGATCTTTTTCTCACATATCGTCACATACACTTATTTTGGACGGCCGTCCAAAATAAGTGTATGTATGGGACGACTTCCCGGGAAATATTAGATGTTGGGAGGTGCAACCTCCCAACATTTTCGACCTCACAGATACACAACAATATATGTATCTTGTCAGTTCATCACAGGGTATACATCAACCGTAACTGGCGGTACTATGTCGTCATGTCGTTCGAAAAAGACAAGAGGAATGTAAGTCGGCGCGATTTTTTGCGAACAGGGGGCGCTGTGTTGGCTGGGGCGGCGTTGCCGAAATTTTTTGATGAAATCTTTGTTTCTCGAGCCGAGGCGGTTGAAGTGAAAGAGGGAATGACATGGGAAGAGGGTCTTGCGGCACTGCGGCAGGATGTGTACAACGCACGCACAGAAACAGCTGCTCTGTACACGGAAGGGGAAAAAACCATGTGGAGAAAATCAATGGATTTGGGGGTACTCGGGGGTAGCGGGAGAGAGGTGGCATCTGACGAGCGATTTTTTGAACATGTACTTTCAAAAGAGAGGGTGGGTGTTGTTAGGCGCGCGCATACGCACGCGATGGCGTCTTTTGTAGAGGCAAAATATATAAAACATGAAACAAAAGATGCCGTTAAGCGTGGTGATGTCTCCGCCCCCATAGCCCCCCCGAGTTATCCGGATATTATGTTACATATTTGGACTAAGAAACGCTGGTTTGAAAGACGTGATGTACTGTTTGAGGACGTTGTTCTGGATCCGGGTGGGATGTGGCGCATGAAGTTAAAAAACGGTCCGTTTTCAGATGCGGCATTTGCATATCACAAGATACTACGAAACGACATTCCTTTCGCACTTGAACGCTCTTCTATTCCGTTGGAAAAAAAAGATTCACTTCTGCGATGTATTAAGGGGTTTGATGTGTCGTGCGTGCACGCGTCAGGTGACTCCTCAATCATACAACTGTTTGAAGAGTGTTACGAAAAAAGACGCGAGTTGGACGGCACATTTCATGACTCGATACTCGCTTATATTTTTGCGGCAGAGGCGTTGTCGAGCAAATCGGTGCATGCGTCGCGCCCTAAACGACAAGAGTGGATTGAATGGGCTATTGAGTGCGCCAGGCGCCTCGACGTCGAACTTTCTTTTGAACCGTATAAAAATTAGACGTTGATTCGTGCATAACGGCGCCCACTGTGGTAGAGTTTTATCATTATTAATAAATAGTGGCGTTCAGATAGGTTTTCGTAGTTTTTCACTGAAACCCCGCAGTAGAGTTTCAATTTTTGATTATGTTGCCTGACTCAGATCGGGAAACTCAATCAGGAATTGAGCTGTCTGCGGATGACACTTGAAACTAACTACGGGGCAGGTCTGGTCGTCACATAAAGACGACATGCAAAAAAAAGAATACTCCGTAGAAATCGGAGGCAAAACATTAACGGCAGAGTTTAACGACTGGGCCGACCAGGCGCACGGCTCTGTATTGGTGCGCTACGGCAATAGTGCTGTATTGGCAACCGCAGTGCTCGGCGGTGAGTCCACCAAAGATTATTTTCCTCTCACTGTTGAGTACGAGGAAAAGTTTTATGCCGCGGGTGCCATTCTTGGTTCTCGTTTTATGCGTCGCGAAGGCAGACCGTCTGACGAGGCGGTACTTTCCGGGCGTATGGTAGACCGAACAATCCGTCCACTATTTCCAAAAGGACTAAAGCGCGAGGTACAGGTCATCATCACCGTACTATCAATAGAGGATTATGATACCGATGTGTTGGCGGTGAACGCCGCGTCTTTAGCGCTTGCCACGTCTCCCATTCCTTGGAATGGACCAGTGTCCGCGATGCGTATTGGAAAGTTGGACGGTAGCCCTTTGATTACCAATCCAACCTACACAGAGCGTGGCGCGGAGTATGCTCACCCAACGGGTGGTAACCCTGAATCAACGGAGCGTCTTGATCTTTTCGCCTGCGGCAAAGATGGGCTTATTAACATGATAGAGGTCGGCGCTCACGAAGTGTCCGAAGACATGCTTGGAGAGGCGCTTACAAAAGCAAGTGAAGAAATAGAAAAAATCCAAGCGTGGCAAAAGAACATTATCGCAGAGCGCGCTGTTGCCAAACAATCTTTTGTTGCCCCAGAGAATACACCAGAGATGGGGAGCTTGTTTTCAGGTACGCTAAAAAAACTAGAAGCAAAAAATGGCACGCTTGGCAAAGATGACATCAACACGTTCAAGAGTGAATGGATGAAGGAAGTTGCGGAAAAACTTCCCGACGTTTCTTCTTCGAGTGCAGACGCTCTTTTTGAGCACACCGTGGACGCATACGTCCACACACTTGCCATAGAGAGTGGAAAGCGCGTAGACGGCAGAGCGTTCGACGAAATTCGTCCACTATTCGCGCAGGCGGGAGGCATTTCTCCCATCATCCACGGAACAGGACTCTTCTATAGAGGCCAGACGCATGTGTTGGCTGCGCTCACGCTTGGTGGCCCAGGCGACGCTCAATTGCTGGATACTATAGAGTTCCAGGATACGAAAAAAACCTTCATGCTCCACTATAATTTTCCACCGTTTTCAACGGGAGAAACGGGGCGCGTTGGCGGAATGAATAGGCGAATGATAGGACACGGTGCGCTTGCAGAAAAAGCTCTTCGCCCCGTACTTCCTTCTAAAGAGCAATTCCCCTACACCATTCGCATTGTGTCCGAGTGTTTGGCGTCAAACGGTTCAACATCTATGGCAACAGTGTGCGCGGGAACGCTCGCACTTATGGATGCGGGAGTTCCGATCACACGTCCTGTCGCGGGAATTGCAATGGGAATGATGAGTGACGCCTCGAAGGGTGTTTACAAAATTTTGACGGACATTCAAGGTCCCGAAGATCATCATGGCGACATGGATTTCAAAGTTGCCGGCACGTCTGTCGGGGTTACCGGAGTGCAGATGGACGTAAAAGTAGAAGGAGTTCCACTTTCCACACTTATGGAGGCGTTTACTCAGGCAAAAAAGGCGCGTCTTCAGATTCTGGACGTCATACAGAAGGTGCTCGCGGGGCCTCGTGCGGACATTTCTCCTCGCGCCCCGAAAATCCTCATAGTAAAAGTAAAAGTTGATCAGATCGGTCTTGTGATTGGTCCCGGAGGAAAGACCATCAACGGTATACGAGAGAGAACGAAGTGCGACGACATAACTATTGACGAAGACGGCACTGTTTTTGTGACTGGAAAGAATGGCACCGCGGAGGCGGCGCAAAAAGAAATTGTTGACCTTACTCGTGAGTATATGCCGGGAGAGAAATTTGAGGGCGAAGTTACTCGCCTTATGGACTTTGGCGCGTTTGTAAAGATAGGACCGAATACCGAAGGGCTTGTGCATGTGTCAGAAGTCGCCCCGTTTCGTATCGGAAATATTGCGGACGCGGTAGCTGTTGGGGATATTGTTCCAGTACTTCTCAAGGAAGTTGATGAAAAGGGGAGGTATAATCTATCAATAAAGGCAGCTGACCCTGAGTTTGCGGCGCGCAAGGGAATTTCGCCGTCAAGCGAGGGTGGAAATTATGGAGAACAAAGACACACTGGACAAAAAAGAGGGGGACGATCATTCCGCGACAGGATCTAATGTTGGTGTACCGTCTCCGCACCTCGAGGATCCCCAGAGTCAGATGGGGACAGATATACAAAAAATCTTGAAAGGGGTGAAACTTCCTCAACGTGAGGAGCATCGAACGCTCGGCGACAAGAGGCTGGTTTTTGATACAAAAGCCGTTTCCATGGTTTCCGCTGAAACAGCGTCGCAAATATCAGACGGTAAAAAAATAGTAAAAACACTTTCTACAACACAAGAACAAAAGGCGCCGGACGTGAGTCCGGCCGCCCCTGCGGGGCCCGAGAAAGCATCTGAAAAAAGGGAACAGAGTATGCCGCCCTTGCCGCCCTCTTTTGCCCAAGGCACGGCTGCTCAAGAAATTTTTGTTCCACCTGAAACTTTGGCAGAAAAATTGCCACACACGCAGGGTGAAGTCGCGTTAGAAACACAAGGGGAGCAAAAAAAGACATTGCCTGAAACTGGGTCTGTAACAGCGCTCCGGACGCTGAAAGAAGATTTGCAGGACATTATCAGAACAAAGAAGGTGTCTCTTGTCCGTGCGGTTGCTCTTGAAGAAGAGAAAAAAAGAAAACGAGATAGTGTTGTGGATGAAATTCCGAAAGGGTCGGGCAGAACCTATGGCACGTTACTTGCCGCACTCATCTTTTTTGTACTTGGAGGACTTGCGCTCTATGGTGTGTTTGTTGCACTTCCGAAGTCAGGCGAGGAGGAAGTGGTTGCGCAACCCGCTCTCATGTTTCGTGAGCAAGTTACGCCATTTCTTTTAGATGCGTTGCCTCCGGGAGAAATTAAGCGAGAGCTTCTTGGTTTGCGCTCTTCTATCCGGATGACATTGGGTGCCATGGTTCAAATTGTTCCGATGCGGACTCTGTTTGATGCAGACAATAAGGCACAAGAGCGTTCAGCAACACTATCTGAATTTTTTAAGGCACTTGGCATAACCGCTCCGGAAAATCTTCTCCGAGCACTGTCTGATGATTTTTTCTTTGGCGTTCATATTGTTGACGAAAATGCCTCATTACTTGTAATACCCGTTGATTCGTACGAGCGGGCGTTTACGGGAATGCTCGCATGGGAGAAGAATATGTCGTCTGACCTTGTTCCCATTTTTACTCCCGTGCCTCCACTCACGGTTGACGAGCAGGGCCTCTTCACGTGGCGTCCATTCGAAGATATTATTATTCGTAATTACGATGTGAGAGCTTTGCGTGACGATGAGGGTACTATCCAGCTTTACTACTCATTCCCGACTCGAGACATTCTCATAATCGCGGAGAGTACCTACTCCTTTACTGAAATTTTATCGCGCCTAAGAGCAGAGCGGAGATTGTGATCGGGTGGTATACTCTTTTCAATGAAAGTCATAGAAGCATATAAAATGACGCTTCTTGGAATGGCGTTTCTTATTGCCTGTCTTGGTACGTACTGGATTGTGCAAGAAAAACAGAACTCATACTCTGATTCTGAGCGGGGTGTGTTTGTCGGGCGCGAGCGCGTCATTCAAGAAGAGGCGGAGTGGTACACCATAGAGGCGCACTATCCAGCGGATGTTTTTTTAGAGAATGGCGCAAAAAAACGAGTGCTGGGTGCGCTCGAGAGTGCGACCGTTTCAATGGTGCGTGCGTTTAAAGAAGGTTTTTCTAGTCCGAGCCCAGAAGACATTGAGTTTCTCGCATCAGTAGGAAGAAAACACGAACAGCGCATTTCTTACATACCGTATCGGTCAGAGGAATATGTGTCATACGCCTTCCAAATATACGAGGATATGGGTGGTGTACACCCAAATAGCGCGTATCGTACACTCGTGTTTGATATGAACGGGAATGGCGTTATGCTTGCCGACCTTTTTATTGAAGGGTCGCCGTACCTGGAACTCATTTCTGTGGAAGTAAGGCGACAGATAAAAAAACAACTGTCGGTGCGTATGGAAAACAGCTCGGAGAACCTCCTCTTTGAGGAAGGGGTGGAGCCGAAAGCTGAAAATTTTGGAAATTTTGTTGTTGATGAAGACACGCTTGTCTTTTTGATTCCTCCGTACCAAGTCGCCCCCTATGTCGCAGGTTCATTTGAGGTCAAAATCCCTCTCAAAAATCTGAAAGATGTTGTTCGCGCGCGCTGAATGGCATAGTATAGTACTCGTATGACTGTAAGTAGTACTGACATGCGTCTTCTCCGTTCTCTTCTCGAAGAAGAGAGGGGGACTCTTGCAAAAAGTCTCTCTGAGCATGGGCGCAAGGTGAATGGTGACTGGCAGGGGACACCAAGAGGATTTGAAGATGAGGTAGAAAGCGAACCTGAGGATACGGCGGACAGGATGGAAGAGTTGGCTACGAATGTTGCTCTTGTTGAAGAGCTTGAACGGCGGTATCGGGAAGTGGAGGACGCCTTGGGGCGTATGGATGATGGTTCGTATGGGATTGACGAAAAAACAGGAAAGCCAATTCCTTTAGAGCGATTACGCGCGAACCCTACAGCGCGCAGTGGGGTGTAATATTTTTTCTACCAGGTAAGATTGCATTTTGTCGCTGGAATTTCTTCGTCTAGCGACTCGAAATTACCAGGCAAAATGGGCAAATGCTTTGTTTGCCTCCGCCATACGGTGAGTTGTTTCTTTCTTTGTGACCGCGGCCCCCTCTCCCTTGTGGGCTGCTTTTATTTCCGCGTACAGTGTTTCGTGCATGGGTTTCCCTTTTGTTCCTTCCGCCGCTTCAACAATCCATCGGAGTCCAAGCGCCAATCGGCGATTCGGGTTGACCTCGCGAGGCACTTGGTAGTTGGCTCCTCCCACTCTTCGAGAACGCACCTCAACACTGGGGCTCGCGTTTTCAAGCGCTTGTTCCAACATAAGGACCGGGTCTCCTTCTTTCTTCAACTCGTCCATCACTTTGTACACAACTTTTCGCGCCGTGTCTTTTTTGCCGCGTTCCATCACGTAGTTTATAAGTTTTGAAATTTTTACCGACCCGTACACTTCGTCGGGCTCTATTGGTTTTCTATTTTTTGTGGGGCGTCGCATAGTAGATTTTGTTATGAGTTGTAACGAAGTTATTTAGTGTCCTTTGGCTTCTTTGCTCCGTAGAGTGAGCGTCCGCGTCGACGCTTATCAATACCTGTTGTATCAAGTTTTCCGCGCACGATTGTGTACCGCAGTCCGATGTCTTTTACGCGGCCACCACGTACCAAGACAACCGAGTGTTCTTGGAGTGTGTGTCCTTCGCCGGGGATGTAGGCAGTAATTTCCATACCATTCGTAAGGCGGACACGGGCGATTTTTCTAATTGCAGAGTTTGGTTTACGAGGCGTTTTCGTTGTTACACGGGTACACACTCCTCGTTTGAAGGGGGAGGGGTAATAGCTCGGACGATTTTTCAGAGTATTAAAACCGCGCGCGAGCGCTCCTGTTTTGGTGTGCCACGTTTTTTGCGTGCGTCCTCGTCTTACGAGTTGATTTATAGTTGCCATGTCTAAAGTAAAATGCGCATTCGGCGCAAGGGGAGTGTACCTTGTGAGGTTGTAAAAAGCAAGATTATATGGGTGGGCGAGTACATGGGTTACAGCCCTGTCAGCACACTCGCGATGGTATATATGAAGGAGCTGGCCACGCTACCAAACAAAAGCACAATCACAATAACAATACCAAACCCAAGAAAGGGATTATATTCCATGCGCATTCGCCACTCTTCGTATGTGCGAGACAGGGGGTTAGGAAGAATGGCACCGAGCACTTTTGAGCCGTCAAGTGGTGGAATAGGAATAAGATTCAAGAATCCTAGCCATAGGTTTGCCAAAACACCGATGAAACAAATGGAGGCAAAAAGCGGGTCACCCCACGCTCGCGTGAGCCCTGCAAACATAAGCGCGAGCGCGAAGTTTGTCGCAGGGCCCGCGGCGGCGACAAACGCCTCGCCCCACGTTTTCATCCGCACAAAATTGAAAGGGTTGTAAGGAACTGGTTTTGCCCACCCGAAAAGAAATCCTCCAGGCGACAATATGGAAATCAGGGGAAGAATAATTGAGCCCAGCATGTCAATGTGCACGAGGGGGTTTAGTGTAAGTCGTCCAGCGTACCTGGCCGTTGGGTCGCCCAATTTGTCGGCAATCCACCCGTGAGCAACCTCGTGAAGGATGATGGAGAAGATAAGAAGTATGAAAAATATGAGTTGCATATGTGGCACATGAATGATAGCATCTTCAGATTATGGCGAAAGTCTGTGATATTACGGGAAAAAAGAGCCAGGTTGGTGGTGGGTATTCTAATCGTGTTCGTGCCACGAAGTTTAATCCTATTGGTTTGCGCCGCCGACAAGTAAATTTTCAGACAAAAACCTTATTTATTCCTGAACTCAACAAAAAAGTAACAGTGACTGTTTCCGCGAAAGGTCTCAAAACTATGAGAAAAAGAGGCGCGTACAAGACCCTTAAGGAAGCTGGTTTGGTGTAGTATTTCTTCCCCCAATTCCTCGGCGAAGTTCAATCCTCTCTCCGTTGGAGGTGAATGTTATTGTGCCGTCGGTACAGGTATCAAGAGTTTGGATACCGAATTTTTTATAGAGCGCGATCACATCTCCATGTGGATGTCCGTAGCGATTGTCGCATCCGCGCGAGTATACGGCGTACTCCGGATTCACAAATCCTACGAACAAAGGAGAGCTGGATGTTTTTGAACCATGGTGACCAACTTTAAGCACCTGCGCGCGGAGATGGCCTTGGTCGAGTTTCACGAGATATTCTTCAATCGCGTTTGGTGAGTCCCCCGTAAGCAAAAATGCAGTATTTCCCCAGACAACTCTTCCGACAATGGATGCGGTGTTTGTCTCGACGGAGGGGAGTGGTCGGTCCGGAAACAAAATATCAAAATATACTCCATCGCCAAAATCTATTCTGTCTCCGCGCTGCACCGTGTATCTTTGTGTTTCTTCTGAACGAGACACCGCGTTTTCAAGCGCACGCGAATCGACTCCATCATCTCGCACGCTTGATTCAAGAAAATGGTCAATGCGGTATCGCTCGAACACATCTATGAGTCCTCCGATGTGGTCTAGGTCTGGGTGTGTCGCGACAACAATGTCGAGTGAGCGGTCGTACCACGGCATGATTTTTGATAGTTCTCGGAGGACTGCGCGATTCGACCCGCCGTCAATCAACATTTGTTTTCCTGAAGGTGTTTGCACGAGTATTGAGTCTCCTTGCCCGACATTGAGAAAAGAAACGGCGAGTGTTCTCTCTTCTTTCTGTACAAGCGCGGAATATATCCATATAGAAAACAGAAAGAGTACCACAATAACTGCGAGCGGGACGTGGCGAGCGAGAGACGTCATAGCGTTCGCGTTATGTTTTTCCACATTTCGAGCGACACATCTTCGGCGCGTACATTGGGCGAGAGTTCGAGTTTTTCAAATACGCCCTCTATATGTGTACGACCAAACGCCACTCCAAGATTGTTGGCGAGTTTTTTTCGTTTTGAAGCGAATCCTCTTCGTATGATCTCAAAAAACTTCTCTTCGTCGATGTCAGTGAAAAAATCTCTCGAAATGTTTCGTATGACAAGGATTGCGGAGTCCACCGATGGTGCTGGGGTGAAATTGCCGCGCGAAACACGCGCGGCAATTGATGGCTCTCCATAACACTTTACAGAGAGCGACAAAATACTTTCCTTTGTATCGCGCGCGACTATGCGTTCGGCGACCTCTTTTTGCACAAGGAGCGCCACGGTCTTCGGCTGCTTCGGTGTCGTCAAAAGCTTTCTGATAATTTCTCCGGTTATGTAGTACGGAATGTTTGCCGCGACAGTATATTCGCCTACGATACCCAGAGTATGAAGCTCAATGGTGCGCACATCGCCCTCGACAATACGCAGGGCGCCTTTTGCACACGCATCAGAAAATGTTTCTTGTAAGTGCGTCACAAGTGCCTCATCTTTTTCTATAGCGATAACAGAGGCGCCGACGGCGAGTATCTCACGGGTCAATGCGCCGCGCCCCGGTCCTATTTCAAGTATCGTAGTTTTTCCATCAGCACCTGATGCCTCAACGAGCTTTTTCGCAGCCCAGGGATTGGTTAAGAAATGTTGCCCAAGTCGAGCTCCATGTGGCTTCCTAGTTGATGGTTGATTCTTCGCTTTCATACGTGGCATGTTCTACGAGACGGGGGTCTATGTCCAGCAAGAACTCTGAGGGTGTGGTTGACTCGCGGGTTCCATAGCGCGCGCGGCTGTCCGCGTAGCTCAAGAACAATTTTTTCTTTGCGCGCGTGAGCGCCACATACAAAAGACGCCGCTCTTCTTCCGGGTCGCGATCTTTTTCTGTTTCGGTGCCTCGAACGTACGGAAACAGACCTTGCTCGAGTCCCGTTACGAATACAGTTTCAAATTCAAGACCTTTCGAGGCGTGTACCGTCATAAGAGACACTGCGTTCGCGCCTTCTTTCAGTTCATCTTGTTCACTCGCGAGCGCGGCTTCTTCCAAAACCCTATCGAGCCCCTCGGGCGGGTTCTCTGAATCGTGTCTTGCGGACAGGTTGAGAAGTTCGTGTATGTTGAGGAGGCGCTCTCTTGCTTCTTCACGCGTGTGCGTGCCACTTTCCTTGGAATAGAAGCCGAGAAGCCCGCTTTCTTCGAGAGTGTAGCGCATGGCCTCGGAGGCGGGAAGCGTTTCGCACGCAAAACGAATACGTTCAAGAAGCGCAAGAAATGCGCGCACCTTTTCTCCCGAGGCACCAGACATTTCCTCACCCGCAAACATTTTTGCGAGCGTTTGTTTGCCAATACCGCGCGTTGGGACTCCTATGATGCGCTCAATGTCACCGCGGCTTTTCTGGTTAAGTGCCGCGCGAATGTACGAAAGCAAATCCTTCACCTCTCTTCTTTCAAAAAAGCGAACCCCCAGAACTTTGTAAGGAATAGTGCGTGAGAGAAACGCTTCTTCCAGCGCGCGCGACTGAAAATTGTTTCTGTAGAGGACGGCGATGTGTGACGGCGCGACTCCTTTCTGTATCTCGAGCAGTGTTTTAGACGCGACGAAAGCCGCCTCGTCGTCTTCATTGTGTCCCGCAAAAAGGCCGATTGGGTCCCCTGTTCCGTTTTCGGTATACAAATTTTTTGGCACACGGTTTTTGTTTTTTTCTATTACACCGTTCGCCGCAGTCAGAATAGTTCGCGTCGAGCGGTAGTTTTGTTCCAAAAGGACCGTTTTTGTGTTTGGGAACACTCGTTCAAAGGAGAGCAGGTTTTCAATAGTTGCGTTGCGCCATGTGTAAATACACTGATCCACATCTCCGACGGCGCACACATTACCGTGTTTCTCACCCAACAGACGCACGAGTTCGTACTGCACACGGTTCGTGTCTTGATATTCATCAACATGAATGTAGTTCCATCTGGATTGTAGGAGTTGCCGGACGGTGGTGTTGTCTTTGAGAAGAGACAGTGCGCGTATGAGGAGATCGTCAAAATCAAGCGCGCCTCCGTTGCTAAGTGCTTTGTCATAGAGTTCCCACACGTGTAGCAAGGTTTTTTCTTTGTGAGAGTGTGACTGTTCAGCGAATACACTTTTCTTTACTCCATTTCCGCGCTGACGGGAAAGCATTTCAAGGACTCCGCTCGGGTTCCACTCGAGGTCCATGCCTTTCAGGATCGCTTTCATTGCACGCACGCTGTCGTCTCTATCCCAGATGACGAACCGCTTTGGTATGTTTGCCTCAAGGGCGAACTCTCTCAAAATACGGACACAGAGTGAGTGGAATGTGGTTACGAGGGGTACCCCCATGTTTTGCTGACCACCCGCGCTGGACAGCAGTGTAAATACTCGCTCACGCATTTCACCCGCCGCTTTGTTTGTGAATGTTACAGCAAGGATTGAGGTCGGTTTCACTCCCAACGCAACAAGGTTGGCGATGCGGTGGGTCAGTGTCTTGGTTTTACCAGCTCCAGCTCCGGCAACTATCAAAAGAGCGCCCTCTGTGTGGAGTACCGCCTCTTTTTGGGCTTTGTTTAGCGATTCTGTGTGTTTCATTGGTAGCTGTTTTTTATATGAAAGTATTGACTAAATACATATCCACTTGTATAATATAACCTCCATTGACTATGGCAATGTGGAAAGGATAGCATGAAGATACGGTAGCTTCTGATTGTTCCGAGGGTGCAGGGTCGCCTTATTGAGATACCGCATGTATTTGGCTTATTACAGTATCTACTCGAAAAAGCCTCGGCGCAGAGGGAACCTCGGCGCTAGAGGCATCATATGTGCGTTGCAATGCTACACGAGCGAGTTCGGTTATTTCTCTGTTGTTGCTTGTGGGAACCCTCATACCATCCTCTGCCAGCGCTGGTGTTTTTGCTGATTTTTTTGCAAGTATTCGCGGGGACGTAAAGACGGAAGAGGCGACACCTTCCGTATCTACGAATGTTCAGACGATGACTCTTTTAAAGCCGGCGCTCAACATAGACCCTGTTGCAGGGAGGGGCGGCGGCGATATCACCATTGTAGATGATTCTGCTCTTATGGCAGAAGAGGGACCGTCTGGAACTATTGCTGACATTGAGCGCGCGAAGAGTGCAAGTATTAGTTTGTATGTGGTGCGTCGGGGGGACACGCTGTCGGGGATTGCAAAACTCTTTGATGTTTCAATAAACACCATTGTGTGGGCGAACGACCTTTCCCGCAGTGAATCCCTCAAGGTGGGACAAATGCTCACTATTTTGCCGGTAACTGGGGTTTCCTATACAGTTAAAAAGGGTGATACGTTGGCAAGTGTTGCAAAGAAATTTGGCGGGGATGCCGGTGAAATTGCGAGTTTCAACGATGTGGGAAACGTGCTTCAGGTGGGGACGGACATCATCATTCCAAATGGAGAGGTTGCAGTTTCGGTTGCGGCTTCCCCCGCTCGAACTCAATCGTTTGGCAGCGGAATACAATACATTGGATATTATGTGCGTCCCATTATTGGTGGAACACGTACACAGGGCATCCATGGGTACAACGGTGTTGATATTGCCTCCCCAGTGGGGACTCCAATTATTGCTTCTGCCTCCGGGGATGTCATTATTTCGAAAGAGGGTGGATGGAACGGCGGGTATGGGAACTATGTAGTTGTGCGCCACCCTAATGGAACGCAAACTCTCTACTCGCACAACCTCCGGAATGCTGTCGGTATTGGCGAGTATGTAGTGCAGGGTCAAATTATTGCCTATATAGGGGCAACGGGGCGTACTACGGGGCCCCATGTCCACTTTGAAATTCGAAACGGTCCGAGGAATCCTTTCTAGCGTTGTATGATGCACCAAGTTTTTCAACAACTACTCACTCTTTTGAGGTTTTTTTCTTAATCTCTATCATAACCACCGGATTGTTATAAGTGGTTGACCCCGTCAGTGAATGATGACAACCCTGGCGCCGCAAGGAAAGTACGTGAAGTGAAGGGAAATGTTGTGTTTTGGTTTAGCCAACAAAACTTTCGTTTGAATATGCACCAAGAACTAGGAAAACCAGGGTTTCTATGTACTACTTTCTTGTGTGTGACGGGGTTTTCAGGTTGTTTCATACATGAGCATATTCATTTGTCATCATCTACTGCGGGGTTGACATACGGAAATTAGCCCTCAAAATGGTGGCACACGGTCGAATAATGATTTTAATAGCCTAGGTAAGACACATACATATGGCGAACAAAATGGACCTGGTAGATAAAGTGCACTCTACGATTGGCTGCACAAAAGCAGACGCGGAGCGCGCAGTTGAGGCGATTATTGCGACAGTTACCGACTGTCTAAAGCGAGGTGAGGAAATGTCGGTCGCGGGACTCGGCATTTTCGAGGCTAAGATGCGCGCAGGTCGCACTGGCCGAAACCCACGCACAGGAGCAACTATTCAGATTCAAGCAATGCGCGTACCGAAGTTTCGCGCGTCAAAGACTCTGAAGGATGCGGTAAAGGGATAAGGAACACCGTTTTTTCAAAACACAAAACAAAAATCTCCGCACATACGGAGATTTTTGTTTTGTGTGCACGGCATGAGTCGTGTAAAGTATGTAAAACCCATTGGAGTAAAATTCTATGGGCGAAAGCGGGATTCGTTTAACGGTAGGACATCAGTTTTCCAAACTGAGGGCGGGAGTTCGACTCTCCCATCCCGCACCCCGTTAGAAGTCAACTCCATATGGATAGATGGTATTGTGTATGCTTGCATTGGGAGTATCGTTGACAATGATGCACGAAACTTCTAACGGGGCGCACATGACATTTCTTCCATTACTTCGTTCATTTTTAGCCGTGCTTGGCGCGTTTGCAATTGTGCTCGCCCTTGTCAGTGTGCTCGAACGCTTTGCGCCATCTTTTTATTTTGAAAATCAGACGGTGTATGAATTTACGAGAGAAGATATACCGCATGCCGACACGGTCAAGCTCTATGCTGCTGAATCCGTGTTAGAGAAGGAAGTAATTCCGGACACTCCAAAAAGTGTGGAAATTAAACCTCCCGTCGTCGAAGAAACACAGAAAGAGATAGTTAAAAAACAAGATGGGTGGGAAGTCGCGCGTATACAAAATCCGTACGGCGTTCCTCCGCGCTCGTTTGAGATAATCAACGCGGAGGCGCGCGCGTCGCTCGTCAATATTTTCTGTCAGCCGTTCGGCTCTCTTAGCCCGATTACTGCGAGCGGTTTTTTTATTGATCCTCGTGGAATAATTCTCACGAACGCTCATGTCGCGCAATACGTGTTGCTCGCAGACAGTAAAAAGGTAGATCTGCGCTGTTTCATCCGCACGGGGGCTCCTGCTCAAGAGCGTTGGACTCCACACATTCTCTACATTCCGCCCGTATGGGTGCGTGAACACGCGCACGAACTGAAAGACGCGCATGTTCTTGGCACGGGGGAGCATGATTACGGATTTTTGTATGTCGGAGAATCTGTTGATGGTTCCGTAATTCCCCAGTCATTTCCGTTTTTGCTTCCAGATGTGCGCACTGCGATTGGCTTCACGGGAGACTCCGTACTCGCGGCGAGTTACCCCGCGGGATTTTTGGGCGGAATGTCGGCGAGCATGAATTTGTATCCAGCATCTGCGATTACTACGATTCAATCACTTATGACATTTCTCTCGGGCTCTCCTGACATATTTACAATCGGGGGCACGGTCACGGCACAGAGCGGCTCCTCCGGTGGAGTTGTTGCAAATGCGTGGGGGAGAGCAATCGGGCTCATCACCACAATGAGTGAAGGTAAGACAACGTCGGAGCGCACACTGCGAGCGCTCACATTGAGTTACATTGACGCTGACCTCGTGGCGCAAACTGGCGGCACTCTTGCTGATTTTCTTGCGGGTAATCACTATCAGACGGCCACTTCTTTTATGGAAATTGAAGGTGGTGAATTGGCAGATTTGCTCGTTAATCAAATTATCAAGTAAACCCCGTTAGAGAACTCGCGCGGGGCGTTAAACTCTGTGCTCGTAGGGAACACATGCACTACGCGGCAAGCCGCGAGGCATTCTCTAACGGGGTAAATTGGGCGTATTTCAGGACTCTGAAACAGTTGACAAGAGGACTGTTTCGTGTATAATTCAAAACAGTCTACAAGGGTATGCGTCCAGCCCGTAATTGGACGCTTAGTTGGGAGTGCGTATGATGAACCATCAAGGGAATCGTCGCTTGAACGCCTGCGCCTGCTGCGGGACCGTCGAAGGTCCCGATGGGTCGTTCGCCGAAAAGGGCGCGACCTACGCCCTCACATTCAAGGTCGACAAGACCGAGGATGTGAAAACCGTGCATAAGCCGTGCGGTATCGCCGCGCGCCTCGCTTTCATAAAGGAGAGCGGCGGGCAGTTGCCCGCGAATGTGCAGATCTTGGTCGAGTCCTGGTTCGACAAGAACCAGAAAGAGGCAAGTCGCGGTGTGAGCCAGCTGGTTGCCGGCTCGTCCGTGATCAAGGCGGCGATGGATGCCGCCAAGGCAGCCAAGGCCGCAAAAAGCAAGGTCATGGCGGACAAAATGGCGGAGGCGGAGGCGGTGAAGAAGGCCGCGACTCCGCCGAATCCGGCTCCCGAGCCCAAGCCTCCCACGAAGGAAGGCAAGGGCACCAAGGCAAAGGGCGGCAAGGACAAGGCGAAAGCCGAATCCAAGCCGACCAAGAAGGCGGGCAAGGGCAAGCCCAGTGTCGCGGCGATGGTCTCGAAAGGGCCGGCGACGAACACTGCCCTCGGCGCGGCGATGGCGACTGCGGCAAAGGGCGCGGGGGCAAAGTAAGCTCCCAACACACTACGGGCGGGTCACACGATGACCCGCCCGAAACTTTTTCATCTTGCGTTTATTTCAATTTTTAGATATTATTTTTCTATATGAACCCCGTTAGAAATCGCGAATGCGCTAACACGGATTTACAAACGTCTAACACGTAATGCTCATGAAAAATTTTTACTCCAGTTTTGGACTTGATGGTGCGCGTTCTATTTCTAACGGGGTGAATACTCCACGGTCACAAATGCTCGTTCCCATGGTGGTTGAAAAGACGTCCCTCGGCGAGCGTGCGTACGATATCTATTCACGACTTCTCAAGGAGCGCATCATTTTTCTCGGAGGGCCGATAGACAGTGAAGTGGCGAACCTTATCATTGCGCAACTTTTGTTTTTGCAGTCAGAAGACGCGAAGAAAGACATCGCTCTCTATATCAATTCTCCGGGCGGTTCTGTATCAGCAACACTCGCCATGGTGGATACCATGAATTACATTACGCCAGACGTTGCCACGTACTGTGTTGGGATGGCTGCGTCAGGCGCGGCGATTGTTCTTTCCGCTGGTGCAAAGGGCAAGCGGTTCGTCCTTCCGAATTCTGAAGTCATGATTCATCAGCCGCACGGAGGGGCGGAGGGTCAAGCATCAGATATTGAAATAACCGCGAAACACATAATCGCGACTCGCGATCGTCTCAATAAAATTCTCGCGAAAAATACGGGCCAACCGCTCAAGAAAATTGAGTCAGATGTGGACCGTGATTTTTTCATGAACCCGGAGGAATCCATAAAATACGGCATTGTCGACAAAATCTTGAATTAGGGCGTGCGGGAATCCGTACAAACTCTTGACTCTCAATATCTTGTGGGGTACACTGCCCAGTACACCTATTAATTATGTACTTAAATCTTCCAGTCGCGCATTCTTTAGAGTTTTCTAACGTACGCAATCCAGATAATTCACTAAGGGTAGTAGTGTTGCTACAAGAAATGCAAAGAGAATACGCGGCGGAAAAATCGCCGTATGTCACTTAAAATAGCATTTGCACTCGCATCCCTCGCGGGACTTATCGGAATCGGGTTCGGGTATTTCCTGAGGTGGATTATCAGTTTGGGAAAGCGCGGTTCGATGGAACTTGAAATCAAGCAGATGATGCTTGATGCCGAAGTCCGTGCGCAAAAAATTACGGAAGAGGCGGAAGGGCGCGCGCGTGAAAAGGAAGGAAAAATAAACACGGAATTAAAAGAAAAAGAGCGCGAATTGAAACAAACGGAAGAGCGTTTTATACGCAAAGAAGAACTTCTCGATACACGCCAGACAAAACTTGATGCTGAAGAGGTGCGTCTTAGCCGCGGAGTGGAAGACATACAAAAGAAAAAAGAAGAAGTAGATGCTTTAATTAAAACAGAGCAGGAAAAATTGGAACGTGTCGCGAACCTTTCCGCCGAGGATGCAAAAAATGAATTATTTCGCTCGGTTGAAAAACAATATGAAGCAGATTTGGAGGGTCGCATGCGCAAGTTTGAGCTTTCTGCAAACGAACAGCTTGAAAGGCGCGCGCAAGATATTTTAACGACCGCGGTACACCGATATGGAAATTCAGTTGTATCTGATGTTTTGTCAACGACAGTATCCATCCCGAATGACGAAATAAAAGGTAAAATCATCGGCAAAGAAGGACGCAACATCCGCACGTTTGAGCGCGCCACCGGAGTTGACGTAATTATTGATGATACACCGGGCACGATTACATTGTCGTGTTTTGACCCCGTGCGCAGGCAAATCGCGCGCATCGCGCTTGAAAACCTTATTTTAGACGGAAGGATTCAGCCCGCAAAAATTGAAGAGGCGGTTTTGAAAGCGGAAGCGGAAATTAACACCATCATTAAGAAGAAGGGAGCAGAGGCGGCCTATGCCGTGCGCGTTTCAAATCTTGACCCCAAAGTTCTTATGATTCTCGGGCGTTTGTACTTTCGCACAAGTTACGGACAAAACGTACTCGACCACTCAATGGAAATGGCGCACATTGCAGGAATGCTTGCAGAAGAGTTGGGTGCAGACCCTGCGATTGCGCGCGCGGGAGCGCTTCTCCACGATCTTGGAAAAGCGGTGGATCACGAGGTGCCGGGAACTCACGTTGAAATTGGGCGGAGAATTCTGAAGAAGTTCAACGTTGACGAACGCATTATTCAGGCGATGCAGGCGCACCATGAAGAGTACCCGTACGAAACTCCGGAGAGCATGATTGTGCAGGTGGCAGACGCGCTTTCAGGCGGGAGGCCTGGCGCGCGCCGCGATTCGGTGGCGAATTATATCAAGCGTCTTGAGGAATTGGAGTCAATCGCCAATCAACAGCCTGGAGTTGAAAAAAGTTTCGCGATTGCGGCTGGGCGCGAAGTGCGCGTCATTGTAAAGCCAGAGGCGATTACCGATTTGGAAGCTCGAAAGCTCGCACGCGATATTGCGGACAAAATTGAGAAAGATATGCAGTACCCGGGGGAAATTAAAGTGTCAGTCATAAGGGAAACTCGTGTTATAGAGTACGCCAGATAGTACGAAGGCGCAGTGTTGTGGTGCGCAATACGAGCGTCACGCGCTTTCTCTCCTTTGGTGTACTATTGGTTGAGATGCTCGGGAGCTCCAGACAGACGGGAGGTGTACACAGTGGCGCAACCAAAAGTTACCGTGGTGGTTGCGGATGTTCTGTATCCGCCGACTGCCGTGCTCGCTCGTTTCATACTTGAAGATTTAAATAAGGCTGGCTATGAGACGACGGTGATGAAGAAAACGTCACGGCAACCGATAGCGCTCGTTCCTGTTGCTCGTCTCAAAGAGCACCTTCAGCATGTCGCAGATTCTGCTGTAGATAATTCACGGCGATATCCGAATTCTGATTTCTGTATCACGGTACAGCGCGTGTCGATTGAGATTGACAGAAACAAATTTGTTGATGCCCCGATGTGGCTTCAGGAGTTGGAGATGTTTCTTGCGCTCGTGTATAACCCGAAGACGAAGCATGAGTGGATTGCATACGACTTCCTGTATGGTGTGAAAGGTTCTGAAAGCGTCATCAACATGGTGAAAGGTAATGTGCACGATGCATTTTCTGAGCGTTCTGGATATATGGAGGCGCCCGATATAGAAGAAACGCCGACCATACTGATGCTCATGGAACTTTTTCAAAAGTCCCTACAGCGGGCGGTGCACATTTTGCCGCCGTCGCCGACGACCCTTATGTGACCGAGGCCTCCCGCGCGGGGTCTCTTTTTTTTGTATCAAAACTCTCGCGTGCGGTACTGCAGGGCTACCCCGAAGTAGAAGCTTCGCTTCACTACGGGGCAGGCATATGTGTCGGTCAAAACTCTCTGGTCCTATATTGCAACGCCTCGAGCATATGAGGTGGGTTAATTGAGACACTTTTTGACAAGTCTGCGATGGTGCGCGCCACTTTTATAGTTCTATGGAATCCGCGCGCGGACAGTTTCATGGCGTGCGCGGATTTCATGAGAATATCTTCCGATTCTTTTGAAAGGTTGGCATACATTTCGATATCTCTTGGTTTCATATCAGCGTTTGTGGACACGCCGGATGCCTCTTTGAATCGCGCGCTCTGGAGTTCGCGCGCGCTGTGGATGCGCGTGCGCGTTGCTTCTGCCTCGCCCGTTTTTCTTTTTGTTTGCACTGTGAGGAGTTCGGGTGCCATGGCTCCAACGTGGACCCACATGTCAATTCTGTCGGCAACAGGACCCGATATTTTTCTCCGATATTTTTCAATTGCATGCGGCATGCACGAGCATTCGGATGAGCCGTACTTTCCGCACGGACACGGATTCAAAGCTGCAACCAACATAAAATGTGCGGGGAATAATGTAGAACCTTTTGCGCGTGAGACGGATACGCGCCCGTCTTCAAGCGGCTCCCGGAGCGCCTGCACAACGTCGCGATGGAATTCTGGAAATTCATCAAGGAAAGTCGGT
>Ga0209542_10003402_pt1 | contig 34045 bp, 32 predicted proteins | sample RifCSPhighO2_01_FD_184028 | JGI IMG/M metagenome (GOLD analysis project Ga0209542, IMG submission 184028) | Soil microbial communities from Rifle, Colorado - Rifle CSP2_plank highO2_0.1 (SPAdes) (version 2) | ecosystem: Environmental > Terrestrial > Deep subsurface > Rock core/Sediment ...
CTTGAAGTATCTAAATAAAATCCATTAGCATGACCTGTTCCTACAGAGACCTCTCTATAAGAATTATTATTTGAACCGCCATCAGTATAAATTCCATTTACTCCAGATACAATTGTAATATTATAAACTGAAGAGTTTTGAACGCCAGCAAAATAAATTCCTCTACCAAAATCAAGAATAGATATATTCCTTATTGTCAAATTAGTTCTACCCGAAGAAGTTATTCCGTAATCAGATGCACCATCGTCTCCATCAAGAACATATCCCGCCCCTTCAATAGTAATATTGTTTGCACCAATAGTTATACATGTTCCAGTTGTTGTAATATTCTGTCTAAGATTATAGATTAAATTAGAATGATATAATGTTCCACATGCAGTTATATTTGTATCAACAAAGCTAAATGCAACACTTGAACTATCATTTACATTTGCAGAAGTATCATTAGCATAAACACTAAAGGTATAACTTCCGTCAGCAATTGAACTATTTGTATAATTGAACAAATTGCCTCCAATTAGTCCCCCAGTTACATTTGTCATTGAGAAATTATTTACTCCGCCATCTAAACTAAACCTCACGCTTCCATTCTCACTTAGAGAGACATTGAAGTTCAAGGGTAAATCAATATTTGAGTAAGTTGTATTTGCAGGGAAATTAATTGTTACATTCGGGGGTGCAGTGTCTGTAACAGCATTCTGCATATCCCAAATCATTGCTTCTTCATAAATATTATTAGTTCCTGAAGCTACCCTCAAAACATTCCAACTTCCATCATAACACTCCCACGAGACAGTATTAGCATCAAGATTATGAACTAAAACTCCATTAGCAAAGAAATTATTATTCTTTTCAATGGTCAAATCCCATACATTCTCATCATAAGCTGAAACGAATTCAATTCTAGTTATTTCTCTTTCAATTCCAGAACTATCAAGTAAAATATCCTCTTCACTCAAATCTTCAGCCATTACATAACCTCTTTGAGTATAGAAATAATGATTATAAGTAGGTTTTACAACTTGTTCATTCAGTCCATCAGAATAATAAATATAATAATAACCATTTCCAGCTTCAGATATTGGTCTTTGTGTAACTCCTAAAATTCTATCTCTCTCTAAAATCTTCAATTCTTCATTGTAACTATAAATTTCATCTCCTACATTTAATGAACTAATAATGAAATTACCATTAGGAGTAAATATCAAAGTATTTGCCTCTAAACATACACCGGGTCCTCCTGATCCTACTCTTAAAATTGATTTATTTGAATTATAACTCCAACAACTACTAGTTATTGTAAGATTTGCAGTAGCATCCCCGTCTTTAACATGCCACAAACTAGTTGCTTGTTGTGATCTATTGGGGGTGGTATAATTAATATATAAATATTTAGGAATAGTCGCAGAAGCAACCAAAGAACTCCAATTACCATCAACAAAACTGCTTAAAACACTAGCAAAGTCTCCCTTACCATAACTCCCCGAACCCAATCCTCCGCAAGAATTTGAAACATTCGCACTCTCCTGATGACACAATCCAACATAAGACTGATTTATAACTAAAACTCTTCTCGTCTCGGTAGAGTTTCTATTACTTAAAATATCAGTTGCTGTCGCATTGAAATAATAAAGTCCAGGCAATAATCCCGAGAAATTAACAAAATAAGGACTAGTCACAGAGGTTGAAAGATTAATCCTAGTTCTATCATAACTAAATAATTCACTCGTATTAAATAATTCAATACTTATATTGATTAAATTAGTATCGTTAGCTGTTACGTTAATTATAATACTGGTCCAATTAATTTCAGTAAGACTAATCTCGGTAGGATTTGAGAAATTAATTGTAGGTTTCAAGGAATCTACAAAGAAAGTCACTCCTGCAGTTGTATTAATATTATTACTAGAGTCATTTGCATAAACTTTCCAAGTCAAACTTCCTTGCAATGAAGTTAAACCAGTAACATTAGTTCCACAAGTTAAACTAGTATTAGTAACTCCACCATCAAGAGAATACCAACAAGCTTGCGCATCACTAGAAACAGTGTAATTAAGTTGCACTTGTGTTGAATCATAAGTTACATTTGTAGGATAAATTATACTCACATTAGGCGGAGTTAAGTCAGGTGCAGAAATTGTAACAAGGTTTAACTCTGTATTATTCTCATTTCCAGCACTATCTTTTACAGAAGCAATATAAGTATAAGGTGCAAGAGCCAAACCTAAATTAGGAAGTCTAGTCTGATTTACATAAAGAGTATATCCATTTGAAGCATACTTAGAAAGAGCCAACATCATAGATTCATTTATTTCAGAACTTGTGAAACTTCTATTTATATAAACTCTATATTCGTCAACCGTACCATTAAGATAATCATCATTTTGTGAATCTTTACTTCCAACTGTTAAGTTAGCAGTATTATTAATTGTTCCACTTATTGAAGCAGAGCCCTTCAACACTCCATCTACCCATAATTGAGCCGAACTTCCAGCCCTCTGTGCAACAACAAAATGCCACGCCTCATCATCATAAGCTTCACTTGTTGTAACCGTCGCAGCAGTTCCACCAACGCTATTGAAATTAAGTGAAAGCTTATTACTTCCTGCCTGTTCTGGAGAAACTTCTACTTTATACCATCCACCATTATTATGAGTGTTTGTTGAACCCTTTCTAGAAATATCACAATCTTGACAATCTCTTAATTTCATCCAGAACATCATAGCAAAATCATTACCGTATGGATTAAGACTATTATTATGTAAAATAAGAACAGTATCTCCAAATCCATTTGTACTACCAGACCCATCACCCTTGAAATCAAAAGCCCCCCCGAATCTTCCACTAGTCCAAGTAGGAACTCTCGCTGTTGAGCAAGTAGTATTAGAAACTTTTCCATTATTATTATTTCCAGAAATATCTAAAACAAAACCGCAAGGACTAGTATAATTCTCGTTCAAAGAAGTTACATTATCAAAATTAAGCCAAATACGCAAGCTATCATTCAAAATTGTATAATTCGTTCCATTCCAATTAAACTTCAATTCATTCAGATTAGTTTCGGTAACGCTAAGATTAATTATCACAAAAGTATTTGAAGTAGAAGTTCCATTTGCAAAAGTTGGATTTGTAAAGTTAATCAGGGGTATGGTTGCATCTTTAACAAATGCAACACTTGAACTATCATTCACATTTGCAGATGTATCATTTGCGTAAACACTGAAAGTATAACTTCCATCAGCAATTGAACTATTTGTGTAATTGAAAAGATTACCTCCAATTAGTCCTCCAGTTACATTTGTCATAGAAACATTATTTATTCCTCCGTCTAAACTAAATCTCACGCTTCCTTCTTCACTCAATGAAACATTAAAGGGATACAACAAAGTACCTGCATTATAAGTTGTACTTGTAGGGAAATTAATTGTTACAACAGGGGAAGTTGAATCAATAACTGCAACAGACCCTATATGAACGCTCCTACTAGAAGTCACATTTCTATTCCCAAGAATATCTGTAGCAGTTACATTATACGAATAAGTTCCATTTGCTATATTAGTAAAATTATAATGAGAAGTATAATTTGTTCCTCCAATCCAAGAAGAGAAAAAGTCTGCCTCTCCCATTGCATACATATATTCCCCAAATGGCGTAAATGTAACTCCTTCAGGTTGAGTCATATGACTTAAACTTATATTTCTAATTAAAGTTCCATTCGGATAAGTCTCTCCAACAACAAGTGTTTCCTGTCCTACTATGAAAAGATGCTCTGTATTATTATCATAATAAATTCCAGCTAAATCAGTAAATGTAGTTCCATAATCTCCACCCAACATAGTAGTTGCATTAAACAAATAACTTCTTCCAGTACCATTTACCCAAGATAAATTATACTGATAAACTTCCATCGGAGTCTTTTCTCTCACAACATAAACAACATCTCTTTCAGCATCATAAGTTACACCCTCCAATCCACTATTTCCAATATTTCCAAGTCCGCTGTCATGTGCCTTGCTTGAACTTGAATTAAATGTCAAAGAAGTTTGGACATCATTAAGGAAAATTTCAGTTATATTTGCCCTTTGCTCTTCAGTTATAATAAATCTATGCAAACTATCTGTGCTGTTAGCATAAGCAATTCCCTCAGTATCGTGAGTTCCTGAAAGAGTTATTGTTCTAATAAGAGTACCACTACGATCGATTTCCTGTATACTCTCTGCCCCAATTGTATTACGAATTACAAACAAAGTATTTGTAACAGAATTGTAAGTAATATCTGAACTATCAGCACTTAAAGACAAATCACTATTATTTATCACTCTATTATACCTTCTCAAATCAAATATATATTTGTAGTTACTTGTACTAGTATTTACAGTTCCAGAAGAATTATACAATACGAAAGTAATATTTGCTATATCGGTCGTACTATCTTCTATATTTGCTTCAACAATCAAAGAACTAGAATTTATTTGTGTTCCATCAGCTAAAGTTCTCAAATCATAATTAACTCTCGGTCCAGTTGTATCAACTCTAATAACAAAACTAGAAATCGTAGTATTTACGTTTCCAGAACTATCGTTTGCATAGAATTTCAAAGTATAACGCCCATTAACCATTGAGCTATTTGTATAATTGAACAATGTTCCTCCTATCAATCCTCCAGTTACATTCGTCATTGAGAAATTATTTGTTCCGCCATTAAGAGTAAACCAAGCATTTCCAGTTTCATTTAAAGACATATTGAAAGTAACACTAACTGAACTAAAGTTTTGCTCCACTAAAGGAGAATAAATAGTTACATTCGGCGACTCTCCATCTCCTCCAGGAGTAGTTAAAGTTATTGACCTAGATTCAGTAGAGTTTCTATTTCCGGCAATATCAACAACATAACCTGTAACACTACGAGTTCCAGCAGACAACGATGTGAAATTTTGTGCAAACTTGGTCTGAGAAGTATTATACAAAGAAGAAATCTCATTCACATTTAAAGCTCTGTTGAATAATATAATATCGTCAATGCTTCCATCAAAAAAATCACTCGGAGTAGCTGTATCAATTTCTTGTCCTATATATAAAATATCCGTCGCTCCGACATTTGGCCTCCATGTAGCACTTACAGCGACCTGAGTCCCATCCTGATAAACAGTACTTCCTGACGCATTTGTGAGGAAAACAAAATGATGCCACTCATTAGCTCCAATAGAAGTACTGCTTTCTGCTTGCATTGTAGCCCCATCATAATAACCTGCTCTTCCACCTGTGTCTATTCTTACTATATCTGTATTCCCTCCAGCAGCAGTATTGAAAGCGTAAATAGTTTGTTCAAAACTTCCCCCTAAACCAAAATCATCGTTTCTTATCCATAAACTCAAGCTTCTATCCGTCAGAGCCCCAACTGCTCCAATAGTAATATAATCATCAGTCCCATCATATTGAGAAGCGTTACCAAACTTTCCTGTTCCATTTATTATAGTACCTACCAAAGACCCATTATTCTGTCCCCCAAACAAATCAATCGGAGAACCGGTAGAATTAACATCATCAAAAGTCCACCAACCAACTACACTATTATCAAAATCAACAAATGAATAATGATTTGTTGCTTCAGTCGTGCTTAAATTAACATAAATAGCTGTTGCCGCATCACTTGTTCCACTAGCAGGAGTAGGAGTAGTAAAGTTAATCTCTGGGAACTTAGTATCATAATTAAAGTCTAAGCTCACACTATAATTAAGATTTCCTAAACTATCATTTGCGTAAATTCTCAAAACATAACTACCATCAGCAAAAGTTGCATTCGTATAATTAAATAAAGTTCCCGCAGTTGTTCCTCCAGTTGTATTAGTCATAGAAAAGTTAGCCAAGCCATTTAATCCAAATATAACACTCCCTCCCTCATTCAAAGAAACATTAAATATAAGAGGTAAATCTGCAGACCTATAAGTTCCTCTTCTAGGGAAGTTAATTGTAACAACAGGAGGAGTCGTATCTGCTTCCTCCTCTGCCTCAGATGCACTAAGATTGAATTCATTAACTCCAGAACTAGAATTCCCTCCTTCAGAACTTGTCGCATTAACTAGCCAATAATATTTTCCAAATGTTAAATTATAAGAACTGGCTATTTCTGTTGCTGACAAAGACCTATTCCATATAGCAAACTCATCTATGCTTCCATTCCATTGTCCATCGGTTGCCGTCGCAGCCGCACCGCCACGACCTCCTCCAATTCCAATACTAACAGCATTATTAGCTGGTGCTGAATTAACAATAGTAGTTCCAACAGAAGCCCCGTTGACATACAAAGTAGAAGTAGAACGATTATGAGTCCAAGCAACATGATACCAAATATTAGTACTAATCGCTGTTGAAGCACCAACGACAGCATAATCAGTTCCAGTCGGACCTTCAAAACATCCTACTAATCTACCCGAAGCATTCAATCCAAATAAGAAATTAGCATCTATTCCAGTATTATCTCCTCCTCCAAGTCCTTTTGAAGTAATAGGTCTAATATTTGTATTATAACATCCTGCCCAACCCGCACCATCTCCTACTCCTTTTGTCATAACCCAAGCCATAATTGTAAAGTTCTGTACATCAAGACTAGCGGCATCGGTAACTGTTATATTTCTTGCATCTTCTCTACCCTGAAATTCATAAGCCCCTGCAAACTTTCCACTCTCATTCAAAACACCAGAATTAATTGTTGCATTATTATCTCTTCCTGCAAAATCAAGAGCCAAAGAAGAATTCTCTCCAAACTCTGTTCTATTATCCATATGTAATAATAAAACTAATCCTGTGCTTCTTGAATCAACAGGTTGTCCTGTAAGGTTATAATCAAGAGTATAATTAGCCCCACCCGTATTGTTATAATAAACAAGACTATTGAAAATATCTCCACTATCATTCCCAGCAAAAACCATCACCTTACTAAAATTCAAAATACTAAAATTCAAAATAATAGTAGCATTATTAGTGAAGTTGGTGGTATTCAAAGGAGAATTAATCAAAATTGTCGGAACAAGAGGTGTAAAGAATGTATCAAGAGAAATATTTCCACCAACAATTGGAGTATAGAAGCTACTCGTTCCCGCTCCAAGTCTTAAAGTAACGTTAGCAAAAGTTGTGTTTCCAGTCGCATTATAATTAAGAATTTGTCCCGAACTTGCATTTACATAATTTCCATCATTAACTTTTGCTTGTATATAACTTCCAAAATTACTTTCGGCTCCAGTCAAAGAGAAATTAAGAACATTATCTGTAGCTCCAAAATTAATTTCCTTAAATAATAATTCTCCCCCAGCTCTAAATCTCGAACTTGCATTTGTAAAGATATTTGAAATTTGAGTAGCAGTTAAAGTCTTATTGAAAACCATTACTTCATCTAAATTTCCATTAAAAAATCTTCTATTAAATCTAAAGTCTCCTCCAATTCCAACTGGTAAATTACTTGGATTTAAAGTTCCAAAACCCGCACGAGTATCTGTATCTATATTTGAACCATCTAAATAAATTTTAGTTTCTTCAGCAGATTGATTCCAAGTTCCACAAACATGATACCAACTACCAAATTCTATAGAAGTATTAGCTATTGCAGACTTTATTTGAACAGTGTCATTTGTAACAGCAAATGATAATGCTTTTGAATTGTTCGTTTCAAAAGATAAAGAGTAAGCCATATCAGGAGCATTTGTGTTCGTACTACCTCTTGCAAATACTACTGACCTATCTTGAATATAATCTTTTGTGTTTAACCAAGTACATAAAGTCAATCCATCAGTCGTTATATTTAATGCATTATTATTTGAAACATTTATTCCATTAACATCATCATCTACTCCATCAAAAACAACGCAATTATCAAACAAGCATCCAGTTGAATTATAAGTAACATTTGTCCCATAACTACCATCTATATTATTTGAACTCATATCAATTGCAGTTCGGTTATCATAATCAAAACTCCAATAAGCGACTAAAGATTCATAAGGGTCTGAAGTTGAAACACTAATATAAGAAAAGTTTCCTTCGCTTGTTATATTTGTAGTTGTATTAGCTTCAACAATTCTAAATGTTTGAGTTGATAAATGTGGAACAACCCATTCAATATAATCTATATTTCCATCCTCATCCAAATCATAAGCATCAAAAGGCATTTCCTGAAGAATAAAACTTTTGTTAATCTCAAAATTCTCTTCCAATAAAGTAGATTCATCTAAAATATCTGCCTTAATGGAATTACCAATTAAATTATTATCCTCAGAATCAGAAATAACTTCCTCTTCCTCAAGTTCAACAGCACTACTTTCCTCGTCTTCAACTCCAACGGAAATCGCATTTCCCGTCAATAAACTCTTATCCTCTACCTCTTCCGAACTTTCATTTTCGCTAGCATTTATTTCCTCTTCAACTTCTTCTACTTCAATAACACTTTCATTAACATCATCTATAACTATTTCCTCTTCAACTTCTTCTACTTCAATAACACTTTCATTAACATCATCTATAACTATTTCCTCTTCGACTTCAACAAGCTCATCAAAATTCTCCACTTCATCAACAGCTTCGGCAACAATACTTTCATTAAAATCTTCAACTACTATTTCCTCTTCAACTTCACTAACCTCTTTAATCTCCATATCGGTCTGATAATCATAATTTTCCCAATAAACTTTTATTTGCCCTTCGCCACCAATTTCAATATTATTAGACATGTCTGCATAAGCAATTACATCGCTATATTCAAGTCCTTCAGGTCCAGAAACTTCAATAATTCTTTCTCCATCTTTTTCACTTTCAACCGCAACAGGAGCATCAGTATAATATTCAATAATATAATCATCAGACTCACTTAAATTTCCTTCTAAAACAACTTCAACACTTTCATTTGAAAAAGTTTCATCAGAAACTTCTATTGCTCTTCCAGTCAAAGCTCTTATTATTTTCTTAAACCATTTAACAATCTTAGGTTCTCCCTTTAATTCCAAATCAAGAGTAACATCTCCTGTAATTAATCCTCCAGTTATTTTACTCGCCTTCACCTCTTCACCTACTTCTTCTTCATCACCTTTCTTTATAGAAATATTACTTGCGCCATTTTCAAGTTCAACAACAATCTTATCTTCCTCTCCACTTAAAGAAACATTCTTAACCCATTTAACAGGTTGACCAACGACAATCTTTGACCTTGTAGTTTTCACACTCAATCCAACAGAACCAACTAAAATACTAAATCTATTGCTCTCAAGAATTTCTTCTCCATTTATAGCTCTAAATAGTCCCTTACTTGAGCCCTTAAATCCTTCTTCAGGAGACAATCTAACAGCATCTCCCTTAACTTCTGCAACTATATTTGCTCCCTCAAATTCAAACCTCTCTGCACCCGAGAAATAATTACTCAAATTCAAAGTAACCGAATCATTTACCCCTATTCTCAAAGAAGGTATCTCATCTAAAAGAGAAATATTTCCCAATTGAGAAGTAATATTAGCATCAATTTCTGTTTCATTTTCCTCTACTTCAATTTCCACAGCAATTCCCTGTTCATCAGAAGCAATACTCTCTCCGCCATAAACTAGACTTACTTTAATTATTCCAGGTTGAGCATATAAACCGACATTTTCCATCTTAACTCTTAAAGTTAAAGCAAAATCTCCAAGGTATTCCAAACCATATCCCTCTTCATTAATAAAATACTTTGTCAAGACCGCCACTTTTCCTTCTCCAATTTCCAAAGAGATAGAAGAATCAGATATACTCTCATTTCCAATTTTTACACTCCCTTCAACAATCTTTGCACTCTTTCCCTCTTCCAAATTATAACTAAAATCACTTCCAGTTTTCACAACTCCCCTAATAACATATTCTCCTTCAGTAACAACTGCCCCAGTAACTCCCGCCCCACTATCAGAACTTCCACCACCATCTCCTTCGGAAGAACTTTCAGATGAACCTTCAGAAGAACTACTAGAATCTCCTCCCGAACTTTCTCCACTAGAAGAAGAGTCAGAACTACTCTCACTGGAACTTTCTTGTTGAGAATCAGATGAGCTAGATGAAGAAGAATCTGAAGAACTACCTGAAGAACCTGAACCATCATTACTACTTGCACTAGAGCTTTCTTGCTGAGAATCAGAAGAACTTGAAGAAGAGTCCGCACTTTCAGAAGGTGGACTAGAAGAATCAGAACTATCATCGCTGGAGTCTTCTTTTTCAGAATCGGAAGAACTTGATGGTGAATCCTCTTGTTCATCAGCAGGAATCTCCTCACTAGGAGATTCAACAACTACTTCCTCATCATCACTAACACTAACATCAGAAGAATCACTTGACTCGGAAGAAGAATCATTTTGTTCATCACTATCTGAAGAATCACTTCCAGAAATCAAAATATCTTCGGGCTCTTCATCCAAATCATAAACTAATAAATCAAAACTTAATTCAGGATAAATAATTTTATTTCCTAAAACTCCAAACCCCTCTCCCTCTCCACTTATCTTTGTATTTTCAGCAAAGAAATTACCTTGTGTTGGAGTATCAACAACCAAATCATAAAGTTTATAGGTCTTTGATTGATTTCCATAATCTATAACAACTTCCGCATCACGCGGAACGAACTCTCCTTCCTTTAGATTAAACTTCATCTCTCCAAGAATTGGTTCTCCCACATCATAAACCAAATCCAATTCTAAAGAAGCTCTTCCAACAGGATTTTTAGAAATAAAAAATAAAAAATAAAAAAATGCAATCAAAACAATAGCAATTAATATGTAGGAGAAAACATTTTTATTTTTATTTTTACCGATATAACTTGTAACAACTTTATCGCCTACTCTTTTATTTTCATAAAGATAAGGCCCATATAATTTTCCGCCTTTACTTGTATATTTTTTATACACCACTTTTTGTAGGATAACCTCTTTTTTTATCCAAAAATACCTCTAAAAAATAGAAAGAAATATACTATATAAAGTCTTCTCTAAATTAAATTAAATAACCCTTTTCTTTAAAATCCTGAAATTTTTCATACATTAAATCAACATTTTCTTCACATACAAAATCGTGCTGTCTAAATCCACCACCGAAAGTCTTTGGAATATGCATAAGTTCATGAATAATCACCTTATCCTGCTCATTTTTAGGCAATTTTTCAAATTTTTCAAGAAATTCAATAGCATAATGTGCCTTAACCCCTATAGTTTTCTGCATAAGTTTTCCAATAGTATGACACCTTGCTAAAGTTCTCTTAGTACTTGAGCCATAACTCCTAAAACACTTAACTCTATCTGTATAAATATGATTAAGTCCAAGTATTTTAACAACTTCATTCATCCTTACCTGCAAATCAGGCGCCTCTTCATATTTCATAAACCCCTCCAATTAAAATATACAAAAAACTTTATTAAATCCGTTATCAGACCTCAATTCTATCTTTGATTCTGGAACGCCCAATTTCTTTGACAAAAGAGCAACCAATTCTTGAAAAGAATCTTTTTCCTTTTCTTCAGAAAGCAAATAAACAAGATATCTGCTATTTCCAAAAGGTTCGACTTTCTGACTCACACACCCATATCTTACTTTTACAGTTATATCCATTAAAAATATAATAAAGACCAGTTTATAAGAATTACGGCTATTTACTATATCTCTCCTAATTTTTTATCCCCTTCTAATTCCTAATCTACAGAAAAAGATAGAAATGAAAATCTCCTAGACAACCCAGCTATTTCAAAAGTTTCAGCCAAATGATATTTTTCAGGACAATCTACAATATTATCCAAGCCATAAGAAGAAAAAGTATTATCTACTAACTTAATTCTCTTTTTCAAAAGTCCCCTAACATTAGGCAAATCGCTATTTACAATCGATAAAAGAGAGCAAAGATATCTTATACCAATAGGTGTTCTTTGCATAGCCAATCTCCTCATAGCATATAATTGTTCATCTGCAGAGTAATGCATTTCAACTTCAGCTACTGAACTAAGTAAAAAGTCAATTCTTCTAAAAAATCCTCTAGCACCTTTTCCCTCTTCAGAGAGATATACTTCCTCAAATCTCCTTCTTCTTGAAAAATAACCATCGGCAACATTAATAAGAAGCCCATATCCAAATCCACATGTAGACAATTTTCTCATTGCCTTTAGACGACATTTAGGCTCAGGAGAAGTTAAGTTTCTTTTATGAATTTCAGAAAGTTCATATGCAAATTGATCTCTTAACTTTATCATAAAATAAAAAAATTAATTACTTATAAAAACATATATGTTCTATAAACCAATCTCAACAACCTTTCTCCTAGACTTAAAGTTCTTTATTTTTACTTCAGAAACAGAAACTCCAAAATACCTAGACAAGAGTCTTATAACTTTCTCATTTGCTTTTCCATCTTGTGCTCTTTCTTTAACCCTTACAACAAAAGTTCCGTCTTCTTTTTTCTCAACAGAATCTTCAAATGAATTTGGCTTTACATTAATTATTATTTTCATTTTAAAATTACTTAGTCATAATCTCCAAACCATCTCTATGTTTCAAAACATAATCTTTTCCAACAGCTTGTTTATTTCTTATATGAATTGCTTTTACAAAATTATTTCCTATATCACTATGTAATCTAAAAGCAAAATCCAAAGCAGTTGAACCCTCTTTCATTAAATAACAATCTGGAAGAACATTTCCTTTTGAATCAGCCATTTTAGCACCAGCTGGAAATATAGCTATGCACTTAAGAATATCAAAAACAACAGAATTCAGAACTCTTTGCACTCCCGTATTCCCATACTCTTTAATAAATTCATCCATCTTTTTCAGAGCTTGTTTTTGTTTTTCATTCAAAATTTTCACTTCTTTAAAACTTCCTTCTCCAGGGATATATTCTATAATGCCCGACTTATCTGCTTCTCTCAAAGCTAACTCCGCATCAGCAAAACAAGGAATCATTTCATAATCAAATTCATCTTTTAGTTTCATAAAGTTCTCCTTTGATTTAGGCCTATCCATTTTATTTGCAGCAATTATCATAGGCTTAGTAATTTTCCTTAGAATATTAGAAAAATTACTCAAATCTTGACTACTCCAACCAGTAGGCTTCTCTGTATTCAACCCAGATTTCAATATAACTGACTTAACATCATTCTCATCAACTTTTAATCCTGAAAATTGTTTAACAATTGCTTCTGAAAATTTCTTTTTCTGCATCTCAACAGTTCTAGCAAACCCAGCCCAAGCTTTATTCAAAATTCCCAGATACCATAAATCCAACTCTCTCTCAATTATTTTTATATCATTTCCAGGATAATAATCATCAACTGGCTTTCCTTCCCCATTTGTTTCTCCACTCATATCAACTACATGAATAAAAGCGTCTGCTCCAGCCAAATCATTAAGAAATTCATTTCCCAAACCTTTTCCCTGACTTGCCCCCTCAACCAATCCTGCAACATCCATCAATTCAAAAGGAACAAATCTCCACTTTCCTTTTTCTCCTTTAACATATCCTTCACGAGGATTACTTATCTTTCCAAATTCTGGAGCCAAATCTTCAATTTTAACATAGGCCATCCCATGATTTGGTTTTATAGTCGCAAAGGGATAATCTGCTATAAGTACGTCCATTAAAGTTGCTGCCTTAAAAAAGGTACTTTTCCCACTTGACGGCCTTCCTACAATTCCAACTAACATGAAATTTAGTGATTTAAAGGTTTTATAAAACTTCTTAAAAGATAATTCAAGTTAATTAAAAATAAAGTTATAAATTTTCCCAAAAAATAATCCAAAAATAGTGCCGACAATTCCAACCAAAACAATTGAAGGCTCAATATTGCCTTCCAATAAAGTTTTAATCATAAAACCTAAAGAAAAGACTAAACCAAAAATAAAACCAAATAAAATAGTTCTTTGCTTTATCCTAGAATTAATCCAACTAGCAATAACACAAACAGAAAGAGGCATTACAAAAGCAATAAAGATGTAAGTGCCTATAAGAGCATCTTGTATCAAAATAGAAACAAGAAAAGCAAAAATAGACAATAAAAAGATAACAACTTTCATGTATTTGATAGTCTTTTCTTTAGATAATTCAAAAAAGTCTTGAACTATAGCAGAAGAAGCGGTAAAAATATAAGTGTCAATAGAACTCATCATTGCAGAAAAAAGAAGAACCACAGATAGTCCAACCAGTCCAGCAGGTAACAAATTAGCAAATCCATAAATCAGAGCAGTATCTGGATCAATTAAAGGAAAATTTGACTTAACCGTTAAAGCAATCAAAGTAAGTAAAAAAGCAACAACCCCATAAATTATAGCCGACCAAATTAGGGCTTTTTTCAACTCTTTCTTACCCCTAGCGGAATAAACCCTCTGCCATAAATCTGGACTTGCAAAAGGAATTAAAATTCCAACTATAAAAAAACCCAGTATAGAAAAAATATCTGCACTAAAGAGATTCCATTCAGAAAAAGGAATCAAAGAACCATTGAATAAAAGAAAAGATAACAAAACCATAATAAACATTATAGCAAAATACTGCAATATATCTGTAGCTACAACTGCTTTATATCCTGAAAGAAGCAAATAGCATAAAATAATTAAAACCATAATTAGAGAACTCAACCAAAAAGACCATCCTGTAAAAAAACTAAATACTTTTGCACTTGCAATGAGGTTAACTATTAAAAATCCTACCATTCCAAAAATAGTAAGCAAAGAAGCAAAGTATGAAGCTCCCCTTCCATAATTATGTCTAAAATAATCAGCAAGAGTATAATATCTTTCAGAACGCTCTCTCAATCTTAAAGCGAAAGGTATAAACAACAAAGCACCAGCTACAACTCCTAAAAAATACCAAATAGCAGAAAAGCCCCATAAATAAGCAAGAGCAACAAAAATCATTAGAATAGAACCGGTTTTAGAAGCGTTAATTGTCATCATTGTAGAAAATGCTCCTAACTTCCTTTCAGCAATCAAAAAATCTTCCTGACTTTGTCTCTTAGAATACCTCCATCCAATAATTAAAAGAACAACAAAATAAGCAAATATCAAAAACAAATCAAGATTAGATAAAACTCCTTCGGGCATCACTCAAGAAAGATATAACCTCTTATAAAATTTATAGCGATAATTGTCGTATATTCCAATAACTATAATTCTCTATAAATATGAGGTATTATCTTACCCTCTGCTTTCTTTAAATGAGCCTGATAAGTGGAATAAGAAATATGTAATTTTTCAGCCAATTCTTCCATTTTAATTTTCTTAGGATACTCATAATAACCATTATTTATAGCTAATTCCAAAGCTCTTTTTTGTTTTTTAGTTAAATTAGGTAATATTTTTATTATAGAAATATTTGATAATTTTTCCTGCTTAAATTGTAAAATCTGCGCACCAAGTTTTTCCTCAGAAAATTTAACAACTTTTTCAAGAATCTTTCTATCGAAACTTGCCAAATCCCATATATGATAACCTTCTTTATTTATCACAACAGGAGAAGGCCTTATAATTCTCGGATCATAGAACAGTTCTGACTCTAATGGCTGTTTAATTACCACCACAAAAAAATCTCCATCACCCTCTATTTTAACAAATTGCTTCTGATTCTTCAAATCTCTTACAAATTCCTGCTTCTTTTTATCGCTTCCAAAAATAAATCCCGTAGCTATAACATACAAACTACCCTTATCTTTATAATATGATAAAGGATATCCGCTCATAGAAAGCCCATGCTTTAAAGCCAGACTCCCAAGAAACTGATCTTTTGCATCAAGCTTCAACTTTACTACCCACATAGTTATACGACAATTATCGTATTTAAATAGATTCTCCTAAACAAGTCAAATTAATCGTCACAAAACCTTCAGTTTTAGTTTAGGTTTTTTGACCGCCGGAGAAATCCTTACGAACAACCTCCGACTAAAGTCCAAGAATTTCTACGAGCGTTAAAATAAAGTTTAAATAGCTTTCCAGACCCTTTATAATTGATCCCGTAGCTCAGCCCGGTTTAGAGCACCGCTCTTATAAGAGCATATTTCACTAGAAATATGATTTCAAGCTAAATAGCTAAGAAAGGCGGGGGTCCAGAGTTCAAATCTCTGCGGGATCATTCCAATTCTTATTGGAGATTTGCACGGAGTTTAAAGTCCACGGAACTTGTTCTGTGGCATCTGCGGGATCATTGGTTAAGGATAAAGATAAAAAAATAGAAATTAACTTAACACCATTTTTCCTATTCGGAATTCAAATCTACATTTCCAAGAACTTATTAATATAATAAAGAATCTTTTCTCTCATTCCTGAATTTATAGAAACCTCTTCTCCATAACTTGTTGGCTTACTTAAGAGAATTCCTTCTTTCTTTAACTCCTTTGCCATATCTTTTACTTTTCCTCTAATTTCCATTGGAAAACCCTTGGGCATATTATTAATGGAAGTATGACTATGTTCAAATTTCCCCATACGACTCATCTTATGAAGTATCTTCCCCTTTATTTGTTCATCAGTCCACATCTTGTCTCTTTTATAAGTCTATATAGATATACTTTGAAAGATTACATTTATATACTTTACTATTTAATACAAAATATGGAAAAATCACTATTAATAAAATTTTTAGGAGAAAATCCAACTTTTAAAATTGTAGATTTTCTAATAGAAAACAAAGGCATGGAATTAACAAAAAAAGATATAATAGAAGGATCGGACATTTCAAGAGCCTCATTATTCAATCACTGGGAACAAATTGAAGAGCAAGGCATTGTAACAGTAACAAGACAGTTTGGAAAAACTAAGCTTTATACCCTAAACTCAAAAAATCCAATAATAAAAAAGTTACTTGAATTAGAAAGCATATTAATAGGAAAGGCATTAGATCAAAAGCACAATGTACATCCAGTAATTAAAAGCCACATATTAAAATAGATACTCGTACCATTTTTCCTATTCGGAATTCAAATCACTTCTCACAATAAACAAGAACATACTCGTATTCTGAATCAATGAAAAGATTAACTCTGGAAAAATACATTTCACAGAATTTCTTAAACTCTTCAGAGTAATATTTATACAAAACAGCCGTGACAATTTCATCGCCTTTCTTAAATTCTATTTCATCATCACCAAAACTAATAACTTTATCCTTCTTTATTACAAAGAATCCTTCAACTCTATTGTTTGCAAATCTAGCATCATACTCAACTTCGGAATCCTCAAATCCAAGTTCTCTCATTAATTTAATCATCCACTTACTAAAAACAGCGCTTTTGTAACTATCTATATTAACAAACCTCTCTCCCTTTCTTATTCCATTCCCTATAATCAAACTATCTCCCGGAAGCATTGATTGACTTATCTTAAACAAATAATCATTTATCTCATAACTTGAAATCAAAGAACCTAAAAGAAAAACAACATTCTTCTGAAAATCTCTATTCCTTAATTCACTAATCACTTCATCAACAGAATCAGTTGCAGAAACAACAGATTTAAAATCGACTACATTTTTCAATCCAGAATTTTTAATATTATCAATAGACATATCAAGAAGATATTTACTAGGACTTATAGGACAGAATCTAACTTTTGAATCTTCACTTAATCTTTCAAGAAAAAATTTTGCTTTAATTCCATCGCCACAAGATACATCCACAAGATTAAAAGATTCTCCACCTAATTTATCATTAAAGAAATTCAAATTTGAATCTATCAATTCAAACTCTTTATTAATTATTATTTGTTGATATCTAGGATGTGCTCTCAATTCCAAAAAACCTTTCGCAAGTTCATCAGTTAAAAAAAGAAAGTCTAAGTCAGACATTTCCCATATCTTCTTCTCTCCTTCTTTAGAGTATCCTCTTTTAACAAGTTCTCTAAACAATAATTCCTTAATTTCCATAAAAAATCATCGGTTTTAACCTTTTTATCTCTTTCCATTTGTTAAATTTTCCAAGTAAAAAGACAAATAGCAACATTTAAAAGGAAATTTTTGTTTTTGAAAATAGCCCTTGTAGTCTAGTGGCCAAGGACGTGGCCCTTTCGCGGCCAAAACCCGGGTTCGAATCCCGGCAGGGGCATTATAAAATTTCTAATTTTATTCTGCCGGGATGTAATCACTTCATTGTCAAATGAAGTTCCCGCGGAGCTTTGCTCTGCGAGGACCGGCAGGGGCATTTCTTATTCTATTGAGCAAAGCGAAATAGAAAGCACCTGACGGTGCCAAGATTCCGCAGAATCTTCAGACCGGCAGGGGCATTTTGTAAAGATTTGAACATTTTAAAACTAGCCAGAATCTTTCCAAAAATATTCAAAATATTTCATAAAACTTTTCTTTATCTCCTCTGATTCAAGCAAAAAAGCAAAGGGTTGTTTAGACCATAATATTTGGGCTACTTTATTTCCAAAGATAATAACCACCATTGGCGTATACATATCTTTTGGTAATTGACAATATTTATAATAAGTTTTCTTGTGAACATCTTTAAGATTAGGTTCAAGACCCTTTAGGAAAGTTCCATACGATACTAAATCATGCATTAAATGTTTCTTTTTAGCTCTTTTATCCATCCAATGTTCAAACCAAACAATTAAATTTTCAGAAACTCCAGTATAATTCTCAAAACTATTTCCCCCCATCCAGAAGGATTCTTTATATTCAAGTATTTCCGTTAGCAAAGATTTAATTGATTCATCTCCTCTAAAAACTTCAGCTTTAACGTCTATTTTTGATTGATTATACAAATTGACAAGTTCGGGCAAGTGAGATTTTACTTCTTTCTCAGATTCATAAATTTTATCTCTTTTATCTTCCAAGTAAGATAATATTTTTTTTGGATGAGTTATCTGATATGTTTTTTTGCCTTTCTCAATTATGAAACTAATCAATCCTTTTTCAATTAGTTTGTTTAATATATCATAAATATTTCTTCTTTCTATACCTGTCTTCTCATGAATACTATTCAAAGAAGAAAATCCAATTTCAATTACAGCAGAATAAACTTTTATTTCCCCATTTGTCAGGCCTATTTTTTGTAAGTAGTCTATATTCATTTTAAGGTATTGTTACAATACCACAATAACTTATAAACCTTTCTGTGAGCACTCAATTATGACAAAATCAAACGATCAAAGAGAAATAGAAGCAACTCAAGAACCTGTAAGAGTACCTTGTACTCTAATCTACAGAAAACCCTTAGATGAAAGAGTTTCTTATGAAAGGAGAGTAGAAGTTAAACTTCCTTCAGGATTAACTGCACAAGAGTTTGCTTCAATGCTCGGGGTAGAAGTTAATCATATAAGATTTAACGATGTAGGGGACAGATTTCTTCCAGGAAGTAAAGACTTAGACTTTACAATAAATGAAGATGGATATACTCCAACAATTGAATCCTTCCTTAGAAAAAATAGATATAGTGCTCCTTCAAAGACTCATTTGCACTGCCAAGAAGGGAGAATAGTTGCTTCAGAATTATTTTTAAAAAACCTATTATTAAAAATAGAAAGCCCAGATAACGCCCAAAGACATTGTTTAATTAGAAACCCCCCTTGCAGAATAGATGTTGGAGAGACGGTTAAAACTTACTCCATCTTAGTCAGATATTCAGAAAATCTGTTTGAAATGCCAGATGCAATTACTGTTTTAGATGGAGAAAGAAAACCTAAATTAGATATCATCTTGAATCCAGCTATAATAATAAAATCCTCTCCTTTTAAAAGAGGGGATGTTGAAATGCATCTTGCCTATCTTTCAGAATTTGAAAAAGACACTAAAAAAACCTAAAGAAAGTTTTATAAACTTCAAACACGAAGAATAATCATAACTGCGAGGCGTCATCTTTTAGGTGACGCTGGTCGCTTCTCATTCTTCATATAAAAAATAGATAATTAAGATTTAAGTAACTACCTAAAATACCTATCTTCCCAATCCCTAACCTCTCTTTCACGAAATCTTACTTTCTCCCTTTTCTCAATTTTTCCCCTTCTTATCACTCGTCCTCTATAAAAAAATCCAAATACAAAACCAAGAAACATTCCTGAAAGATGTGCAATATTTCCAGTATTATCTATTGCATTTCCAGAGAAAAAAGAAACAGCCCCAACAAAATCTCCGAAAGCCCACAATATTCCTGCGATAAACAAAGGCATAGGCATTCCAAAAGCCCATATCATAAACCAAGGCCTAACAATAATCAACGCCCCAATTATTCCAAAAATAGCACCAGAAGCACCTAATGAAGAAGAATAAAATTTAATCGCTATCAAATTAGCAAAAATACCTGTAATGAAAAATACAAGTAAAAATTTCTTTCCACCGATTACTTTTTCCAAAACACTTCCGAAAAGTAAGAGAGCAAATAAATTATAAGCCAAATGTCCCAAACCTCCGTGAAGAAAAATAGAACTCAAAAACCTCCAATACTCTCCAAATGCTCTAAAATCTAAAACAAGAAAATCAGTAAAAATAGGAAAGATAATCTGCAATACAAAAAACAAAATAACCAAAAGGGACAATTTAAAAGCATAAAATCTAAACTTCATAAAAGTTAGAGGAATAGTTAAATTAAAAAACTAACTATTTTAATCATATATATGGCGGTTGTAGTTTAACGGTAGAATGTCAGACTGTGGCTCTGAAGACGTGGGTTCGACTCCCATCTCCCGCTTATAATCTCTACCATAATAATTTATCCATATTTTATGTTACTTTTTAGTAATAACTAAAAGAAAGGTTTAAAAGTCAATATTCTCATTATAAAATATGACAGATTGGAATAGACTAAAGGAAGAACTAAGAAGATATTTTGATGTAGATAAAATAACTGACTTATTAGGAATGCCGATAGAAGAAGGAATTAAACCATTAGTTGTTGCACTTAATTACAAAGGATTCGCAACAACAGGTTCTTGTGAAGGACATCCATTGAGAGAATGGGAACAACAAATGCAAGAAAAAGTCGATGAGGGACAAGCCAGATTAGTTTGTAGAGCAGAAAGAGGATTAACATATGAGACTGACAGAGATGGGAGAAAAATTACACAAACATTTCACGAAAGCCCTTGGGTTGATTTGAGATTATCTAAAAGTCAAGTAATGAAATTGATTAATACAATAAGAAGTCACTCAGACAGAACAAGAATAGATTGGAGAATAAAAGAATTCTCACGACCAATAGACCATTATCGAATCAGCGTAATTCCCAGATACGACTTAAAAGAAATGCAAGCAGACATTCCCAGATTAGCAGAAGACATATTAAGAATGTAATAATTCCCTTTCTTATAATCCCTCAATTACCTCCCCTATAATCAATTACATCAATAAACTATAAAAACACTCCATTATTTCTTTAAATATGAATTTCGAACCAACAACCGTTAAAGGATTTCAAGACTATATGCCTAAAGAAGCCCTCTTAAGAAAAAAGATAGTTGAAACAGCAGAAAAATATTTCAGACTCTACGGCTTCCTTCCGATAGAAACTCCCATAATTGAATACGATGAACTAATGAAATCAGACACTCTTCCTTCAGAAGAAGAGGATGAAGCAATATCTGACAGATTCAGATTAAAAGACAAGGGAGCAAGAAATCTTGGTTTAAGATATGAGTTTACATTTCAGTTAGCAAGAATATTCAAAGAAAATCCAAATATAAAACTTCCATTTAGAAGATACCAAATTGGCCCTATTTTCAGAGACGAACCAATAAGACTTGGAAGAACAAGACAATTCACTCAATGTGATGTAGACATTATAGGAGACAACTCAATAAATGCAGAAGCAGAATGCATTTCACTTATCTCAGACATATTAAAATCTCTTGGAATTAAAGAATTTGAAATAAAAATAAACAATAGAAAACTTCTTAATGCAATTATTGAAAGTGTTGAAATATCAAATACTAAACAAGTAATGAAGGAAATAGATAAAATTGAAAAAATAGGAGAAGATCAGGTTAAAATAAATTTAAAAAAATACACCTCATCAAACCAGATAATTACTTTATTCAAATTAATGGAAAAAAATATCTCTTTTTTCAAAGAAAATGCTTTTGAAGGAGCAAACGAGCTATTAGAATTAATTGAGAAATGTGAATTATATGGAATAAAAACAAAATTCTCCCCTTCAATGGTAAGAGGATTTGGATACTACACTGGAAATGTATTTGAATTTGCAATTCCAAGAAAATCCTCAATTGCAGGAGGAGGAAGATATGATAAAGTAATTGGAAAATATTCAGGAAGAGACATAACCGCAGTAGGAATATCATTCAGTCTTGAAAGTCTAGTTAGTTTATGCGAAGAAGAATTATCAAAAATTGATATTGAAATATATCCAAAAGCACTTATCATATCATTTAATCAGGATGAAAAAGCAATTGATTTATTGAAAAAACTAAGAAATAAAAATGTATCTTGCGAAATGTCATCTGGAAAGCCGGGAAAACAGCTTGAATATGCAAATGCAATGAATATTCCATTCGTCCTCTTTATTGGAGATGAAGAAATAAGCCAAAAGAAAATAAAAATTAAAAATATGTCTTCAGGAAAAGAAGAACTAATTGGTGAAAGAAATCTCATAAAGATGTTAGCAGAGTGAAACTCCCCACAGCAAGCTATGAGGCATCTAACGACAAACCACTCATTATCTCTTAATACGCTAAACCATTCGAACATTAGATATCTATCGTTATTATTTATATTTTTAAATCGCAATCCTATCCAGCATCATCTCCAAGATATAGAGGTACTACTGAGAATAAATTAAATCTTACTACCAATAGGATTAGAAAATCCTGCATCAAATTTTTCTTCTTCATTCTCATATTCTAAAACTTCTTTCATCATTTTATCTCTTTCATCTTTATGAAATTCATCATAATGACTTTTAAGCCATATCCAAATTTCCTCGAGATGTTTTTCCTGCTCAAGAAAAATTTTATGTTGATTATCAAGATGTAATAAAGGAACAAAAGAAGAAACTTTTTCCTCATAACTTTCTCCTGTAAAGCTAGAAAATGAAACTCTTTCTCTATTATTTGAAAAAATTCCTTTAAGTTTATTATAAACTGAATTTATTTGGTCTTTTATATTAATTCTGAATTTAGGCAAAGAACCAAAGCTCTCCATCTCTCTATTTTTCTCTATTACAACTCTCCTTATTCTCCTATTTTCAGTCTGTATTGCTCCCCCTAAAGCAGACATAAGTTCAGACAAAGTTACTTTCTTAAATCTAGGAAGAGGAGTTCTTGGTATAAGCAAAGGAATATCCTCATTAAGTTCTATTCTTTCCTGAACGTATTTTTTCCCTTCATCTTTCTTTCCAAAAAGAATGTCATCTAAAGAAGCTATATCTTTATTCAATAGTATTTCAGATTTAATCCGTAAAAGAAGAGCAGCCGCAAAAAGAACCTTGCTAGAGACAAAGAAATTCTCCTCTTCAAGAGCCCTTACCCTATCAAGATACTTATTCGCAAGAAGAGATATATCTATATCCCATGGATCCAGCTGACTAGTATTTATCAAATCATAAATAATTGACTGCCAGCTTAGCTTTTCGCCAAAAAGAAGCCCATGAATCTGCTCCTGACCCACTTTAGCAGAATGTTCAGAATCAACTTTATCCCCTTCACCCATATTAACACAATAAAACAAGGTTTTATATACCTTACACCACCTTAAACTATATCAATAAAACTTGTTCTCATTCATTAGTTACAACAACCGAAAGATTTATAAACTATATAATACTCTAATAAATATCACCTCTTTTTGCCCAGGAGAGGACGTATAATCCGTCTAATTTACTGGATTGTACCTCCTCTTCAAGGGTTTGCATAAGAGAGTGATGATATTCTTTAAAGAAAAAGATTCTTCAAAGCCTTTCAAATTTAAGACCTTAATTTTAAGGCACGAAAGGCTTATCCGAATCTAAAAATCAATAGATTATTATCCTTATCAAAGAGAGTTATATCTTGTCTAAAATCAAGCACGATAACTTTCTCATATTCACATTAATATAAAAACCTTATAAACTAAATAATCTCAATAGAACAATGGAAACGATAACAATATCAAGAAAAGAATATGAAGAGCTTAAAAAAAAAGGCTGAAATAGATTATGAGTTAGTTGCAAAGATAAAAAGAAGCCTTGAAGACTTAAAACATGGAAGAATAAAAGAGTGGAAGAAAACTAATTAGATTATTTCAAAAACCTACTTCTTACTAAACTCAGTATAATTACACTTCCCACAAGACAACCTATCTTTATGAGCTGCTAAAAAGACACCTGCACCACAACGTGGACAATGTCTTGACCTCTTTACAGAATCTCCAGTTATAGTATAATGTTTATACTTCTCACTTGTAGGTTTATTCAAATGAGGTTTCTTGCCCTTACCATCACTCTTTGACCCGCCTTTCTTCTGAGCCATATTACTTAGCCTCTGCTCCTTTCTTAACTTTAATCTTAGGCTCCATCTTCGCTTTACCTTCTAAATTATCATAAACGCATGCTACAACTAAAAACTCTTTTTTTCCAAAACCGCTTTTAATAGACCTAACAACAACGTGTTCGCCATTTGTCTTAAAATGCTCTGCAATATCTTTACTAGATTTTTCAAAACCCGGATTAATTTCTCCAGTTAAAACTAACTCAATTTCATTTCTTCCAAGCAATAAATTTTTAAAATTTGAAATAATTTTCATATTAATTTGTCCTCACTGCATAAGAACCCTTTGTACTTATCTTTAAATTCTTTGCTATTTCACTATTTTCAGGGTTTATAACATTAATTTTTCCTTTAAATGAAGTTGTATATTCAGCAGAGCCACATTTAGGGCACTTAGAACCCTCAAACAAAGTTTTACATTGCTTACAAGCTCTTTGTTCAGCCATTATTTCTTCTCCTTCTTAACTTTTTCAGACTTCTTCACAACAGTTTCTCTCTTTTTCTTTTCTTCTTCTATCCATTGAATTCTTCCCAATCCTGGCTGTCTCATAGTTAAACCTATTTTAGGTTGATCTGATTTATAACTTATAGCAACAATTCTTGCAAGACATTCGTCTCCTTTTGAAAGAACTTTTTTAGAAGATTTTCCAGATAAAGTTCCCTGCTTATTTAAAGAAACAAAATCTTCCATAGTTTGTGAAACATGAATCATACCTTGGGCAGGACCCATTTGTATAAAAGCTCCAAAATTAGTTATTTCACTAATAGTACCATAAACTAATTCGTGCAATTCTGGCTTCCAAACTAAAACTCTAAAAACAGATTTATAATAAGCGGCTCCATCTCCAGGAATAATCACCCCTTCCTCAACGTCATCCACCCCAACAACAGAAATAACATATCCAAGTTCTTTAGTAACTGAATCAACATAACTCTCGTTCAATTGTTGCTCAATAGCTTCCTGAGTAGCCAAACCAAAGTGTTTCGGTTCAACTCTTACATGATCTTCAACCTTAAGTAAATAAAACATTGTACAAGTCTAACAAACCCAAGTAAAATTTGATTTAAAAAGCTTACGCTTTTGGCTTTTTCTAAATTCCATAAACATATTCATTACAAAACTCACAATTAGCCTCTATACTACAAGGTTTAAACCCCTCTTTATACGCCCGTTGAACAGAATGAGCGGTCCTTATCAACTCCTCTTCTACTTCATATATGTTAAAACTTACACTTGAATTTATAGAAACGGCGTTACCTTTATCATCTATTTCAAATTCCAAAGGCTTATCGTGCTTAAGCATATCTAAAGTTATTCTTCTAACCTTTCCAATTTTTGAAGCAGCAATTGCATAATAGCCAAGTTGCCAATTTCTATTTTTTGCAGGAACAACTGACTTCCCAGTTTTATAATCGATTATATCTATCAATTCTCCATGCCTATCTATCCTATCCGCAAATCCTAAAAATTTCAAACCAGCAATCTCAGCAATTAATTTTTGTTCAGTTAAAGAATTTTCATTATATTTTCCTTTATTTCTTTCAAAGAAAACACTTATTATTTTTTCTGCCTCATCCAAGTCAATTTTTTCCCAAGTTTCATCTCTTTTCAAACTTCTAGCAAGATTAAAGAAATCTTTTAATTCAAGAAAATTCTTTTTTACTCCCTCTTCTAAAACTTTATGGACGAAACTCCCAAGAAGCATATCCTCCCAAGATAAAGATTTTTTCTCAGGCATATTATAAACATACCTGTATTCAAATTTTTTCTGACACTCTTCAAATAAAGTCAAAGAACTCGGAGAAAAATAACCCTGACCCTTTTGACTATTATCTCCATTAGAAACCAGATTAAATTCCTCTTTTACTCCTTCAAAATTTTCCTTTACTACAAAGAAAGAATCTTCGTTTTTCAACTCTAAATCCTGCTCAAATTTTATATCCTTATTATTCTTATAAGAAATCTCATTAAGAAACTGACTTGGAAAATATTTTTTTCCCCCATAATATTGAGAATATGTCAATATCAGCTTACTCTTTGCTCGAGTAAATCCAACATAAGCGAGCCTCCTCTCTTCAAGCAATTGTTGTTTACTTTCATATTCTTTTATAAAATATTCCTTTTCAAATTTATCCATATTTTTAATATCCTCTTTTATTTCGGGAAGAAGTTCTGCAGGAATAAGATTATTTGAACTATATTTCTCAAGTGGAAATCTTTTTTGCACCATATTAGTCAAAATAACTACCTTATATTCTAATCCCTTTGTCGCATGCGAAGTCATCAAACGTACACCCTTAGACTCAACATCAACTGACTCTATCTCAATTCCTAGACTGCTGAGAATCTCAAGATAATTAACAAACCCATACAAATCCCTACCATATAGCTCTCCATAACCCTTTGACAATTCATGAAATCTTGATAAATTAAGTAATATTTCCTTATCCTCTTTTGCCTTTCCCCTACTAACTAATCCAGCCTTGTAAAAGATATCCTGAACAAATTCCTCAAGCGGTTTTGATAAATTAGAAAGCAAATTTTCAATTCTTTCAATAATTATTCTAGAGATAAATCTCCCTTTTTCACTCAAATCTATATTAACTAAATTGTCAAAAACTAATAAAGAAAAGTCATCTTTACCCTTATTTTCTTTTATAAAATTTCCAATTTTAATTAAATCCTCACTTGAAAATCCAGAATTATAAAATAAATCCCACCATGCCTGTTCTCCTCCCTTAACCTTTCTTGAAATAATATCTAATATCACAAGATAGTTGATAGCCATTCTCACAGAAAACTGCTTAAGGAGGTTACCCTTTCCAACCGCACAATAATCTATATCTGCAATTTCCAAAGCATTTTTGATAATTCTTCCCTGTTGATGCGTTCTAAAAAGAACGCAAATTTCTTCGGGAGATATTCCTTTTTCACATTCTTTTTTTATAATCTCAACAATTTTCCTCGCCTCTTCCTTTCCATTCGCAGTCTCATATACTTCTATATTTTCTCCTTCTATATTATAAAAATTCTTCACAAAGAAACATTCGGAAGCATTTTCATAATTTCTTATAATCAAATCATGAGCAACTTTCAAAATCTTATTAGTAGATCTATAAGATAAATCAAGATTAAATATATCATTCGGACTCACAGAAAAATGCTCTTTAAATAACTTAAAGTTTTCTTTATATGCTCCTCTAAATCTATATATGCTTTGATTTAAATCTCCAACAATAGTTATATTTCCATTTTTACAAATCTCAAACAAGAATTCTAATTGCACTTTATTTGTATCTTGAAATTCATCAACCACTATATAATCAAAATTATCGGAGACTCTTTTATCTGCTCTCAACAGCTCAAGTGCCTTTTTGTTTAAATCACTATAATCTAGATAGTTATTCTTTAATTTTATTTTCTCATAAGCATTCCAAGCATTATGAAACTTTTTCAAATCTATGGCTTTCTGTAATTTAGCTATTTCTTCCTCTAAATTTTTCTTAAATTTTTTATCATAAGAATTGCTCAAATGAAGAGTGTTTAACTGAAATTGAAGTAAATCTCTTCGTTTCTCCAAGATATTTTCAGAAAAATCAAAACCCATATTGTCAAGATAAATCTTTAAATCTTCCACCATCACCCCCAAATCTTTCATTATTCCTATACTAGATATATATTTATGACAATTTCCCGCAGGAATCCTCAAACTTTTAAACAATAAAACTTTCGCCTCATCTGGCTCTATTATCTTGAAGTCCTTATTAATCTCTATAATTTCTCCAAAACTTCTCAATAAGTCAGAAGAAAAAGCGTGAAATGTTTTTATAACCGGCATTCGAGATTTATCAATATCTACACTTGTCTCTATCCTTCCAAGTAAATTCTTTGCCGCCTCATTAGAAAAAGTTATACAGACTATTTTTTCAGGAGAATATATTTTATTTTTTATCAGATACTTAATCTTTTCAACAATATTATAAGTCTTTCCCGTCCCAGCACCCGCAAGAATAACACAAGGACCATCTTTTTTAGTAATAGCTTTTTCGGCATTCATTAAAGTTAATAAAACGCTTCAATTAAAAATCTTGTTGTTATACAATTTCTCCGTATCCAATAAGTCTACAATGTCTGAAGGAATGTAAGTTCCGAAGGCTTGGGGACTTATACAATTTCTCCGTATCCAATAAGTCTCCAATGTGCATTTATACTCCTTGCAATACCTATATTATCTCCTTTAAAAGCAACAATGGGCATCTTCAATTCAACTTCAAGAACATTATTTTTCAGACTCCTTACTATCCCTGCGGTAATAGAAGTATTAACGCTTAACATTAAAGTTTCTGATATTTTTAAATTTTCAACTTTTGCTTCACCTGAAACTCCATAAACTTGTGGGAATAAACTATAATTTATTTTTAAATGAGTAGTTATCTCAGGCAATTTATCTTCCAAAGATACGACATTACCTGCAAGCATATCACTTTTTCCAAGAGCCATATCTAAACTAGTTTCAATACTCATACTTCCTCCCGGAGTCAAATGGTCGATTTTTTTACTTCCTTTAAACAAACTTTCAATCTTGCATTTTAATTTTTCAAATCTATATTGATTAGCTTCCTTTACCAATCTTCCAGGTTTTATTTCTATAACATCTCCTATCTTTAAAACTCCTTTTTTCAAAGTTCCACCTAAAACTGCCCCGTGTAAATCTTTAGGTGTAGTCCCAGGTCTATTTATATCAAAACTTCTGGCTATCAAAAATACAGGTTCGGACTTTGTATCTCTTTCTGGAATTTTCATCTCAACCAAAGCTTTCCAAATCTCCTGAACATTTATTCCCTGCTGAGCAGAAACAGGAATTATAGGGGCATCACATTTGCCTTTCAAAAATTCTTTTATATCTTCATAATTTTTTTTCGCTTTATCTTTATCAATTAAATCAATCTTATTTTGAACTATAATGATATTCTTTATTTTCTTTGCCTGTAAAGCCATAAGATGCTCTCTAGTTTGAGGTTTTATCCCCTCATTAGCAGAAACCAATAAAATAGCAACATCTATCAAAGCAGCCCCACTCATCATAGTAGCCATAAGCATTTCATGTCCAGGAGAGTCTACAAAAGATATATGTCTAATTGCTTCTCCTTTTCCTTCTGTATTAAATTCTCCATTATCATTATATAAAATCACATCGGCGTATCCTAATTTAATTGTAATACCTCTCTTCAATTCCTCAGTATACCTAGAAGCCCAAACGCCAGTCAACTTATGAAGCAGAGTTGTCTTCCCATGATCTATATGTCCAAATATTCCAACATTTATCGTTTCCATTTTCTCAATTCCAGTATTTTTTACACTTACCATAAATTCCAATAGAAAATAGTCTTTTAAAAACTATGCCTCAAGCAACACGAATACCAAAATAATTACCAGACTTATAATCAAAAGGACCTCTAGTCCTTGAAGTATCCTTTTCCTCTTTCTCCAATAACTCTTCTTTCATATTTCTATTCTGATTATAATTAACATCGGTATTAGCCTTATAGCCTATATTGATTCCTCCATTTTCTATAGACTCTCCATCTAATAAAACACAAAGAGAAAAAACACCTGCCCTAAAAAGTTTTTCAAGACCCATTATAAAACCTTACGCTTTTGGAGCTTCTGCAGGAACTTCTGGAGCAGGAAATATGTCTTCTAATTTCTTATGTCCATGTTTCAATACTTTCATATTAATCTGTGAAATCTTATCAGAAATTACTTTCCCTCTAACTGTTTTTCTTCTTCTCACACCTTTTCTATTATCATGCATTCCCCAGCCCTTAGATAACAAAACTCTGCCCATTCCTAGACCCTCAACTTTTTCATACATAGGAAATCCTGCAATATCACTTCCTCCAGTAATTTGAAGTTCATAACCTTCTAATTCACTCTTCAATTCTTTTCCATCAACTTTCTCTCCAAGTGATTTTCCAACTAAAACATCTGAATCCATTTCAAGCTTCCATGCCTTTCCCTTGTCTCCAATAATAATTTTAAATACCATTTTAATTACAGAAAATTGAGCTTTTTAAACCTTTTCAGAAATCCCCCACATGACTCTTAATATCATTCTAAATTAACTGACTAATTTTTTTTATCAGAATCTATAGCTGACGAGTAATTAGCGTGAAAAAAATACACTCACTTTTTTGCTATAATAATTAATTCTTTGCTATCTGGAGTAAATTTAGATCTATCAAAAGAACCACAAACTTCAATATCTCTAAATCCAACCTCTTTAGCCATTTGTTTAAATTCATCTGCAGAATAAATTCTAACACTATAAGGTGTTAAACTAGCAACAACTGACCCATTACAATCAATTCTCCAAGAGCCATTTAGCCTTTTTGTTTGAGGATCGTAATATTCATCTATATGTAATAATCCTCCTTCAACTTGTCTCAATATAGATTTATAATTAACGCCTCTTCGGCTTATCATCTCTGGACTTACTATAGTATGAATTAACATCTTCCCCTCATCTTTCAAAGAATTATAAAATTGATGCATCGTAAGAACATTATCCAAATCATCCTTAAAAAAACCAAATGAAAAGAACATGTTTATGACTGCATCAAATTTACCAAGTAAAGTGGAATCAAGTCGCCTCATGTCTCCTTTTATAAATTTAGGTTTAGATGATAAGGGGTGCAAAGACTCAGCAATAAGAAAATCTTCTCTTGCTTTTCTTAAGTGTTCATCATTAATATCAATACCAGTGACTTTAAAGCCCCTTCTTGCTAATTCAATAGAATGTCGCCCATAACCGCAAGGCAGATCAAGTATTTCTGCACTTGTAGGTAAGTTTAAAACATTCATTATCCCATCAACTTCAGTAGTTGTTCTTTCTTGAAGCGTTCTTGATTTATTCAAAAAATGCCCCTCTTTACTGCTATCACTAACTATGTAATCTTGGCCAAAAAAGCCGCCTTTATTTTCCCACCATTGAATTAGTTTAACTTGTTTCATAGTCACTTTTTAGTAGTATATGATATAAATATTTGCCGTCGCTTTCTGACGACAATAATAAAATTTAAATATCTATAGAAACCAATAAGATGGTGAAAGAAGAATTAATAGAATATGGATTATCAAACAAAGAAGCAGATATATTTCTTGTAGCATTAAAACTTGGTGAAGCCACAGCCAACCGAATAGCAGAAGTAGCCGGCTTGGCAAGAAGCACTACATATGATATACTAGATAAGCTCAAATCTTCTGGATTAATATCTACATATGTTTCAGAAAGTAAAACTCATTTTATAGCAAATAATCCAGAGATTCTAATTACCGCTCTTGACGAGAAAAAAAAGGCTATCAAAGAGATTTTACCATCTTTAAAAGATGTTTATAAAAAAATAGAAGATAAGCCTTACGCAGAAGTCTTTCAAGGCAAAATTGCAATTATAAAAATTCTGGATGAAATATTATATAACGCAAAGAGCTTAAAGATTATCGGAAGCATAGAAAATGCTCTTGAAAAAATAGATTACCATCCTGACAAGTTCAGAATGAAAAGAATAGAAAGGCAGATACCTATCAAGCAAATTTTAGAGATATCTAAGAAATCAAAGCAGATTAAAAAAAATAAATATACCCAAGTAAGATTTTTAGAGCAATTAAAGGACGCTAAAGAATGCATCTTTATCTTAGAAGATTATGTTTATCATATAATATTACAATATGAAATTAGTGCAATAAAAATTAAATCAAAAGATCATGTAAAAGTAATGGAAATAATGTTTGATGAGTTATGGCAGAAAGCAAATCAGAGATAAATTTTATCCTGCGTAAACAGGACTATCTGTCGCGTAATGACTAGGGGCTAACTTTCCTACCTGAAAAAAATTTCTCCGATTAGGTGGGTGAAAAAATTCCGATATTTATTATCTCTTATAAATTAAAATTAGAAAAAGTCCCCCTTATGTAATCAAAAAGCCATCCAAAAAATATAAAAGGCCACCTAATCTAAAATAAACATGGAACAAACACAAGAAATTATGCAGTTAAAAAGTGATATGAATAGATTAAAAGAATTAGTTGAAACTCTTACAATTTTAATGAATAAAAGATTAATAAAAGAACTACAAGAAGAAACTAAGAATATAGAATCTGGAGAGTTTTTAACAGAAGAAGAATTTGAAAGAAAACACAAAGTTAAAATTAATTAATGTCTTTATAGTATCCTCTTCTTATATAGTCATCGCACTCATCCTTATGTTTAACTGATAAAATAAATATTTCTTTTACATTCTCTAAGATTATATAAAAAATTCTAAATGCTTCAGCTTTAAATTCCCACAAAGCAGGCTTAGTATGCAATAATGGTTTTCCAATATTATTTGGACTTTCCTTTAATCTTGTCAATTTTTTAACAATCTGCTCAGAAATAGATTTATCAATTTTCTCAAATTCTCTATCAAATCTCTTTCCGAATTTAAGAGTAAAAGACATCAAGAATACCTTCAATCTTCATCATAAATAAATAAATTCATTTTATTATATAAATTTTTACTAAATCAATATTTGTCTAATCATTCAGACTAAGCAAACTTCCAATATTATCTTAACATAAAGAAATATTTAAAACATAAGAACACTTATTTTAATCATGAATATAATTTTTGAAGTTATAGACAAAAGTGGAAGGAAAATAAGATTAACAAAGGAACAATGGTCAAAAATTAGAAAGAAACATCCAGAAGTTGAAAATGAAGAATTGATAAAAGAAACTCTAGAAAAACCAACTAAAATTACATATCATAGTTATGACGAAACAGCCTATAAATACTATAAACATTACAAAAACAGACCTTATCCAGAGAATTTTTTGATGGTACTCGTTAAATATTTAAATGGTGATGCTTTCGTGGTAACAACCTACTTCATGGATAAAATTGAATAAAATGGAAGAAACATATGAAATACAATATGAGAAAGAATCTGATTTCTTAGAAGTGCTATTTGGAGAACCAACAAAATGTATAGCTAGTGAAATTCAGGAAGGAGTTTTTGTAAGAAAGGATATAAAGACAGGCGAAGTAAAAAGCATTGGAATTTTAGGATTTAAAAAGAGAGTTAAACTTCTGAAAAAAATTCTAATCTCTTTAAATCTACAATTACCAATTGAAATAAGTATTCCTTCTAATTAAGTTAAGCTAAATTAATTTTTGAAAATAATTGAAGGATTTATCTTTTAGTGGAGATTAAGTGACTTCAGAGAAGTGCAAGCTGGCTACGAAAACTTTCGTGACCTGAAATTTATTTGAAAATCCTCTTAGAGTGGAATTGACGAACTATTTATTTATGATTTGCGGATGGTGGGAATGGTTTAGAGAGGACACTTTAGTTTTATTGGGGTAGATTGTTTTTGCTTCTTTTTTTTGAAAAAGAAGTTTACTTGAGATATGGCGAAAGTAATCTGTTCCAACTATTAGACATCCTGTTATATTCTTCTTCACATCCAAGAGCTCTGTCTTCGGGTAATCCCCATTCAGTAATTAGACTTTCTGCGTTCTCAGGATCGCTTCCATATATCCAACATAAAATATTATAATA
>Ga0209542_10003403_pt1 | contig 34045 bp, 27 predicted proteins | sample RifCSPhighO2_01_FD_184028 | JGI IMG/M metagenome (GOLD analysis project Ga0209542, IMG submission 184028) | Soil microbial communities from Rifle, Colorado - Rifle CSP2_plank highO2_0.1 (SPAdes) (version 2) | ecosystem: Environmental > Terrestrial > Deep subsurface > Rock core/Sediment ...
TGAGCTACTATGGCATGGAAAAAGGCATGCCAATAACGCCTCCAATCAAAGAGCAGTGTACTGTACTGACACAACGGGTTCCTGTTGCTGATTTGCCTGTTACTGTGCGTGATTGTGACATAGCATACTCCACAAGCAAGGTGATAGCGGAGCAGATTCTCGCAAATTATGGAATGACAAAGAAGTTCGAGGTCATCATCTTAAGACTTGGACCAACGCGCGCCCACGGGGTATATAACCCATTTGGTGAGCTAAACCTGCATTTGAAGATAGAGAACGCACTCCAAATCATTGAATTAGCAATTGAGTCAAAAACGAAACTCTGGTATGAGGCGTTTTCTGTCGTAGATGAGATTGAGGGAGTAGACGTATCCAAAGCCAAACAGCTTCTCGGCTACAAACCTACCTGAATAAAGTTTAAAAAAAATTAAAAAATAACAAAAGTCCCTATCCAAACTTGAACTGGTCTACATCAAGCGTAACCTGGAACGGAATCACCGCGTCATCTGACATGACCGTAACCGTGTTGTCCTCAACGATCATCTTGACTTGCACGGTCTTCTGCACACGCACGGGCTCTTCCGCACCGACACGCTGTGTATTGAGCCAGATGCCTTGTTTGGTTTTCTGGAAATCAACTTTTGCCTCGCCGTCCACTTCAATGCGGTCCGGACCGAACTCCGTCATCATATGATTTCCTCTCAAGTCTACCTGCATCTTGATCTTTGTCGTGTCTTCTTTCTCCGCGTATAAGTCCAGGAATGTTTTTCCGTCAATCAGCTCCTGCGTTCCGAACGTGAATGACCTCAGTTCGGAGTTGAGCGTGGTGCGCTCTCTGTCAAAGTCAGTGAGCAACCCTACATAATCAACCGTGCCGCCGCTCGCGCGAATTGATGCTTTTGCGCCGTCAACAACCTTTTCATTGTCAAAATTCAGGTGGAATAACCGTTTTCGAGAAACATATGTGTAAGAGGTATCGCCGTTCTCCGCGTGCGCTTCGATCGCAACCATGTATTTGCCATCGGGCACATCCGCTATATCCCATTCAACCTGATAGAGCATCTCAGCGTCTTTACCTGCGCGTTTGTTCTCTTCTTCGATTCCATATCCGAATCCATACGCTACATCCCGTTTTTTAATATCATCACTGGGTGTGAAGAATCCCTCTCCCGTCCCTTGAAGGTCTCCTGTGCTTTCCTGCCCTTGGTCCACGGGAGTGATCGTGATTCCGTCACATGAATTGCTGCCATCGACGGCAAACTCACAGACCTTGTAGATGTCATTGATGCGCAACGTAAGGTCTTGTATCGGAACCCGCTCATTGCGTTCGATGTCAACGCCGATCATGAATGTAACAGTAGTGTCGTCTCGAGAATATACGGGTTTGTCCGTGCTGACATTCACACGGACTGCTTCGACCGGGCCTGCGAGGATGATCGCGATAACGATCATTGCAGTCACAGCTAAGCTTGGGAGATGCCTCTTTTTTGCCGACGTAGCTATCACCTTTTTTACGTCGCTGCCAATAATTCCAGAGTTTAAATACTTTTCGATTTTGGCATTTTTTATTACTACTCTATAAAGTAAAAAAGCTGTAACGACGCGCAAAGAGCATCATTTTCGTCTCCAAGTTGGGATGACAGTCAACCAGCAGTTTTATATAGACGGAGAATTGCACTTGCACCATGAAAAAATTCATCCGCGAACAGCTCGCGAAGGATGAAAAATTGCTTCATCACTCTGCCATCATCATGGCCGGTTCATTCATCGCGAACGCACTTAATTATCTCTATCAGCTGTTTATGGGCCGGATGCTCGGGCCTGAAGACTTTGGCGTCCTCGGTGCGCTCTTTGCGCTCATGTACTTGGCGACGTTCAGCCTGGGCACGATCCGCGTTGTCATAACGCAGTTCACAGCCCAATACATGGCTGCAAACCACCCGGGAAAAGTGAAAACACTGCTCAAGCAGTCAACGTACACATTTCTGGGGATCGGCGGTATTGCCGCTTTGATTTTTATTCTCATCACGCCCTGGCTTGCGAACTTCCTCAACATTGGCCAGATTTCGCTGTTCTACGCAATCTCCCTCTACCTGTTCCTCTCCATCATGAGCCCTATTCCTCTGGGAGTCCTTTACGGCCTGCAGTATTTCGCAACGCTTACCGGCTTGAATGTTGGAGCCGCACTTCTCAAGCTTCTCTCAGGTATTCTCCTTGTGCTCATGGGATACGCCGTGTTTGGCGCGGTGCATGCATTGAACATCTCACAGGCGATCACTGTTCTTATTGCGTTCTTGCTCCTTTGGAGATTCTGGGTGCACAAGGGTGAGCCAATCAGGCGCAGAGAGATATTCGTGTATAGCATTCCCGTGCTTATCGCACTCACGGTCTTTAACTTTTTTATTAACCTCGATGTCCTCCTCGTCAAGCATTTTTTCCCTCCAACAGAAGCAGGGTATTATGCCGCGTCCTCCCTGCTCGCGAAGATTATATTGTTTGCCAGCTCATCATTCCTTATAGTCATGTTTCCAAAAGTCGCAGCGAACCATGAAAAAAAGAAGGAATCGTCAAAAATGCTTAAATCCACATTGTTTTACACAGCCGTGATCTCGCTGGGTATCGTTGCGATATACTTTGTTGCGCCGACGTTTATTACGACGATGTTATTTGGCAAGGCGTACAAGATAGCTGCGTATGTTGGCATGTTTGGCCTCGTTGGGGCGGTGTATTCGCTGAGCAACGTGTTTGTGACATATAACCTCGCGGTGAACAGAACGTGGTTTGTATACGCGTTGATTCCCCTGCTGGCGGTGCAGGTCATTGGCATCGCTCTTTTTCATGCAACGCTCATGGAAGTCATTCGCGTGCTGCTTATCGTGAATATTCTTACGCTCATGCTCATGTTGTTCATAACGAGAAAAGAGCTTGGATTTACCGGGCAGCCCTTGCAAGCTCCGCAATAGCCAGTCTCGGATTCTTCGCGTTCATGAGGTAGCTTCCGGATATAAACACACTCGCGCCTGCAGCTTTTGCCATTCGTATATGCTCTGGATTCATGCCCCCATCAATCTCGATTGCGAGCTTCGGGTAGAGCCTCTTTAAATCCTGGATTTTCTCAAGGACTCCGGAAATGAACGGAGCACCATACCTCCCGGGGATTACGGCCATGACCGTAACCTGGTCAATCCAGTCTATGAAGCGTACAACGGAGGCAGCGGAAGTTCCAGGATTCAGCGCGATTCCCGCTTTTTTACGCAATTGCCTGATTTTCTTGAGAATCGTGAGCGCATCAGGGAGTTCTGCGTGGACAATAACCCGGTGCACTCCCTTACCATACTGCTCAATCCAAGACGCTGGCTTCCGCACCATGAGGTGCGCTTCGTACTGCCCATCAATCTTGGGCAGCTGAAGGGGAAACCAGAGGCTTTTTTCCTTTACAAAAACTCCGTCCATCACATCAATCTGAATGCGCGGAGCGAACGAAACAGACATGATCTTTTTTTGCATGTCTTCCTGTGTCTGCGCGATAATGGATGGGACAATCAGTGGCTTCATGGGACGCTCACAATGAGGGGATTATTTATTCTTTTGCAAAACGGAGCACGCATCCATATAATAATCTGTCTGGACGTTGTCGCAGAGTTCGTACTGACCTTCAAATATGAAGTTCATATAGCACGCATCCCGGGTTTGCGTATCCACGATTGAGCTGCACGTTCCGGAATCCCTGCTGATTTGGGCGACGCTGCCATAGCAGCCGTCCACTCTGATCTCATCCGAGATTTTCGCGCAGTGCGCGCTGTTTTTCGTGACCTGCGCGATGTCATCATAACACCGATCCCGGGTTTCATCAGTTTGCTGCGCGCAGAGGGCTACTGCCTTGTCCGGGTCATCTTCTGCCGTGTCATGAATCTCCTGGAGGATTTCAAACATGGACTTTTCAGGCACAGGGATTACTTCTCCCGCATCGCATGCATCGCAAGGGCCTCCGCAATCGACTCCCTCCTCGCCTTGGTTCTGGATGCGGTCTGTGCACGTCGGGCATGCCGCGCAGATTCCCCCGCAATCAGTTTGTTCCTCATTTTGGTTGAGGATGCCATCGCTGCAGCTCGCGCATGCCCTGCATGACCCTCCGCAGTCGATTCCTGTTTCACCACCGTTGCGCTTCCCATCGTAACAAGTGGATGCTGAAGTGTCTGGAATGTTGACGGGACGGTCAACGGGCGGCTTAGCAACGGGATTCGTTGTGTCGGAGGAGGACTCTGGAAAAAGGAAGAATGTCGCCGCAAAAATTACTGCCGCCACAAGGATAAGAATGAGCGCAATGATTAAAGCCCCTTTCGGGATATGAACCGCCCGTGACGCTCCCTTGCCATACACGACATCAAAAGCTTCGTCAACCTCTTGCTGGATATACCCATTTTGTATGAGGTGAGACCTCACTGAGTAGGCGTCATATCCCGCGCGAAGGTTTTGCTTAATGAAATCAACGAGCCCTTGGTTCACCATTCCGAAAACCTATAGTCCAGGATATATAAATCTTATGAGAACGTTCAGACAATACATTTATATACTTTAACTCAAAGAAATTCATCATTGTTAACTGAAGAGGTGTTTGCGTGAAAAAAGAGCAGAACTCCCATTTCTTGCACGTAGTTGCAATTGCCACGGTAACAACGATGCTTCTCTTCGTTTTGATTCAACTTAATTCCGTACACAGACCATATGTTACTGGAATGGTCGCGACGTATGATGGCTATGCTGTGAACGCGAACGGTCCCTATGGGGGCACCGTTAATACCCAAATCACGCTCACAGGAACATGCACGGGTCCAACAAGTCCAGCTCCGGTTACTGGATGCGCGTGGGATTCATCTACAGTTGCTGCCATCACTTCATCATGTACGATTGCCTCTTCCACAACATCATCGATTGCTGGCGGATTACAGGTTGTCAGTGTCGTACAATGTCCTTCTCCTCAAAGCTTCACGATCAAACTTATTGGTTCCGCAAGCATTGGAACGCTCACAGACACAACATCACTGAATGTTATAGGGTCATCGTGCGGCGATGCAAGCTGCAATGGAGCGGAAACATGCTCGTCATGCCCTTCTGATTGCGGCGCGTGCACAGAGACTCCTGTTTGCGGTGATGCCTCATGCAACGGAGCAGAGACATGCTCGAGCTGCAGCCAGGACTGCGGGTCATGCACACAGCAAACGACAAGCGGAGATATCATAAGACTTGCGAGCTATTTTAACATGCCGGGGGATTCCACGGATTATAAGGATTCTGTTGGTAGCGTACTCATTGATCGCGGGTATCGTATATTCATATTCCATGATAAAATATGGACTGGAAATAAAGCCAAGGCGCTCAGGCAAGCCGCCTCCGAAGCGGGTGTAGCGGATGAAACTAAAGTGCTGCTCTACAAATCGTTTGTGGGAGCTGAGCGTGATAATAGCGGATGTTACCCTAATGTCGTAGAAGGTCATTATGGGGAATATTGCCCGGATAAGCTTAGCCAACTTCAAGGGAGCTGGCTGCTCAAGCGATCTGACGGCTCAAAGTATTATTTCTGGGATAATGAAAACGTTGCCCTGGATCCCAATGTCGCAAACGGCTGGCCTCAGGAATGGATCACGAAAGGCATGCAGCGCGTTCTGGATACCTCAACAAGTGCGTCACAGCGCGTTGAATGGGACGGCATTTTCGGGGATGATCTGTGGCACTCTCTCTACAACAATTGGCATCCCAAAGACTGGACGAACTACCAAAACGATGCGCAGTACCAGAGCGCGGTGCTTCAGTCTTTCTCGGAAATTGATAGAATCCGGGATCAAAACGCGCCGCAGAAGGAAATTTGGTTTAATCTTGGCTCATCGCACAGCAACCAGAACGGCCTTTGGGAGCAATGGATTCAGAGCCCGGGCGTTGATGGATTTCTCGAAGAGCATTTCGCGCAGAAAGTGGACCAATACTGGAAGAGGGATATCGAGAGGCAAGCGTACAGCAAGTCTGTAAACAAAAAGTCCGTGGCATGCTGGTTCATGCATTTATCGCAGTATGATGATGATACGGAAATTGAGTGGGACAAGCAAGCCATGTTTGCGTTCTCAAGTTACCTTCTCGCCGCCAATGGCAACACATATTTTTCTTTTAACCATAAAAGTTCAAGCTGGCCCATATGGTATGAAATCTTTTCTATCGATCTGGGAAGTGTAATAGACGAGACAATGATATGCACGGGATCAGGACCAAGCTATTGCACGCGGCGATTCCAAAACATATTCGTCGCAGTAAGCCCAAAATGGTCACCGCGTAAAGGCTTGGATTATACTGCAGAAATCAACAATGCCCGGACAGCAGCATCGTATGTCACCGTGACACTGCCTTCGGGAACGTGGGAAGTGCTTGATGAGAATAAGCAGCTAATCAAAACGGTTTCAGGAAGCATTGACATTCCAAGATACACGGGGGTTATTCTCCGTAAGCAGGGGGGAACTGTTTGCACTCCACAAACCTGCACTCAGCTCGGAAAGAGCTGTGGCTCATGGGATAACGGATGCGGCGCAACAATAACATGCGGCACATGCGCTGCAGGACAAGCGTGTTCAGCCAGTGGTGTGTGCCAATCAACGTGCACGCCCACAACGGAAGTCTGTGATGGCCGCGATAATGATTGTGACACTCAAGTAGATGAAAACCTCGGCTCTACAACGTGCGGTCAGGGGATCTGCGCGCATGCGCAGCAGAATTGTGTAAGTGGTCAGTCACAAACTTGCAATCCTCTTCAGGGCGCTGGTACTGAGGTATGCAGTGATGCTTTGGACAATGACTGTGATGGCCAAGTGGATGAAGGATGCACAGTTTCAAAAACGATGCTGACGTGCAAAAACACACAGCAGATCACGAAGAAAAATTGGTTTTCGTGCTCATGCGCCCAGTGCCCAACGGGATACACAGGGACATGCTCAAGCACAGGATGGCTCTATAGGACATGCGTAACCACTTGCGTGAAAACGTATATGACATCATGCTCTGCAACGGCATCATGTGGCGCGGATGAGCAGCTGGCGTCAACAGCTTGTTAGTCATTCGAGCTGAAACGATGGTCCATCAGAAGTTGGCACCTGGTTCGGATAAGCGATAGGTATTGGTGTGATTCCAAGCATAAGATTTGGCATATTCTGCATGCCCATCCGGTCGACTATCTCAGTGAACAGCGCGTCAGTATCTGAATGATTTCTCTGCAGTTCCAGCCATAAAAATCCTGAAAAGACCATAAAGTTATTCATAATCGGATCATCAAATTGAAATCTCAGGTTCGCGTATCCTACTTGATTCTCACTCGTCGAGGCATATATTGTTCTCCGGGGATCTTCTAGCATTTCTCTGAAGTTGCCGCTGAAGCAACTGTCAATAATCACGAGTTGTCTTCCGGGTATATCGTCAAGAAGCTCATTCAAGCGATCCTCCGTGATCCGTCCAAACCTCAAAGGGAGATACGCCACATTGTCCCTTCGGTCTCCATGTCCTGCAAAATAAAAAACGAACGTGTCCCGAGGGGTCACTATGTCTGCGAATCCGGCCAAAGTCCTCTCCACGTATTCAGCGGAGAGGTCATCGCTTGTAATATACGGCGCATCCACGAAGAGTGAGGGTCGCTCCGCTCCCCACTGCTTGAGGATGGTATCCATAGTGAGGGCATCGTTCAAAGCGTCCACAAGATAATGGGAGACATGTGCCTCACCGATAGATAAGCCAAAGAGCCTTCCAGGGTACATAAGTCGCGAATATGAGGGCTCGGGAGAGCTATCTGTGGCCTGTATCCGGAATGCATATGTGCCTTGCATGACAGCGTAGTCTGGAAAGATGCAGAGTGAGTACGCTCCAGGATCAAGCTGGCATCGAATTACAGGCCGCCGGTCTATGCTGTGATTTGCAGCCGCCACAACGTGCATGTTCCGATTAAACAAAACAAGCGCCGCGTCCATTCCGTGGCTTTCGTTCTCTGTGAAAATTTCGTATGTGCCCCCTCTCGTTACTTGAAATGCAGCGAAGTCAACATCATTATATCCATAAAATGAGGACTCGCGCATAGATCCTATTGATGCGGGAGACGCCCTATCTGGCGTGTTGCCGTATTCATCTGGGATGTTTCTGACACGGTTAAACGTGAACTCAAGGCTTCGCGGTTCCGCATACACGCTTTGGCCTTCTGCCAGCGTAAGGTATGCTCGAGCATTTCCTGTCCTTGATCCAACCCGGGCGAGTTGCTTTCCGGAGAAATCGGTTAATGCAAATGATCTAGGAGCCTCAATGCAGTATGCGCCGCTTCTCTCAGCGACTAAACGCCTCCCTTCAGGTAGACGCACGGGCGGCAGGTTGAGTGGACCCGGGGGCTGAATCGTACCGCATCCCGCCAACATCAACGCCACAAGTGCTATCCCCCGTCTCATGCACGCTGCAAGTACGCTGCGCTATAAAAAATTGAGGATTTTTTGATGCAGCAAAGTTCTAAATATTAGCATTAAATATGCTATTTTTAGACTATTTTTAGTATCCTTATAGTTCTATTATCCATAAAATATATATATTAGTGTACATAAATAGTATATTTATAGACTAGTGAATAGAAATAGGAATATAGTAACACTAAGAATACATGAAATATACTAGAATTAGACTAATTTTAGCATAAAGATACCTCAATAATTCATAATTTATACAATTTTTAGCATATTTTAAGCTTAATAAAACAAAAGATTTATATAGGCCTTCATTCTGGAATACGGCAATGAGTCGGCAGATTAGGATTACCGTGTCGAGAGATATTGATTTACTGCTCTCCAAAGTCGCAAAAAAGCTTGGTAAAAAAAAAAGCATGCTTGCCCGGGAGCTTATGGAGCAAAAACTCTACGATTTGAAACTCATCCAGAAGGAACTCTGGGATTTGCGTGAGGACTAATGGCAAAAGCCCAAGTCACATTATTCATCATTATCGGGATCATCTTGCTTCTAATCATTGGATTGTATTATGTGATTCGCAATGACCTTGTGAGTATCCCCGGCGTTACACAACAGCGCTTGACTGAGCGCGTTCCTCAGGAATTCCAGCCCATAAGCTCATTTGTTGAGTTCTGCATCACGCAAACGGCTGTCCAGGGACTTAGAGTGGCTGGTTCTCAGGGTGGATATCTCTATCTGCAGGATAATGACATTCAGGCGGCTGCCCAGCCAACAGAGGGGAACGCCATTTCGCTCTTAGATACGACGACAGTTCCGTATTATTACTATCTCTCAAGCTCGAATGGATGCACGAAGGACTGTGACTTTGACACGAAAATGCCGTATCTCACAAAAAAAGAGGGAACACCAAATATTGAGGCTGAGCTCGAGAGATATATAAACGATAATCTTGACAGCTGCCTCGGCAATTATCTCTCATTCAGGGATCAAGGGTATGCTGTTGAGGAAGAGCAGCAGCCGAGTACTACGGTGACTGTGGCTGAGCGCACGGTGAACGTCATCGTTGATTATCCTATCAAAGTAACTTCATTCGCTGGCGATACGCGCGAGATAAAACGATTTGGCGTTAACATTCCTCTTGATCTGAGGTCAATTTACGCGATCGCTTCTGAGCTTGTGAGCAAAGAGCAAGAGTACACGTACGTTGAAAAACATATGCTCAACCTTATTGTGGGGTATGGCGGCTTAGATCGCGCGATCCCTCCGATGTATGATCTAGATTTTGATATCGCGGGAGGGAAGCGATGGCAGAAATCCGGCATTAAGGAAGCGGTTACAAATATTTTCGGCAGCAACATTCAGCTTCTGCAGATGGGAAACACAGCTAATTATCAGTATCGTTCTGCGGACTCAGCGCATCAAGACGCGTATCTCAACAGGGGAACGCTCATTCCCGCGGATAATGATTACAGTAATTACAATGTGTACTTCAATTATTACGCGCCTGAGCTTGGCTGGGATATCTATTTTGACATGAACTGCGGCTCAACATGCAAGCCTAACTCCGCGATGAATAACCTTCTGGGATTGTTTGGCATTCAGGAGTACAAGTTCAGGTATGATGTTTCCACTCCAGTTCTCGTCGAGATTCATGCTCCGAATGAATTAACAAACTATATTCAGGATGGCTACCGCTTTCAGTTCGCGATGGAGGCGAATGTCCGCGAAAACACGCCTATGAAGGCCGCGTATGAGCATATCGCGGGAGCGCCTGTTGAGGCAACGCTGTTCTGCGATGAGGATAAGCGCTTCTCAGGTGTTGTGGATATTGATGTTAAGGACAGCGTTTCCACTGAGGGATTGCAAGATGCTATAGTGCAGTTTACGTGCGGCAGGGATACATGCACTATTGGAACGACCGGATCAGACGGCAAGCTCTCAACGAAATTTCCTGTATGCTTAGGAGGGGTTGTTGTTTTCCAAAAGGAGAACTTCCAGCAGGAAGCGCAGAGTTTCAGCATTGATCTTGATGAGGAAGCGCATATTGAGGCTGTGCTTGATCCCATGAAGGAAATGGCAGTTGCCGTAAAGAAGAAGAATGTGATCAAGCAGGGAGATGCATGGACATTCGTTGACACGCCATATAATCTCGAGCAGAATGAGGAAGCGGCAATTCTTCTGACACGGGTTGCGGAGCCTACTGAATACGCGTACAGCACGGGCACGAGTTATACACTTGGTGAGGAAACCTCTGTGCGCTTGCTCCCCGGCACATATGATCTCAGCATCAATGTGCTCATGAGCGGCGGAGAGCAATATGTTCTGAATATTCCGGAAGAAACAAGGACGATTGAGGGAAGATCCGTTACGATAGATGCCGTGCAGGCGCATACCGCGCCCTCTGGAGGATTGAAAAAGCGTATCATAATCACGAATGAGGATCTGCTCAAGAGCAAGATCACATTCTACACAGTGGGAATAGATCCAAGGCAACTCTCGAAGGTCGAGGATGTCGCCCAATTAAGCAAATTCGAGGAGTACTCTGATGAACAAGGACTTGCGCCAGTTTTTGAATAAGTACGCTGCAACGTATTTTGCAATCGTTTTAATAATTACATTTCCATTCTACATAGCGCATGTGTTCGCTGTTGAGACTCCGATCTATGGCGTTATTGCAAACGCTCAGCTCTCTTCTGGAGGATTTGCCGCAATCACGGTCCTGAATGGCGCTGTGGCTTTTGAGCAGTATGACACGCAGTCATTGTATGGCATTCAGCAAGTCATCACGAAGGGCGATGATCAAATACCCTTCGTGAGAAGAGCTTCAGATGGCACGAATATTGAGGTCATCCTGGATAGGGACACGAATGGCATTTCCACAAATCAGGTCTGGATAGGAACGCTTGGGCAAGCATCATCATGCGAGGGCACCGCGGATTCGCGGTTTAAATGCGTTGCGAGAGTTCCTGCCACGGGAAATGACACCCGATCAGGCGGGCGATACACGTATGATGTTTATTATTATGATGATGAATACTTGCTTGCGTTGCAGGGCACTCAGCCCGATCCTGTGAACGCAGTTGACACAAGGCAGGCTGAAGTGTTTGTCGATAACCGGATTCCTGTCGTGAACTCATTTTCTGTTGTGGAAAACAGCTCTGGCAAGTTCTTTTCATATTCGATCTCTGACAGCGCGTGTGATGGCTGCCAGGGAAGATGCTCCGGATTTTCGGAGTTGAAGATTTACAAGAATAACGCGATCCTTAGAACGACCCCTGTTGAGGATCTGGGTTGCAGCGCTGTGAATGCCGCCAACATCCAGCAATCAGATCTCGACCAAGGCCTCAACAGGTTTTCATTATCCATAGTTGACAAATTTGGGCAGGAGTCCGCGAAAGTTTCCCGGGATGTTGTGATTGACACGACCGCTCCCGTGATTAACACTGATTCTGTTCAGATTCTTGACGTGAACAATAATGTCGTTGACTTTATCTCTCCGCGGAACTCCTCACTGAAGCTCAAGTTCACGATTTCAGATGAGCAACTTGATATTACGAGTGTTCGCGGCAATTTCTCAAGTATTAACCCTTCTCTTGGTATAAAAACAGCTACGTGTGCGAGAAGCCTTGACAGGTATACATGCACGTTTGTGCTTCTTATTAATTCGAACACGAGCATTACCTCTCAGATTCCTGTGAATGCCTCAGATGTGAATACAAACCTTGCTCAGGCAACACTGCCATTTAACGTTCAAGTTGATAGTACACGCCCTGTCGTGACGTCTATCCTTACGAATGCCGTGCAGGGCAATCAGAGTTTCCTCTCAAGAGGGGGAAGTATATTTGTTAATATCACAGAAACAGAGTCTGGATTGGATCTTAAGAATGTGTATCTTGATCTGAGCAATCTTGGCATGGGTAATAAAGTCCGGGCCACTTCATGCTCCTCCGGTTGGTCGTGCGTATGGGAGAATCTGAGCATTGGGAATGTTTCTGGAAAGTTCTTCATATCTGTTAGTGGTCAGAGCATGGATGATGCCGGAAATCCGTTTAATGGAACGCTTATTACAACGGTTGTAGTTGATTCAAGAGCTCCTGTTGTCAAAGATCTCGTGATTATTGCAATTCGTAATGGTACGATGGTTCCAACGGCAGCTACAGGAGATAAATTCAATATTACGATAACCGTTGAGGATGCGAATCCTGTCCGGGCATTCGTCAATCTATCACGGTTTATTGAAAGTCTAGATGCCTTTGAGGGCAATTGCACGCGGATTGGCACTGGAAATGTGTTTGGCTGCAAGTTTGAGACTCCCGCAATCGCGCTCTCTGGCCCGTATGAAGCTGACCTTAAGGTTACGGCACGGGATTTCACGGGAAATAATGCTTCAATCTCTCAGCGCGTGAAAGTGCTCGGGCTTGATAACGAGTCTAATCCGAATTACTGGACACATTCCGTAACCTGCATTCCTGACTTGCTTGATCGTCAGGTATTGCCTCATGTTGAGGCGAAAGTGTACTGCAAGGTTGAGCTGATCAGCAATAACGCAGCGCTTATGAATGTTGAGAAGCAGCAGTGCTCTGGAGAGAATCTCAAAAGCGATGCTTTGATTCCAACGAATAATACGAGGTCTCCTCTTGTTGAGCTTGTGTTGAGTTCTGGAGAGTATAAAATTAACAGCTTAAATATCACATGCCCATTCCTTATATCGTCGCAAGTTGGGGAGTTGATTAAAACAACGCCGGAAGTCGAGAATGTTTCTATTGAGCTCAAGTTCTACAATATGCCTCTCGGAGAATTTGATGATGAAGCCTCTGACAAGATCGAGGACGCAAAGAAAAAAGCTGAAGGCATATGGAAGATCATTGGGTTTTTAAAGCAATTGTTCAAATGGGCGGAGAATATATGTAAGATTATTGGAACCATCGGAAAAATTATACAAGCGTTTAGGATCCTAACCCTTTCATTAGCAATCGTAACAGAAGGTTCCGCCATTTTCAGGGGGTATTTTGAAAGTGTGTGGCATCCCCTCTGCGCCGGTACTGAAGAAGCAAACACGCTGTTCGAGGGCCTGTACAACAGCAACAATAAGTTCTGTAACTTCGTTAATTGCAGGTATACGCGACCTCAGTCGCTCAGTCCAGTTAGCGCTTCAGACGGGCAAGGCGGCTATGGCAATATCCTTGGGAATACTCGCAATTATGTGAATAGTTGGAGATCTTCAGTGTATGATATCTATGACAGCGCAGACTTCGTTGGCCTAGATCCTTCCGCGTATCTTGATCCGAAACATAATCTCATCCTAGCAGTCGTCACGCTGTGTATTCCGGGCATCATATATGGCTTGGATAAGTACAGGCAGATTGAGTGCGCGTATGGCGTCTGCTTACAGGATGCAGTGCAGAATGGGGTTCCCATGTCCGCGTGTGAAGAGCAGAAAGAGTACGCTACATGTAAGTATGTTATGGGAGAGTTGTTCGCGTTTTTACCGTGGACTGCATTGTTTGACTATGTCATGGGCTTGGTTAAAAACGCTTTGATGGATCCATTGGCTGCGCTCGGTTTAGTCATCAGCTTCGTCTGCTGGGGGTTCTGCACATCCCCCGAGGCATACTCGGGCTCAATGCTTGCAACTCCTTGTGCACTTGCAAAGACACTCAGCCTCGTAGGAGATATAATTAATGAGATCCGCGCCATCATTAATCCCGATGCATGGACGACAAAAGATGATATTTGTAAGCAGCTGGTAACGGAAGAAGAGAGCGATGAGGACAACAATGACGAAAGCAATGGGGATTCCTCGTCATCAAACAGCGACCGCGCAAACCAAGGTGCAAGAGACACGAGAGCAAGCAGCACGGTGAACAATTAACATGAAAAAGCACACACACATTCACAATCCAAAGGAAGTCGTGCGAGAGCTCGCTAGACTAAAACATATTGAGATGCATGGACATGAGAGCAGGGCGATGGCACAGAAGAGTCCGAGCTTTGGGGTTGGTATAACAGTCATTGTACTCATTGTCGGATTCTTCATGTATGCAGCAAATAATCAGCCAATTATTTCATTCGATTCAATCAGCGTGACGGGACAGCCCACTACTACTCCAAATACTCAAGTTAGAATATTAGTTAATGATGTGGGGGGTAGGTATGCACCCGGAGAGAATACAGAATACATGTACACCCAGGTAGGAACCACAGGTAGGTACGAGTGGGGGGATCAAAATGGGCAATCTTATCCTGACTTGGGAAATAGGGCGCAGGGGATCTCCAAACTGATCTACGAAACAAGTGGGATCCATGACAGCAATGTAGACATCGATTATAATGGTGATGGCAGTTATGAGCTCACAAGCGTTGAAGGAAATGATCCGAATATTCGATGGTCGCAATTATATGACATTACCCCTTCGAACACGAGGCTTGGTGTCCAAGTTGATGATTGGGGTGGTGATGATACTGTGTATTATTGGAACGGCAATGAATGGTATCAGGATCTAGATGGGGCTGGAACGACGAACCATCCTGTTCTAGTAACGGAGTCATGGGGAAATAGTTTTGATCAGGGATTTTCAGCCGTGCAGACAGCTGCAGGTGGCCCGGGGGGAGGAGATGCCAATGGAATGCGTTTTCTGTATGACGCTCAAATGAGTCCAGAAGGGGATGTCCAATTTAATAATAATGCTGAATGGACAAATCTTGGAGAATTTAATCCTCAAAGCTTAAGCGGAGCCGCTACTCCTTCAACTGGAGGCACCGCTCCAACACCAGCACCGGGGACACCGGCACTAAATACAGGGAATGGTATTCCTGCCAATGACTTAGATCAACTACCGAACACCCTAACTGGAACCGAAGCTGCAGACTTAATGGGCTTTGCTGTCGGAGATGTACTAACACCAATTCAAGGGAGTTATGCAGGATCAACATATATTGTGCTGGACAATGGCTTCGTTTATAGCAGGAATAGCGATGGAAGTTGGAGAAGAAGAACAGATGTCAATGCCGAACAACTGCGGAGAAGTGCGCCGGCCCCGCAGAGAAATCAGCTTATGCCCCTCACAGATTCTGAGGGTAATCCTGCGGGTTATGAAATAACAAACGTATTGAACTCGCCAAACGTCGCTAATGAATTAACGAATTTGGGATTGACCTTCGAACAGCAACAATTTTTAGCCCAAAATAGGAATCGCTTAAGTCATGCCTCGGTTGTCCCAGGCTCTGATGGAAATCCTGAACTTATTGTGGTGTATCGTGATGGTTTTCCAGAAACTATCGGGAGGGATGGAGTTCCAACAGTATCAAGAGACACATTCACCTCCGCCCAATCATTGAATGACCCGACCTTAGAGCATGCGAATGAAGGGGACATTGTTATGCTGAGGGAGGGGGACCGAATTGCGGAATACACCGTGCGGATTGTCCCGGGTGATGCGGGTAATCAGCAAAGATTGTTTGAAAGGGAAGGGGTTTTGTATAATTCGGAAGGCCAATCAGTATATACAATTTCGGACTACCGGAGATTAAATGGTAATCCTATCTACGAGGATCAAGAAGGAAGGCTATTGGTTATGAATAACGGCAATTTTGCGGCGCTCACAGACGCACAGGTGTCTAGAGAAATTCAATTCGGTCAAGGCAATGCACGAGCCACATATTCTGTTTCAAGGCAAGATGGTGCGACTACCTTCAACCTTGAGTCAATCGGTGATGGTACACATTCGTTCCACGTCAACCAAAACACACTCGATGCGATTAATTCAAGAGCTGGATCGAACGGCCGTTTGGAATTTATAAGTACGGGACAGGATAACGCCGAGCAGGTTAATGTGAAGCATGGAAACAATATAGTGTATTCCGTCCGCAACAATCTTGACGCCTCAAATCTCGTTACAAGCCGCGTCACCCAAGAATACCGCATGGAATACGTTGACGAGACCGGTAGAAGATATGCGTCTGCAGATGCCGGTGGGGAAGGTGAAAACGCGCCTGAAATTCGAGGATATAATGTTATCAGGAGTATTATTGAGACAGATGCGAATGGAAATAAAATTTCAGAAATGTATCTGCAGCGAATTACGCGGAGCTCAAGTGAATCTCGGCCGCTGGCAATATACACCGGAGTTACATATGTTGGCAGGGAAGAAGGCGGCATCGGCTCCACATACGGAGATTGGTGGAGTGCAGAGGGATACCGGTTTACGTATGGAGTTAGCCCGCTGGGGGGGGATAATGCAGGGAATACCTTTGTTGCGGTGCGCGAGCCCAATGGGGATCAAGAGTATTTTGTAATTGATACCGAAGGAAATATCATCCCATACACACAAGATGAAAATAATCCAGTCGAAGGCTTCTCCCAAGAAGACATTGATGATTACTTTGCTGAGCAACGCTCCAAAATCCGCTGGAATCAGGCCATACAAAACATTCAAGGCTATCAAGGATTATCAGGTTTCTCCAGCCTCTTCTTCAGCGATGAGATGTTAGGCCAATGGCGAGAAACCGTTGATAAATGGTTTGCAACCTATTACTTAGGCACTGAGTACTGGGCGTCGAGGATATGCGCAGCCAAAGTTGATCTGCAAAATGGCGCAATAGCCTACACAGAGACTCCTTCAGGCACATTGGCAACCTCTGCTCATATTGAAGGGCAGATTACGAAGTTCGCTGACTTTAATCATACCTCTGGATTATTCGGCCAGCAGAGCGTATACAAAATCACGTGGTTTGTGAACAACGTGCCAAGCAGATATCGAAGAGCGGAGCAAGCAACAGAACCCTTAGAGTACAACATTGAGCTCTCCGGCGGCGGAAAAACCGTTAAATTATTCAGGGAAGACAGGGAAGTGGAAGTCGGAGAATCAGACGGCTCAGGAAAAACGCCAGTAGTGCAGGCAAGCAATACGCAATACACGCAAGTCTGTTTAGTCTTTAACCCACCGATTTCAACCATTAGCAAAACCGGTGAGGAAGTCAGAAAGGAGAAAGTCTGCAACAAATTCTCAGAGTATGCCGGTGGCCCAACAGATGTGGATGAAGAGGGCGATGGGGAAAGCCAAGGAGAGTTTAATCAGATTTAAAGTTTTATGAATCTGGTTCTTATGATTTTGATGTCTTCTAAGGTTAACTTGCTTTTATAAGCATTGACGTGAAGTATAAAATCTTCTGCAGTGCTCATCAAGAGCTGCGCAGAGGCTTTTGTCACGGGTTTTCTCTGAAGGGGAGGAGTATAATACTGCTTGTCGATTCTCTCCCCTTTTGCCCAAGAGAAACTCCCATATATCTTCGTATTATAGAACACGTGTTTGAGTAAGAGGGCAGCAGCGCTGTGATTTTCGCACTTTATGCCGCATTGGAAGAACAAGGACTGGAGAATGTTATACATGGAATAGTAGGCTTCTCCAATGGAATTTTCGTACAGTGATCCGTTAAACAATAACCTTGCTGCCAAGAGGCAATCTCTGCTCTTCTTTTCATAGGAGAGTGAAACCGGCTTGGAGGATTCAATGAGCTCAAGCTTTCCCTCCGCTTGTAATTTATGTAAAAAGTCGAAGCTTTTCATAATACTGCTCTCCTCCTTGGATGATCACATGATCGTTCATGATCTCCTGCATGAGCAGGTCATCCTTATTAAAATCTCCGATGTGAACGCTCAAACGATGATGCAATCGCTGAATGCCTTCTTTTATCTTTCTGCTGGAAGTGTAGACATACAGATCAATATCGCTGTTTTCCTTTGGGATGAACTTTGCGTAGCTTCCAAAGAGCAGAATCATGAGGCGGGGATACAGGATAGTGATCTCTCTGCATAATGGCTCCAAAAATGAGTACTTGCTTAATAGCTTCGTCAATTTGTACTGTTCAGCATTCAGAACGTGTGCTTTGGATATGAGGTTTTTCTTAATAAAGTACATGTGATTTCTCCCTCGGATTTCAAAGTCTATAACATTCGCGGTTCTCAGGCCGGAGAGAATGATCTGCACTCTCGTTAAGGAAGTGCGCAGCGTGCTGGCCAGCTCTCTCCCGTGACTCTGCTTTTTCAGAAGGGTCAGTATGATCTCATAATCATAATTGACTTTAAATTGGTTCATATGATTTAATATTAGGTCAGTGATATATAAATCTTACGCTACACGCGCGCAAGAATAGCAATAAAGTCCATGATTCTTTGAGTACTCTAATGGCCCAACAGATGTGGATGAAGGGGGCGATGGGGAAAGCCAAGGAGAGTTTAATCAGATTTAGCAATGTTTATATACTTCGAAAACCTTTTGTATTTCATGCCTCAGGAGATACTGCCTAAACTGGATTACTCAAAATATTTGGGAGAATGGATAGTAGTATCGAAGAGTAAAATAATCGCCCATGACAAGGTATTAGCGAGAATCCATGATAAGATAAAATCAAGCAGAGGCCCCGTTACAATAGCCAAGATACCAGAAGAAGAGACGGTCGTCTTGCGAGTTTAATCAGATCTAAGCTCAACATCCGGAATTTTTTCAACACTCACTGGACATGCGCCCGTGAGATTTATAAGCTTAGAGGATTCTCATATAAAAAAGGAATAGGGTATGGACAAAGACAAAGCGCTCGTAGTGTTTCAGGACAAGAAGATTCGCAGAATCTGGCATGATAATCAGTGGTTCTTCTCAGTGATTGATGTAGTTCAGGCTCTTACAGATAGCCCTACTCCAAGGCAGTATTGGGGCAAAGTAAAGGACCGGGAGTTTGCAAAACTTGAGTTGTCCCCAATTTGGGTACAACTGAAACTGCCCTCTTCGGATGGCAAGTATTATGAAACAGATTGTGCTAATACCAAGTCCCTATTTAGAATCATACAATCTATTCCTTCAAAAAAAGCAGAACCATTCAAATTATGGCTTGCTCAAGTGGGATACGAACGGGTGGAGGAAATAGAGAATCCTGAATTAGCCCAGGAGCGCATGAAAGAGCTTTATGAACAAAAAGGATATTCAAAATCATGGATAGATAAACGATTAAGAGGCATTGCTGTAAGACAAGACTTAACAGACGAGTGGAAAAAAAGAGGAATCCACAGCCATGAAGACTTTGCGATACTTACCTCAGAGATTTCAAAGGCTACTTTTGGCATGACGCCTGCCGAGTATAAAAAGTTCAAAGGGCTCACAAAGGAAAACCTCCGGGACCACATGAGAGATTTAGAGCTCATATTCACGATGCTTGGAGAAGCGTCAACAGCAGAGCTTGAAAGGGTAAAAGATCCGCACAGAGTTAAGGAGCACAAAAAAGTATCAAGAGCGGGTGGAAGTGTAGCGAAAAAAGCAAGACGTGACCTGGAAAAGAGAACAAAAAGGCCAGTCATGAGCAAAGAAAACTACCATGACGAGCCTGAAAAGGAAAAAAGAAAACGATTGCCAGAACTGGAAAGGTAAATAACATAAACTCGCCACTCGGGGCGATCCACGGACTGCTCCAAAAAACAGAAAACAAAACCAAAATGTTTTTAAGGACATGCGCAGAACTCCGTAAAAAAGAGGTGCACTGTGTGGGTTACAATACTGCTTATTGTTCTGGGATTGCTGCCCTGGCTCTTCCTTTATCTTAAGGATCTCAGTAGTAAGAAAAAACAGGTGCTATTAGAGTGGAGATTCCAGAAGGAAGCGTTAAGCAAGTCATTTAACCGCTTTGGAAAAGTGCTTTTAGGTGATTTCCTCGTTGCCGTGTTTGTGGGCCTAGGCATCGCGCTCTTCCTTTCAATACTCATTTTCATTCAGGCCACGTTTGAGGCGCAGTCCGGATTTTCAGAAATCAAAAGCATGCTGGCCGAGGATCTTGAGAATCCAGCGTTGGAAAATCTCTTAAAACAAAACGTCGACTTAGTGATTGCATTTGCCGCTCAGGTCATAATCGTGGCGCTTATCGCATTAGCCATCCTCACATTCTTTTGGAGTCTGGGCAAGCGCTGGATCTGGGAACAAATGACAGGAAAATCCCCGGGTCTTGGCAAATTCTATGTCCTCAACCTCATTATTGCCATGCTTCTGCTCTCTCTGCTCTTGCTGTCGGCATTCCTCATTGAGCAGCCCGCCGTCCTCGCGCTCTTCATCATCGCGCTCATTGCTGTAAGCAGCTACTTCATATTCCTAGGTTATTATGTCTACATGCACTGCGGAGCCATTGGAAAAACTATCAAAGAAACTGTCATTCAGGGCATTGTAAAGCTGCCAAAGCTGTCATTCGCCTACGGTATTGTGTTCATTGTCTACGCCCCGCTTGATTTGCTCTTCGTCCAGCTGGCGAGAATACCTACAATAGGATTTATCATCAATATAGCGGTTCTCTTCGTTTTTTTCGCATGGATTAAACTCTATCTCGTTCAGAACTACAACAAAATAATAACAACTGCGCAAGTTTAAATCCTTGCGTTTAATTTTTAAATAATCAAAATTACTTCGTAACCCATTTGCGGGCGATACCCTCTGCAACGTCTCGCTCTTGCGTAACCCCGTGCTCAAGGAATCGGTCCGCAAGCGTATCTATCAGCCTCAATAACTTATACGGATCGTACGCCATATTCTCTACCCCCATCCATACCATAGGCATGGAAGTATATAAAGATTGCTGTGGAACGCCGCTCTTATCCTTCGATGCTTGTACTACTCTTCTACGATTGATCTACGAAGTATATAAAGAATGATGGGTTAAGATTCGGAAGGAGGTGCACACCATGGATAAAACGACTGAAAAAATGTTAACAAAGGTTTTCGCAGGAGTGCTTGTCGTACTCATCCTCGGAGTCAGCAGCTTAGTTGTAATGGCTGTTCTAAAGGATGATACGGCCGTTAAGCCAGCGATTATTGAACGAAGCGTTCAACAACCCGTTGCGGCGAGCTCTGTTGTCCTCGATGATGATAGTGACGGCGATGAAGAAACCGGGGACGATGAAACGGAGGAAAAAATTAGCAGCGCGGGAGCTCAGGTCTCTGAAGAGGAAGCGCAGGCTATCGCGCTCCGTGAGATTGGCGGAAGAGTCTCTGATATGGACACGGACCGGATTAGAGGCAGAGATGCCTGGGAAGTCGAGATCACGAAGGGCTCAAGGCAGGCTGACGTGCTCATCGACATGGAAACGGGAGCAGTGTTGGATATTGAATGGGAGGAAGATGACGACTGATTCTTTTTTTTATTTATGTAATGTTCGAACCACTTTCTTTATATACGGCGGATGTATGAGAAACTCCGTGGAGGGATATGTATGAAGATGATAGGTGGAGTTTTATTGCTAGCATTAGGTATGGCTTTGTTCTCTGGAGTTGCGTTAGCGGAGGACACGGACGATATAACCGTTTTTAATTTCGAGCTTGAAAAGCTGCTCAATCTGGGAAGCGGTGTGCTTGCAACAATTTTATTCGTGCTTACACTTTCGGCGTATCAAAGGACACACCGTGAGCGCCTTTTGTATGTTAGTATAGCTTTTGCGCTCTTCGCTATAAAGGGTTACCTCACGGCTGAGGAATTATTTTTCGGCGACTGGGCGTGGGTTGATCCTGTCGCGAGCATTCTGAACATCGCGATTTTAGTCATATTCTTCATGGGTATGCTCAAAAAGTGAGGTACTATGTCCTCAGACTATCTGGATTCGAGCGAACGAAAGATGCTTGAACTTCATGCGAGGAGGAAGATATACGAGACCGTGCAGAAATCTCCAGGATGCCATTTCCGCGAGATTGAGCGCAGGAGTGGCTTAGCTACGGGCTCCGCACGCTATCATCTGGTTTACCTTGCTAAACGCGGCTTAATCAATGAGGTAAAAGATGCCGGGAATATTCGTTATTTCCCAAAGAGTATCGTGTCAGGCGATAAAAAACTTCTCGGCATCCTGCGGCAAAAAAGCATGCGGGACATCCTTCTGTATATTCTGACGCATGAGAACTGCAATCATGAGCACATTGTGAAAGCCGTGCCTCTCTCCCCTTCGACGGTTTCGTGGCATGTGAAGAAACTACAGGAGCAGGAAATCATCGCGTGCAGTAAACGGGGCAGGAAGGCGTTTTACACCGTGCGGATTGACAAGGATGAGATCAAAAATCTCCTCATCACCTACAAAGAAAGCTTTTTTGACAGTCTCGTGAACAATATTGTTGAGATGTGGGAGACGGAATGATAAAATCTACGGATTAATGCTCGTATTCCCCGTCGCGAACATCTTGAAGCCGTCGCCCATGAGGTCTAGCGTTCCTTGACCCCTCACAACGAAATAAATTAATATCAAAAACAGCGCCACGAATATGATCAGCATAATCGCTCCAAACGTTTTCGCTCCCGCGCGTTTCATTGTCCAAACCACCATTTAATGTCTTGAATTACCATGCCGACATTGCCTTTGCGGGCTGTGAGCATGAGCAAAAAGATGATGCATATGACAAAGAGGACAAGCCATGCGATCTCCGCGCCCCTGTTCACCTGTTTTAATTGCTTCTTCTTCATTCTTCATCTACGCGGTATTCCGCGTCCACAACGTTTTTTCGGGGCCTGCGCATCCGAAGCCTTGCGTATATAAAAAATCCCAGGAGCACAAGCGTGACGAGGATAACGAGAAGCACAGCCAGCGCGAGCAGTCCTCCAAATATGATCACGTACCACTTCGCTATGAACGCGAGAATTCCCCACCCTGCACCGGTCTGATCGCGCGCGTAAAGGTAGATGAAAAACACAACGATCAGGGAAAAAACGCTTCCCAGGCCAAACGTGTACTGCTTCTTCATGCTGGATTGTTTTCAGTCAGAGTTTAAAAACTTTAGCTCGCGAAGAACGGGAATTGCGTCTCAAGAAGGTTTCTCTGCGGCAGGTTGAGATTAACGCAGACTAGCCGATATTCCTTCCGTGAACCGACAGTGTCCGGAGACTGCAAAAGCCCCGTGCACGTCTCATCGCATGTGAGTGATTGCGCAGCGGGAATCTCTGAAAACGTGGCATGAGGATCTTCTGTATATCTGCATTGCTCGCGAGTGCTCACGGTCAGGTTCATAAAGATATTTGCTGTGTTTACATGGATAAAAGGAACATCAGCCTCAAACGATTCCCTAAACGTGATCCGATTCAAAGGTGTGATATCAACAAAGTTATACTCATCATCTGTGTCATTAAACACGGTGCCCCGCTCAAGGATAATCCTGTGCACACGCTCTCGTATCGGCTGGTCAAGGCATTTTATGAAAAGGTCGAATGCTCCTGTGGCACCGGGCCTTTGCACGCTTGCCTCGCAGCGATAATTTCCCTCCGTTACCTCGAACGGGGATGTCGCGCACTGTATGCGCTCCGTCATCGCCGCGAACGGAATGCCTGCAGCAAATCCATACCTGCACTCCGCAGGCTCGTTCAGGTTCATGATAAAAGTAAATGGATTCTGGTCAATTGTCTCTCCTCTGCCCGGTTCGGTACTCCTGACTTCTGGCGGCCTGTTGTCCGGAGCCCGGTAATATCTCACGACAAAGTTCGCGTTTTGATTCCCTGCCCGGTCAATGCAGTTGAAGAATATCGCGCTCTGGTTTGTCGCTTCAAGCATGGACACAGTTTGGATGCTGTGCTGCGCTGTCTGGAATACCCTTAAGATTGACTGCCTGTTTTGTTGATAATCCCTATAGAGGTCTTCAAACCATCCAAACGCATCTCCTCCCCCAAGATTGCCCGTGAGCTCACGGATCGCGTTTAAGATGCGGAGCATCTGATCCTCAAGATAGCTTGGGAACGCGAGCTGTATGAAGTTTTGGAATGAAGGGTTCATTCTGAACACATCACGGATTTCATCTTTGGGGATATTGTCAAACTCAAGCGTGAAATCCTGCTTATACTCTCCTCCGAGATTGAGGCCAAAGTCCGCGTTTTCAATTTGTGGAACGCCCATGAGGAACATGGATACGAATATTGGTGAGACGTCGCGATAGTTCAGGATTGGGAATGAATTGACTTTGCATTGTACGGGCTCATTCGCGTGAACCGTGAATCCCATGCGCTGATATGGCTCAATGCCCTTATTGCGATCATTACAATTCTCACCTCTCTGCCCATTGCAGATGAAGACGCCGTCATAGCGCTGCGCATCAGGCCCTGTTCCCACAGGTAATGGGGGAGCATCGCTGTACGCGAGTTCTGACTCTGTTGTTTCAACAAAATTAAGCTCAGGCGGAATGTCATCGTTCGGATCCGCGATTTCACATCTTCCAATTCCATCCGTGCCTTCTTCATAGATGCAGCTCTCTCCCAGGCTTCTGCACCTGTACTCCGTGCATGGCTTGAACGGTTCTTCTTTACTGCATTTACCGCAGTCCTGCTGCATGTCCTCTCTCGGTTCCATATCAATGATCGAATCCCTTCCTGCGTCATCATACGGCGCCCTCCACGGCAGGCACATCGCGAGATGCCGTGTCCAGTAATGGAGATGGAATTTGCATTCTCCCGTAAACGGGAAGCATATGCATTTGTAATAACATAAATCACCGCGGGCGTGCGCTTTGAATTTTGATTCCGTGTAATCATTCGCCGCGAACTGAAGGAACGCGCTCATCCTTCTAAAGAGATTACGGTGGTTATCGCGCAATGGCGTAAATTCGGTTCCTGTTAACTGAACTTCATCGTAAGAGGGAGTGCTCTGCGCTCTGATCAGAAAAACTTCTGGCCTGTTTCTGAAAATTTCCTGAATGCCTCCAATGAGGTAAACAAAGCCACTTACAGGCTCATCGCCTATAGCGTCCGTGTTGATGTAGCCATCCTCCGTGAGGTTCATGGCGATGTTTCTATACGCCCCGCAGTCTCCCATAAATGAGCAATATGAAGCAGTGCTGTCCACCCATTCTTGCTCACAGCTCTCCCGGTCACAATCATTCATTTCGTTTGCCATCGCGCACACATCCTGGCCGCCGAGATCCCAGAACTTGAACCCGGGAGGAGTGCGGGGGATGCATTTTCGAGTTTCATATGGCCGTGAGGGATCATCTCCGAATAATACGCTGCTCTCCGTTTCCCAACAATCTCCCGAATCCGCTTTCGCGGGAGGACAATTTGCCGTGAGTTTCTTCGGCGTCTCATCCGTTTTTGCTTTTAAGAGCCAGTCTGACCAATAGCAATCTCCGGCTTGGAGGCACTCCGCTTCTGTCGTCGCTTTCGCGCACTGTTGCCATCTGTTCGGAACGCATGTTGCTTTCGGCATCGCGCTGTTGCCATACTCAACGCATGCTTCTTCACGATAATCCCTGCATTCCTCGTAAACCACTTTTCCATTGACGCATGATCGTTTGTAATGCCGTGATCCCACAAGATCATAACCCGGGCTTACTGGCCCATCATACTCGCACCATGAGCTTCCATGAGGATTTCCTCCACAGGGTTCGCATATTCCCCCTTCACATAGTTCAGGCTCAAAAACCGTGACACCTTCGCACTGTGTTGGGCTTGGAAGAGAGACTCCTCCGCCATCAATGCATTGCGCTGTTTCCGTATTTGCGTAGCAGTTTCGCTCGCCTTCAAAAAAACATGGGTTATAGAGGGTTTTAGGGGTGGTCGGCACGTTTATCTCATCCACAGTTTCATATCCTTGGATCGCGAAGCTCATGATAAGCGGTTCATCATCAGGATTGAATCGTTTCGTAAGACTATAAACAATGTCCGGATACGGCTTGTGCTTGTCAATAAGTACATCGTCCCCATACTGCTCATACCACCCATCTATTTCAAAATGATTTTCGAGGATCTCGGAGTTCACAATCTTTGTCTTGAGGTCATGCAACCTGCCCAGCGGCATCGCGATCTCCGTTGAAAACTCAGTCACCTCAATGTTGCTGTCATCCTTTGTGAACACTAAGGGAAAATGGAGGTCCGCTTTAACCGAGTCAGATCCTATAGTTGTCGTGACTTCAAGGCTAATCGGATCAGGAACAGCATATCCCTGATCACGGAACTGCTGGAGATTAATGCATTCGCGCAGGGCTTCTGGCTTTTCAAGGTATGAATTGATCTCAGACTGCATGGATTCCCTGGAGTAGAGCTTATTCTGGCATCTCCTTTGTTTTTCATACACATCGAAAACGCATGCATATGTATAGTACTTGCGATAGTATGCCTTCACTTCTCCAGAAGGCGGGTCTAACGTCCCTCCACGATTCGCGATCTCATAGATTAAAGGAGTTGCCTCTTTGCGGATGCAGCTCTCGACATAGTTGCGGATCGCCTGTGCTTCTACGGGAATCTGCGTTGCGGTCTCCGTGTCTTTATCCTCTGGAGTGCGCGTCTGCGTCGTGAAGTACACAATGAGGCCAATCGTAGCCATAATGAGAATGCCTAAGATGACAAATACCGTAAGCTGTCCCTTCTTGAAGATTGCCCACACCTCTTTTTAACGTTCGATGAGCAATCGGTATTTAAAGGTTTTTAAAAATAGCGCGTCCGATATGGATATTCAATAACACAAGCTTTTTATATCCCTTCTCCTTGATTCGTGCTATGGTGAAGTTGGGATTTAAGACTACAAAGGAGTTGAAAATCTCTCCTATGTTCGTTGATCAGGTGATTGGCCAGGATGATGCTGTGCGTATCGTGAAGAAGGCGAGCGGGCAGCGCCGTCATGTGTTGTTAGTTGGAGAGCCAGGAACGGGAAAGTCTATGCTTGGACTTGCGTTAGCTGAGCTTCTTCCAAAGGAGAAGATCGTTGACATAGTCGCATTTGCGAATCCGAATGATGAAAATACTCCCCTGATAAGGACTGTTCCTGGAGGAAAAGGCCGTGAGCTTATTATGAAGGCAAAACTCCAGAGCGTCTCGAGTTTTAAAAATCAGAATTTGATTATGCTTGTCCTCGTTATCCTCGCGATGATCGCCCCCTGGTGGGCGTTCAATCATTACGCAAAAGTGTATGGTGATGTTGTAGGCGCGATCATGTTCGTCGCGTTCTTCCTGGGGGGAGTCTTATTCCTAGCATCATTCGTTCTCTTCCTCAATCTCGGGAAAAAAATGGTTGAGCAGAAGATCTCTGCTCCGAAGATGATCGTGGACAATTTTAATAAAAAAACGGCTCCGTTTTATGACGCTACGGGAGCGCATGCGGGCGCGTTATTGGGAGATGTTCTTCATGATCCTTTCCAATCGGGTGGTTTGGGAACGCCCGCGCATGAAAGGATTGTGGCTGGAATGATTCATAAAGCGCATATGGGTGTTCTTTTCGTTGACGAGATCGCAACGTTGCAGCCTGCTACCCAGCAGGAACTGCTCACCGCATTACAGGAGGGTAAGTTTTCTATCACGGGACAAAGTGAGCGCTCCGCTGGAGCGATGGTGCGCACGGAGCCTGTGCCGTGTAATTTCGTTCTTGTTGCCGCGGGAAATCTTGAAACGGTAAGACATATGCATCCTGCTTTACGTTCAAGGATTCGCGGCTATGGCTATGAAGTGTACATGACGGAGACGATGAAAGACACTCCCGAGAACAGGATGAAAATCGCGATTTTTGTCGCTCAGGAAGTGATTAAGGATAAGAAGATACCTCATTTCTCCCGGGACGCGGTTGAGGAGATTATTGAGGAAGCAAGAAGGCGCGCGAACCGCAAGGGCCATCTCACGCTGCGTTTGAGAGAGCTTGGAGGCTTAGTGCGGGCAGCGGGAGATTTGGCTCAGGAGCAGGGAGCGAAGATTGTTGAAAAAAAGCACGTGCATGACGCGAAAGTGATTGCGAGAACATTGGAGCAGCAGCTCGCTGACAAGATTATTGAGCGCAGGAAGGAGTATGAGGTGATTATTACGGAGGGCAAGCGTGTAGGTAGGGTAAATGGGCTTGCCGTTATTGGCGGCGAGACGAGTATTTATTCTGGATTAATCCTTCCTATTGAAAGCCAAGTCACTCCAGGTGGTAAAGAATCTCAGGTTATCGCAACAGGTAAGCTTGGAGAGATCGCTAAGGAAGCTGTGATTAATGTGTCTGCGATTGTGAAGAAGATCTTTGGTGAGGATCTCAAGGAGAAGTATGACATTTACGTTCAGTTTTTGCAGACGTATGAAGGCGTTGAGGGTGATTCCGCGAGCATTGCCGTTGCTACATCTATTATCAGCACGCTAAAGAATCTTCCGGTGAAGCAAAACTTCGCGATGACGGGCAGTTTATCGGTGCGGGGTGAAGTCCTTCCCGTAGGAGGAGTTTCCGCGAAAGTGGATGCGGCCATAGAAGCCGGGATTAAGCACGTCATCGTTCCGAAAGCGAATTTGCAGGACATTATCATAAGCAAGGAGAAGCGAGCGAAGATCAAGATCCACCCCATGACGAATATTACCGAAGTGCTCCAATTGGCGCTCGACTGGTCTGGCAATAGGAAAGTTCTCGAACAGATTAAGAAGGCAAATATTGCGTAAAGGGATTGTTGATTAATATGTTATGGAAGGATATCTCCTATACGATTAATGCGATAAGCCAGCCATCATGGCGGCAGACGGTCATTTTGCTGCGCAAAATGCCCTGCTCGGCATCCCGGATGGAGCATCCCCTGCCTCGCCTGCGCCATGGCCGGCTAATTAGAACATCATGCGCCCCCTGAACATTATGTATTAGGAGATATCGTGGGGTCTTGCGAAGCAAGATCCCACTGGAACAGTGAACGTGAGTTCACGATCAAAACCATCTGGTTTTTGTATCAAACGATCAACCCGTTTGCGGGTTGCCATGGCTGGCTAATAATGTCAGTTCTTGCCTTTGTGGTCTCCAGCGAGCCATGCGGGTTGCTTGCCCGATAGCTTTTTAAACCAATCCGCATTTTACTCCCAATAGGTTACTACTCTAATATAGCGACAAAAGATAGCTTTAAAAAAAGAGGGGATATACTGATAAAAAACAAGAATACGAGGGGGAAGGAAAAATGCCAGTTGAAGAAATGGGTTTGGAAATCGAGGAATCAAAGCAGTTACAGGCTGTTCGCGCTGAACGACAACAGCTATCAGCAGAGTTGTACTCAACAGTAGAAAGATCAACTGAAGCGTTCAGGCATCTTGGGACGCAGGATTTGTCTCAGGAGGAGCTCAAAGGATTATCAAAGCTGGATAAGGGATTGGCACGCTCCCAGCAGTTTTCTGTAACAATGGCCGAGCTCGCTGCCGGAGTGCAGCAAGGTCTTGATGAGTATGTGGCATGCGTGTCAAATTCACAAACGTATCAGGGCCCAAAAGAAAAGTTGCTGAAGCTTGGCGGTGTATTGATTCCACGCCTAAAGCGGGCTGCGGATCGCGCAAGAATCCAGAGGGTATCAACGCAGACCCCCAAGCAGAATCTTGATATGATCGTTAGCTATTCCGACAGACTTCATCAGGAGCTTTGTGAAGCAAGAGATGATTCGCTCAAGGTATACTTTGATTTGGACGCTTCTTTACGAGTAGCGACAACGCAGATCGCAGAGCTTGAACCGAAAGTTGCAAGCGCAAAAACCAGGCATGATACATTGAGAGCCGCGTACGAAGCAAAACACGCTGAGTTCGAGAGAGCGACCGATCCTGCGCTTCAGGCCAGGTTGGGTGATGAACTTGCAGCAGAAAATCAGACCTTAGTTCAAGCTAAACACGAGTATGATCAGCTTTTTACGAGGTATAACCAAGCGCAGCAGGCAATCGCTCCGTTGGAAAAGACTAGGGACGCATTCAGCAGAATGCAGTCAGATCTCGGAAAGCAGGCAACGATGCTCAAATCCAAGATGGAACATGCCTCACATATTTATGCGGCGGCCCCACGTGCAGTGCTACTTGTCCTTAAGACGAAGGGCATGGAGATGCTTGACCGAGCAATTAATACCGCAACCGACCAAAGCGTGGACACCATCGTTACCGCGGCTGAAGGAATTGCAGATACTACACTCAGCAGAACCGAAACAGACGTTATTAGCGAAGAGGCTATGCGTGGCTACATCCAAAGATGGAAAGAGCTCACCGCTCAGTGCGCAGCTCGCGAAGCCAAGATCGAGCAAAGGGCAGCCAGAAGTCAGGCCGAACGCTACGCCGAACCGCAATAGATGAAAGATGGTGCGCGACGAACTCGTACGTGTGAGTATAGCGGAATCTCTGAAGGTTCCTGAAGGTCCTAGGAGTCTCAGCATTGGTGACGCGAGAATTCATCTCAATCTCCTTCAGAGATACCTTTCTTATTTCAGTAAGGGAGTTGACCAGTTTGATTCGCAAAACCTTCCAGATCCGATGCTGCATCAATTTGTTGAAGAACTCATAAGCGGACTGGATCTGCTCCTCAAACAGAAAGAATATGAAGCATCCGGAGTCAACTCTGACGTTCAGCTGCCATGCAAGATCAAGCCCGAATCCGGATACCCGCTGTTCAATCTGGATATCGCATTGCTGAGGAGGCGAAAAGCTGAGGCAGGGGAGCTCGTTAAGACATTGCCTAATGAGGAACAACTCGTTGAGGATGCGCAGTTCACAATCTTCCGCGGGGTTGTTCCCACGGATGTCATTGAAGCATATCGCAATCGCGCGAGGATCGTTGCCCTAACAGAAGGAAAGATACCGGCCGAATTAACACTGCATCAACCCAGTGTGACAATGGAGCAAAGGTACACTTTGTCCATGAAGCAGGTAATCACAAGATTAGACGATGTTGCAAATATACCCCGCATGTATGTCTTGAATTTCGAGGTTCCAAGGAGATCCCTGCATTCACTGCCCTGGCAGGAAGACATGGCTGAGCATATAAGGCAGGGGCTCGTCACGTTGCCGGAATGCGAACTAGCTAATCTCGCAGGGTACATAGAGTCAACTGAAGGTGTCAACCTCCTCATGATAACAAGATACGATATTGGGCCTTTCCATACAAGATTCACTTCAAATCCCGAACCACTGGACGCATTACTCCAAGCGCAACCGCCGGATGCAGCGGTTCTGTCAAGTGAAACTCAGACGGTGTTTCGCATGCAGGAAATTCACAAAACTGGATTCAAGGCATGGTGGCAGCAGGTTCGCTATGGCATCACAACAAAGGGAGTGTTCTCTCCAACTATTTCCAGAGGAGTACATTTGATCATGCCGCATACGCTCGTTCAGGCAGCAGTGGCTTCTTCAACAACGGTGTATCCCAACGCTTCCCTTCACGGAATAATCTCAAAGGGTGATATTCTTTGACGACAGCAAACGCACCCATAGACATCGGACCGGAGCAGATCAAGCCGTATCAGGAACCGATAGAAAAAATCACTGAAAGTTATGGCCTCGGAGGATCAAGACTCAGTCTCACCGATCTCATAAAGTCGCTTGACAAGGAAGAACCGCATATCATGAACGATCTGGAGGCGGCAACATACAAAGCGATGCGCGAAGGCCTCCAGATTAGCAGAGCGCTTACAAAATTGTTGGAGGGAAAAGTCAATTTCTTGCAGGTCCAAAAAGATTCTTCAGATCCTGATAGTCCAACTATTGTGAAGGTGAGAACATTTATTAATACATTTGCTACGTATGTTTCCTCAGCGTATATTGCCACGCGCCTTGAACGGCTGATTGAAGGAAAAGATGGCGAGAGTCAGGCTGACGTGACAAAACAAAGCATTCCGTTTACAGATGATTCTGAATATGCCATGAAGCGTGCTCTTGCTCCTATTTACGATGTTCTCGGAAAACACAAGAGACAGATAGAGAATCCAAAAGATCACGAGGGAGAACCTCCGGTCTTTGCGAATCCGGAAAGCTTCGTGCGGTTTGCTATTAAAGTGTTCAATCACAATAAAGACTTGGCGCTCAAGAACCGGGATTCGGCCGCGTATCCTAAGGAGCTAGAAAGCCATTTGCAGGGCGTCCAATGGAATGTCATGGATCAATATTTGTCCGTCGAGGGTTTTGACATCACAACATCGGCCGCAATAGTGTCCAGCCAATCCTCGATTGAATTCCAACCGATTAAACCGGAAGAGATTATTGGCAACAGGAATGCGAAAAGATCAATCACGCGTTCTATTGAACGGTTCGTGCTCTATGACTTTGAAAAGGGAAGAAATCCCTTCCTCGAGTATGGCGGTTTGCCCTGGAGCATCCTGTTCGATGGAAAACCTGGAACGGGGAAAACCTCCATGTTCAGGATGGGAATGACGATGCTCGACGAATTGGCGAAGCAGCTGGGCTTGCCGTATCGCATCATTATCATCGATCAGGAAATCAAAAACAAGTATTATGGTGAAACAGGTACAAGATTGCTCGCAAAATTAGAGCCAGCGCATGATCCCCGGATGCTCTGTTATGTTGTAATGGATGACATTGATTTGCTTACTACGAGGAGAGGAGATGCTCAGGGGGGAGACAACGATATCAACAACATTTTGATGCAATATCTGGACGGCGCAAAAACTGTTATACGGGGGAATGTGATCAATTTTGCCGCCTCAAATGACCCGACAGGGCTGGACGCAGCAATGAGGAACAGGTTTGCGTACAGGCTCCTGATCGAAGGGCCCACCACACCAGAAGATTTTGCGGATATGCTATTTATGCAATCAAAGAAACTGCGTGGTGCACGTATATTGAATATTGAGCCGGGTACAGGATACGTTCCCATGGCGACGCAGGATTTGCGTCGGGCCGATGGAACCTGGACGCTAACGGAGGATGTTGCCGCATACATGGCAGAGCGCTTTGCAGATCGTAAAGATGCCACGATGATCGAGTTTGGTCAATTTATGAATGAACTAATGATTAAAATTCCAACAATTAGCGGGCGATCAGTGACTGCCATCAAAGACAATATCTTGGCTCGTGCCGCGGACTTCGATGTGCCAAGAGAGTGGCTCGAAAGCCCCGATGCCTTTATCAGTCAACCGTGGGAAACAAAAATTGAATTGATCACTCCATTGTATAAGAAGATTACGCCCGATATCCTGTTCCAAGAAGCTCAGAGGTATGCTGATTCAGAGAAAAGGTATGTTGAAGCAGCAAGGATTGAGGAAGCAAAGCGCTTGCTTGAGAAGGATGCAGCCATTGAGCTAGCAACAACGATGAAAAACGGCGGTCAGGCAGCATGAGCAGAACACTTGAATCGGAGGGCATCATCAATCAAAACCTTCATGTAGTCCAAGGCCCACAAGTCGCCTGGTACAACCACGCCTTAAAGGTGATTACGGGTCTTGAAACAAAGCTGAAGGAGTTCAGAGTGGATATACGAGGCGAATCTCCCGAGATGGAAGCTGAGCTTGGGCCAAATTATTTGCAGAATGGGTCAGCGCATCGGTTTGCGATCATCGTGTCGCCTGATCAAAGATCAGCTCCTCTTATCCACGAAGAATTTTCTTTTGACAGGCAAATCCTTGACGGAGTGTTTCTGAATGCATTCCCGGCAATTACAATCGCAACAGGCATTGATTCCTTATATGGAGAGCTTGATGATTCATGCCCCAAGTATGAAACAATAGAAGATTTGCTCAGCATCAGAAAGATCAGGATAGCGCTCGATTCGCCATCAGATTTCGTTGCTAAAACCCATGAACTCGTGAGGCTCAATAAGCTGCTCACGAAGCTTCCTTCACTATTGATCGCAAACAGTAATGCGTTGCGTGCACTAGCGGGGCAAGTGCCCTCTGAT